>PVBE012329402.1_pt1 | contig 18367 bp, 18 predicted proteins | sample 1631181 | NCBI WGS metagenome assembly PVBE01 (sample SAMN08397723, study PRJNA350692) | Marine metagenome, whole genome shotgun sequencing project. | isolation source: water | place: Pacific Ocean | collected 2012-04
AGCTACGACTGCGGGCCGGAATCTGTGGGATCGGTTCTCGCCTACTGGAACCAACCTTCCGACGTACAGACCCTCTCCCACCATCTCGTCGACCCGGCACTGAAGAGTACCGCTACCACGAAGATCGCTCCCTACGTCCGGAAACTCGGCCTGAACGCAACCCTTCTCCCTGGATCGATGCTGCGCCTGAAACAGGCCATCGATCAGGGAACGCCTCCCATCATTGCCGTGCGCCTATCGGAAAAGCTGTACCACTACTATGTCATCACTGGCTACAACGATGGAAACCAGGTCGTCGTCTGTGAGGAGGTCGGGGGACTCAAGACCCTGCTTCCCTACGCCCACCTGAATACGATGTGGGCCGCCACCGGATTTGTCTTCCTGTCCATTACCCCCCCAACCGCGGCTTCCACCTACGGGGAAGGCACCGAGTATGAAGAGGTGGGAAATTACAAACTGGCAATCGAACTCTACAAGCGCGCCCTGAAACTGGACCCCTCTTTCCATGAAGCCCGCATCGGAATCGGGAACTGTCTGGTGGGGAACGGCAAACTCGCGGAGGCGCGTACCGAATACGAGGGGGTCCTGAAAGAGGTTCCCGGCACCCCAAGGCTCTGGAATAACCTTGCCCATGTCTATGCCGAATTGGGGGTCAACCTGGACCTTGCCGAGGAATTGGCCGGAAAGACGGTCGAACATTACCTGGGGTCCTGGCGGGAACTGAAGTTGAAACTGCAACGGGCCACCACCGACATGGATCGATTTCTTCTTCGCCGGGATTTGAATGACCGCACCCTGGATTTGATGTATGCCTGGGGAACACTCGGCCAAGTCCGATTCAAGAGAGAGTCGTGGACGCTCGCAATCGCAGCCTGGAACGCGGCACTAACGATTTCTCCCCTGGACGATTTCGACTTCCGGGCCCGGCGTCATTTGGAAATCGCCCGGGCATACCGCAAGCTGGGACAGGGCAGTGATGCCAGAAAAAATCTTGGAAGAGCAAGAGAACTGGTGAAAGACCCCAAACTCCGGAAAAAGATTGAAAAGGAACTGAAGTAAAAGACTACTTCTTTTCCTCTTTCGAGGCGGCTTCTTTACTTTCTTCGGCCGCGGCATCGTCATCCTTGTCCTTCTTGGTCTTCTTGGCCTTCAACAGGATGTTGCGGACCTTCTGCAACCCGAAGACGGAATCAGCCTCTTCGCGGCGGCCTTCCTCAAGAAGTTTGGCGAGACGCTCAGGGCGGGTCAGCACGTTGCGGTGACCGCCGAGCTTTCCGGAAACTCTCAGACTACTGTGAATACTCATGGGATTTCCTCCGTGGCAGGGAGGAGACACTAGCGGAAAACCGCCGCCAGTTCAATCTTTATCGATGCTTTCCAGACCCGACCGGGTGAAATAGGCCGTGCCTCGATACTTGAACCTTTGGAGTTTCTCCAGCACTTTCCGGGCTTCCGCCCGGTTCCGTTCCTCGTACTTCCCATAACGGAGAACGACGAACTTCTTTTCCTTCCTCGTTACCAATTGGTAGTAGGATGCGGGAAATCCGCTCTGAGTGAGGGACTTCTTGATTCTCTCAGCATTTTGCTGTGCCTTGATCCGGTCGCGGGCCGTCTGGCCGGACCATTCCAGAAGTTTGATCGTCCACATCTTCTCCGGAATGGGATCCAGGATCGCCGCCGCTGCCGGTACGGGGGGAACCGTCTCCTCATCCCCAACTTCCGGCCCCTCGGATGGAAGGGGCCTGATGGACATTTCCGCCACAGCGCGAGCCCGCCCGGAACGAACCCCAATCGCATACGCAATAAACAGGAGCCCGATCCCCGCCAAAACGAGGAAAATTGCCGTATTATAGGTGATTCGGATCACCTTCTCTCCAGGCTCCTGATCCACTTGAGCCAGCTGCGGGGCAATCGGAGTGGTCTGGGGCTTGGGTACCACGGGCCGGGGGGCAACCTCCGCAACAGAAAGCCTCCTGGGTTCTTCGATGCGAACGGGTTGCGAAGTTTCCGTTTCAGGTGCGTGAACCGGCTTTTTTGAACGGGATGTGGTTTTCAGAATCTCGTAGAGATTCGGACTCTCTTTGCTCTTCATAAACCCCTCTCTCTCTCCCTCACAATTCCCCTACTACTGTATAAATTATAACTTATGAATATACAGTTTCAAGCCAAAAATACAGGTCGGAATCCCCCTCCCCCCCTCAATTTCAGATCCTCGTAAATCCCTGTATTAAAACCCTCTTGCCCCTTTACCTCAAATAAAGGGTTCCTCATCACTTTTACCAGAAGGACAGGAATCAATCCTGCCGATAAAAGACTTGCGCCCGGTTCAGGGCGTCGCTAAAATGCGCGCCTTCCATTGGTTCCATCCACGACTGAAATGGGGTGAAGAGTACGTGATTCGCATTAAAGCCCGGACCAACGAGTCCTTGGAGCAATTGCTGAAACGGTTTAAGAAGGCCTGCGAGAAAGAAGGATTGACTCGCGACATCAAAAGGACCGCCTTCTACGAGAAACCGAGCGATGTCCGTCGCCGTCGCGAGCGTCAGCTCGTGCGAAAAATCGCGAAAGAAGCGCGCGAACGCGGATTGTAGGGCCTACGGCTTCCGTTTTCCTGGAAAAATTCAATTGCCAATAACCGGGATCTCCGTGGCATACACCCCTTTTTCCCTCACCGGTTTGTCCTTCTACGGAAAAAGTCTGTCCATCGTCGGCCCTCTTTGGTGAAATCGAGCCGATGGATTCGGTCATTCACACTCAGAACCTGACCAAGGTCTACCGGGGCTTCCTTCGCCGTTCCGAAGTCAAGGCCCTCGATGACCTCACGCTCTCAATCCCCCGCGGGGAGATCTTCGGAATTCTGGGACCGAATGGCTCTGGAAAGACAACCACGATCAAGATTCTTCTTGGCCTCCTTTTTCCCACTTCCGGATCCGCGGAAATCCTTGGGAAACCACCCACCGATGTTTCCGTGAAAGCAAAAATCGGATTTCTCCCCGAAGAATCCTACCTCTACAAATTCATGAATGCAGATGAAACACTCGACTTCTTCGGCCGCCTCTTCCATCTCGACAGGGCTACCCGGAAACGGCGCACGAATGAATTGATCGAGCGCTTTGGACTGGAACACGCCAGGAAACGGCGGCTCCGGGAATACTCAAAGGGAATGGTCCGCCGGGTATCCTTCGCGCAGGCCTTGATCAATGATCCCGACCTGATCATCCTCGATGAACCCACCAGCGGTCTCGATCCCATCTCCTCACGCCAGATGAAGGACCTGATCCTGGAACTGAAAGGAAAAGGCAAAACCATCTTCCTCTCCAGCCATCTTCTGGCCGATGTCCAGCATATCTGCGATCGAATCGCGATCCTCCATGAGGGAAAACTGAGAAAAACCGGACAGGTCAGGGAACTCCTCCAACGCGAAACCTCGGTTACCATGACCTTCGAAAACCTGCCGGAGGAGGTCCGCTCCAAAATGGAGGATCTCGCGGACAAGGCGGGAGCCCACCTTGTACAGTCTGAAAAAACCAGGGAAAGCCTAGAGGAAATCTTCCTCCGCACCATCGGGGAGAAGGCCAAACCAGAATGAAAATCGCCGGCCAGCTGTGGGCCATCGCCTTGCTTACCCTTCGCAAGCCGGTCCGGCGAAAGACATTCCTCCCCCTCATCTTCTTCGCCGTGGCCGTCCTCAGTTCGATGACCTTCTTCGCCTCGGTGGATCCCGCCTCGCGCCTGCGCCTTCTTGAAATGTGGTCCCTGAGGGCAACCGTCTTCTTCGCGGCACTCGTGGCCATTTTCCTTGGAGCCTTTACCCTTCCCGCAGATTTCGAGGAAAAGCACATTCATGTAATCACCACCAAGCCGGTGGGAAAAAGCACGTTCCTGCTCGGACGCTACCTTGGGATGGCGGTAACCGTTGCCATCTTCGTTGCCATCATGGGCTTGATCTCCCTGGCTTTCCTTAAGACCGTCAAATGGGTCGAGGGGGATTCCATACCCGATCTTCGCGCCCGTCCCATCGTGTCCGCGGAAATGCTCGAAGGTCTCGGAAGGGTGGAACAGTACACCCCCGACCCCGACCTGCACCGTACGACAGGACAGGTTCCTGGAACCCTGGTCTGGCTGTTTCATGACCTTCCGGTGGAAGCAAACCGGCTCGAAGGGAGACTCGGAATCAGGAACAACTTCTTTCCCGACCAGGGAAACGGCACCGTCCGATTCCAGATCATCGGAGCGGGCGGAAAATCCCAGGAAGAAGAGAAAAAACTACGGAACCACGAACCCTTTCATCTCGTTTTCCCGCGAAACCTCGTCGAAAAGGGATCCCCCCTCCAAGTCTCCATCACACCGGCGCAGGGGGATATACAACTGGATGCGGACCAGGATTCGATCCGGATCCTCGGCCGCGCCGCCACCCGCTTCGGGTCCGAGGGTTCCACCACGAAACTCGAATCTCCACCCCGCCTCCAAGCACAGAGTTGGGCAAGGAGCGCCCTCTCCTGGAAATTTGAGAACATGGACGCAGACCGCTTCCCCGAATTCATTTCAGGGAGGATCCGGGTAAATATCAATCCGCTGAAAAGCCTGTTTCGCTCTATCGGCCCGGCCCGAATCGTGATCTGGACCTCCGATGGAACAAGGCATGTTCAAGAGAACCTCTTCACGAAGAGCAACGAATGGACCGACTTCTCCTTTCCCCGGACCTGCATCGAATCGGGACAGGAAATACGGGTGGCCCTGGTCGCCGGAGATGACGACATGCGCCTTGCAGGCCGCACGACTTCCTGCCAGCTCTTTGAAAAAGACGAGTCCTTTTCGTGGAATTTCCTGAAAGGCTTTATCCTCGTTTATTGCTGGATCCTCCTGATCCTGACCGTAACGGTTGTCGCGTCCTCTCTTGTCTCGGGGCCGGTGAGCGTCCTCACGGGGATCGTGGTTCTGGTGGTCGGATCCGGTTACGGATTCGCCACGGAGGCGGTCCGGGATGTGGACCGCTCGCTTGTCCGTTATTACGAAGCGGAACGGCAGGGGGAAAAAGCGCGAACCCCGGAGGATTTCCCCCCCTGGCTGCTTGAATATTCACGCACGGGCTCCCGGATCGCACTCTTCATATTTCCCGATGCACGCGACTTTGACTTTTCTTCGTTCCTGCTCTCCGATCTGGCCGTACAAGGCCCGGACCTCTGGAGGGCATTCAAGGCGTTGCTGTCCCGGGTGGTGATTCTTCTTCTCCTCGGCGTGGTGGTGATGATGTACAAGGATTTTGGATGAGGACCCTGCTTTCCATCGCCCTGCTTGCGGCCACATTAACCGCGTTGATTCTTCTCCAGAATCAAGTGCTGGACAAGACCGGCGAACAACGGCGGGAAGCTTCCCATACCCAGTTGACAGACCTGCCCGCGAAGGAGATGGTCCCCACGTACATCGGTTCCCTCTTCCTCGGTTCCTTCCGGGCTCTCGCCATCGATATTTTCTGGATCCAGTTGAAGGAGGCGCAAAAGGAACGCCGGTGGTACCAGGCCCGTGAAATCATGGAAATGATCTCCAGGCTGCAGCCCCACAACGAGGAAGTCTGGTCGATGCTCGCCTGGGACTCCGCCTACAATATCGCAAATTCCGAGGAACAGATCTCCTACGACCGGGCGTGGAAGTGGGTCCAGTACGGAATCCTCAAACTTCGGGAAGGCGTCCGGGTGAATCCGCGCTCCCCTTACCTTGCCTTCGAACTCGCCCGGATCCTCCAGCATAAACCCACCTGGCAATCCGGCACCCTCGATCGAAAATTCCTTTCCAGGATCGAAAAGGACGGGGAAATCCAGGAAGCCCTCCAATTCCCCGAACAGGAAGGAACAAAAACCGCCTTCGAACTCTCGATCCTCTGGTTCAAAGAGACCATCCGGAGATTGCGTATCTACAGCAAAGAAGAGGCCCTCCTCTTCCGCACCCAGATGGGCCTCTACCTCCATGAGGACACCATGGAGGCGTTTCTCCGGGATGCGCTGTACTACCAGGCGGTCTACCGGTGGACCCAGGCCCGGGAAGAAGGCCCGGACTCTCCCGCCTGGAAAGAGGCTAATCTCTGGCTCGAAAAGGCCGGAAAACAGACCCGGACTCTGAACCCCGAACTCATCGGCAGTTCCATGCTGGAAGAACAAGCCTCTTTCTACGAAGGCCTGCAGTCTGTCTTCAAAGCTTCCCAGGCCTTCCACCGGAATCGGAACGGGGAAACCCTCCGGAGATACGTATCCGGAATGGAAAAACTGATGGTCCGGTTCGGCCCGATCGATGGCGGGTTCGTGCGAAGGATTCTTTCGGAATTCAGACAGCGTCTGAGCCTTGAAGATTTTGGTCCACGCCGGGGGACCTTCGTGGACGAGAATGAATTCAATGACACCCACCCTTTCGCCACACACCTGGAACCCGGAAATCCCCTATTTGGAAACCTGCTCCCCGGCTATGACGCCGATTCCTTCATCATCCCGGTTTCCGCGCCAGGGAGACCGGTGGTACGGGTGCTCCGGATCGGGGATACAAACCTGGAAATCCGGATCTCTCTGGGAAACCAGGCCCCGATTCTAACCCGGATCATCAGCAGCAATACCCCGGAGGAACTCCCCTTTGAAGCCTCCACTCCGGGCTACTACCATATCGATATCCGCCCTTCCCCCCCACAAACATCCGACACCCGGTATCGCATTGAAATCAGTGAAATCCCGTTACCGGAAGAACAGGGGCCAAACCCGGATCATGAAGGCCACGACCATTAATAACGAATACCCTGCTTGTTCTTGACAGGCAAAGGGCCATTTGCTATTTGTTTCCCGACTTTCAAACCTTCATATAAGGAAATCCAATGCGAAAAGCGATGGAGCTCTCGGTCCTTAGTTTCATCTTCCTCGGGCTGTTCGCCCTTCCGGCATTCGCCTCGGGTGACGGAAACGCAAAAATCGACTTCACAACCAATATTGGCATGCTCTGGATCCTCGTCCCGATCGGGGCAATAATCCCGCTCGTCTTTGCGTGGATCTTCCACCAGCAGATGAAAAAGGCCAACCCCGGGAACGAGAAGATGCAGCATATCGCTGCTGCGGTTCGCAAAGGTGCTTTCGCTTACCTCTTCCAGCAGTACAAGGTCGTGGGAATTGTTTTTGTTATTCTCTGCATCGTCCTGGGGATCATGGCGTTCGTCTTTAATATTCAGCACGGACTGGTTCCCTTCGCGTTCCTGACCGGTGGTTTCTTCAGCGGTCTCTGCGGATTCCTCGGAATGAACACCGCCACGCACGCTTCTTCGCGAACGGCACAGGCGGCCAGCAACAACCTGAATGACGGCTTGAGGATCGCTTTCCGTTCGGGCGCCGTGATGGGCTTCATTGTTGTCGGCTTCGGACTCCTCGATATCGCTGCCTGGTTCTACGTCTGTAACAATATTCTCGAAATGGCCCTCGGACAGGTGGTCGTCGTCATGCTCGCCTTCGGAATGGGCGCTTCAACGCAGGCCCTCTTCGCCCGCGTCGGCGGAGGCATCTACACGAAGGCGGCCGATGTCGGAGCTGACCTCGTCGGAAAAATCGAAGCGGACATTCCGGAAGATGACCCGCGCAATCCCGCCACCATCGCGGACAACGTTGGCGACAACGTCGGAGACGTCGCCGGAATGGGCGCCGACCTTTACGAATCTTATTGCGGATCAATTCTCTCGACCGCGGCTCTCGGCTTCGCCGCCGCGCAGTCGATGATCGGGGGCGAGGTGACCGCCACCGATTCGCTTCCGTGGGTGATCTACCCGATGTTGATCGGCGCGGTCGGAAATATCCTCGCCGTCGTCTCCTGCTTCGTCGTTCGTACCGGAACGGACACAAGCCTGAAGGCTCTCATGGGAGCGCTCTTCCGGGGAATCAACACGGCAACCGTTCTTACGGCCGTCGCGGCCCTCGGACTGGGCTATTTCCTCCTGAACGACTCCTCCCTCCTCGAGGGCGGAGCTTCCACAATGGGAATCAAGAATTACATCTGGGGCGTCTGGTTTGCTGTCCTGGTCGGACTTGTCGCGGGCGTGATCGTCGCCAAGGCGACCGAGTACTACACCTCGAACGCCTACTCCCCGGTGAAGGGCATTGCGAAGAACGCGTTGACTGGACCCGCCACCGTCATTATTGACGGAACCGCCGTCGGCATGATGGCCGTCGGGATTCCCGTCATCACCGTCGTCCTCGGGATGTTCCTTTCCTTCACCCTTGCGGGAGGGTTCGTAGAACCGATCCAGGGCCTCTACGGAATCGCGATCGCCGCGGCCGGCATGCTCTCCACCCTGGGAATCACCCTGGCCACCGACGCCTACGGCCCGATCGCTGATAATGCCGGCGGAAACGCCCAGATGGCCGGTCTCCCCGAAGAGGTCCGGGAACGGACCGACGCGCTCGACGCCTGCGGAAACACTACCGCCGCCACCGGGAAGGGATTCGCGATCGCTTCGGCAGCCCTGACCGCCATGGCGCTTCTGGTCGCCTACGTGGAAGAAGTCCGTGCCGGCATCGGCATGGTGACCAAGGGGGCTGAGAAAACGACCATTGAAGAAAAGTACACCGCGGAAGACCCCCGCGGCATCTATACCTACAGTGATGTCACCTTTAAAAATGTGGGCGATAAAGGCCTTCTCGTGGGAAGCGGCACTGGAACCAAAAATGGAGACCCCCACAAATTCGCAGGTAAGGAGGAGGGCGAAGAAATCTCCTTCATGATCATCAACCGCTTCGACAAGAAGATTGGTGAGACCCGAAAACTCGAAATCGTCCCTGTTACCGAAGCCTCCCTCGAACACTTCATGAGATTTTACCGGGTCAACCTGATGAATCCGAACGTATTGATCGGCCTCTTCCTCGGAGGCATGATGGTCTTCGTCTTCTGTGCGATGACGATGAAGGCGGTCGGCCGCGCGGCGCAGAGCATGGTGATGGAAGTCCGCCGACAATTCCGCGAAATCGCCGGGATCATGGAGGGAACCACTGAACCGGACTACGCATCGTGCGTCTCGATATCAACCAAGGGAGCCCAACGGGAAATGATCCTTCCCTCCTGCATCGCGATCACCTGTCCGATCGTGGTCGGCCTGGTCTTCGGCGTCGCCGGGGTCATGGGTCTTCTCGCCGGAACGCTCGCCTGCGGATTCGCCGTCGCGATCATGATGGCCGCCGCCGGAGGCGCCTGGGACAACGCGAAAAAACACGTCGAGCAGGGCTCGCTCACGGATAACGAGGGAAAGGTCCAGGGCAAGGGAACAGACGCCCATTCGGCCGCCATTATCGGCGACATGGTCGGCGATCCCTTCAAAGATACGAGTGGGCCTTCGCTCAACATCCTGATCAAGTTGATGACCATGGTCTCGATCGTCTTTGTCGGTCTCATCGTCAAATTCTCACCCTTCATCCAGGATCTTTGGAGGTAGGGAGAGTTGACGTCGCGACAATTGGCCATCCGGATTGCCCGGATCTGTGACGATAAAAAGGCGGAGAAGATTACCATCCTGGATGTCAGGAAGCTTACCTTCCTGACGGACTTCTTCATCGTGGCTTCCACCCGCCACGAACGGCAGTCCCGTGCGATCGCCGGGGAAATCCGGAAATCGATGAAGGAACTGGAGATCCAGGAGCTGGGACAGGACGCCCGGAAGGCAAGCCAGTGGGTTCTTCAGGATTTCGGCGATGTGGTCATCCATCTCTTCAAGGCGGACCAGCGGGATTTCTACGATATTGAAAGCCTTTGGCTCGATGCTCCCCATATCAAGTGGGAACTCGCCCGGCGGAAAGCGCGCTCCGTAAAGGAGGCGTAGGGTGGAAATCGAGGAAGTCTGGACCCAGGGGATTGTCGACGCCGGAAAAGATCTCTGGTCCATCGATCTCTCCGAAAAGCGTTTCCAGCCCATCATCACACCCCCTTCCGACCCAAAATTCGGCGACGCGGCATGTGGCGTTGCCTTCCGCCTCGCCCGGGACCTGAAGAAGGCACCCAAGGCGATTGCACGGGAACTGGTCGACGCCCTCCCGGAACTTCCGGGACTCGACAACGTGGAAGTCGCTGGAGCCGGCTTCCTGAACTTCCGGGCCACCACCGAATTCCATGCCGATACGATCCGGAAAATCCGTACGGAGGCGGGAAAATATGGCTGCTCTCCGTTCGGAAACAACCGCCGGGTCCTGGTGGAACACTGCTCTGCAAATCCAACAGGCCCCCTCCATGTCGCACATGGCCGCCAGGCGGCCGTCGGAGATGCTCTTTCGAACCTTCTCTCCTTTGCCGGGTATGCCGTCGACCGCGAATATTACGTGAATGACACCGGGGGACAGATCGAAAACCTGGGGAAATCAGTCCTTAAGCGGATCCACGAGGCCCTGGACCGGGAATATCCTGACTCCGAAAACCTTTACCAGGGTGGATACATCGTCGAAATTGCACGGGGCATCCTGGAAAAAGAGGGGGAAGGCGTTCTGGAACGGGCCGATGCAGAAACCTATTGCGGCGAAATCGCAAAGGAACGGCTCTTGGAAGAGATCCGGAAGGACCTCTCCTCCTTCCGTGTGCAGTTTGACAACTGGTTCAGCCAGGAAGAACTGGAAAAGGGTGGAGCGGTCGAAGATCTCCTGGAAGCCTACCGGGGGAAAAACGAACTGTTCGAAAAAGATGGAGCTACCTGGTTCCGGTCAACAGGGCACGGTGACGTCGACGACAAGGTTCTCATCAAGTCCGATGGGAAGTATACCTATCGAACCCCCGATCTCGCATACCACCGGGATAAATTCAGCCGCGGATACGAAATCCTGATCGACCTCTACGGACCCGACCATCACGCGCACATTGCCACGATGAAGGCGGGCCTCCGGATGCTCGGATATGACCTTGCAGCGCTGGAAACCGGATCGGGCCAGACGTTCGAAGTCCTGATCGTTCAGTACTGCAAACTGCTCCGCGACGGCGTGGAAGTGAAAATGTCCAAGCGGGCAGCCAGCTATGTGACCTTGAAGGAACTCATCGAAGAGGTGGGTGTGGATGCCTCCCGCTACTTCTTCCTGATGCGAAAAACCAATACCCCCCTCGAATTCGACATCGAGGTCGCGAAAAAGCAGACTCTTGATAACCCGGTCTACTATTCCCAGTACGCCCACGCGCGTATCTGCGGCATTTATGACAAGGGCCGTGAGAAGGAACAAATTGCCGGCACGGACCTGACAGAAGGGGTATGGAGGGGTGACTTCTCCGCGGAACACCTGGGGGAAAACGAGATCGAGCTGGTTCGGGCCTGCCGCGGCCTTCGCCGGACGGTCGAGATCGCCGCCAGAAACCTGGATGTCGCCATCCTCACCGATTTCGTCTCCCACCTCTCCGGCGCCTTCCAGCGCTACTACCAGAAACAGGAAAACCAGGTTCTGGCAGAGGAGGAACCGGTTCGCCGGGCCCGCCTCGCCGCCTGCAGCGCAGTCCAGGTGGTCCTGCGAAATGTCTTCCGAATCCTCAACATCTCCGCTCCCGAACGGCTGTAACACTCCAGAAATCGCCGTTTTCCTGCCGATGTACTCCATGATCGGGGAAAGTCTCGTCTACGGAGAGTACAGGGGGATCACCGGTGGTCAGAGCCATCTCGTTGTTCATTATTCTGATGATCTTTTGGATCATGCTCTCCGGCCAGGTCAATATCTGGAAAGAGAAGAAAGCGGCCCACGGCCCCGTATCTGCCCATCACGGGGAAAAGGGAGAAAATCCAGGCCACCATGAAAAAGAGAGGGAACTCAACACGGGAAACCTCTACCTTCTGGGCTGCGGTGTCTTCTGCTGTGCCCTGGTCACCTACATAGCGATCCGGAAAAAGATCCTCGACCAGGAAGGCCTTCCTCTTCATCTCGCCTTCGGAATGCTTCTCTATTTCCCCTGGCTTCTCTGGCAGATTCTGCTCTCCAACCTCGATGTTGCATACCGGGTCTGGCATCCAAGCCGACCCATCAGCCCAAGATTTCTCTCCGTGCCTTTTGAAACAAAGACCGATCTGGGAACGGTGGTCTACTGCAACTCGATCACCCTGACCCCGGGAACCGTCACGGTGAGCGTCGATAACGATAACAAGGAACTGCTGATCCACGCCCTGAGCGACAAGGCCGCAGACGGGCTGCTTGCCGGCACCATGCATGAAAAGGTGAAAAAACTGGAGGGATCCCGATGAGCCCCGATGCCATTGTCGTTGGAACCGGATGCGCCATCCTGGTCGGAATCTTCCTCGTTCTCGTCCGCGCATTCCTGGGACCCTCGATCTACGACCGGATCCTCGCCATGAACACCATGGGAACCAAGACGGTCGTTTTCGTGGCCCTTCTCGGCTTCATCACGAAGCGGGCTGATTTCCTGGACATCGCCCTCGCATACGCACTGGTCAATTTCGTCGGAACGATTGCCATTCTGAAATACGTGGAATTCAGGAAACTGAGCTAGAACAATCATGGGAACCATACAGCTGATCCTGATGGGACTCTTCCTCGGTGCAGGAAGCTTCTTCGCCTTGACGGGCGCGGTCGGATTGCTCCGCATGCCGGATTTCTATTCCCGGCTCCATGCGGCCGGAAAGGCCGATACGCTCGCCCAGACTTTCATCCTCGTCGGCCTGCTGATCCTGACCTTTACCAACGAAAACCATTCCATCCTGATCAGCGTGAAACTGATCCTGATCACGATCTTCATCTATATCACCGCCCCGACCGCGACACATGCCATTACCAAGGCGGCTTTCCTCGATGGGGCGAAGCCGTGGCAGGGGGGGCGTTGACCGGATGATTGCATTCACCCTGATCAACACGTTCCTCCTGGTCCTCGTCACGCTCCTTGCGATCGCGGCTGTCCGGGTCCGGAGCCTTTTCGCAGCCACCATGATGCTCGGGATCTACAGCCTTCTGATGGCCTGCGTCTGGATCAACATGGATGCCGTGGATGTCGCCTTTACCGAGGCGGCGGTCGGGGCCGGAATTTCCACCATCCTTCTCGTCGGAAGCCTGGTCCTGGTGGGGCCGGGGGAACGAAAGGGGAGGACCGTTGCCCGCACGGCAAGAAAGGTCGTGGAGCCCCCCAAACGCAACCGCCAGGGACTGGCAATCCTGGTCATGATCGCAACCGGCATCATGCTCGTTTACGGAACCTGGGACATGCCCAGGCTGGGGGACCCGGATTCCCCGGCGAACAAGGCACGAATCACGAAAGGCTATATCGCGCAGGACGTCCAGAAGGAAGGACAAGAGCCGCAGGAAGAGGCCCATGGAGACTACTTCCACGGGCACGCCCCGAACATGGTCACATCCGTCATCGTGACCTACCGTGCCTATGACACGATGTTTGAACTCGCCGTCATCTTCATTGCCGGAATGGGAACCATCATTCTCCTCCGGAGACGGCCACGGCCCAACCTGCGGAGGGAAGCGTGAAGGATCAGATCATCCTCCGCGTCGTCACCAAATTCATGATCCCCTTCCTCATGGTCTTCGGACTCTATGTCATCACGCACGGCGAACTGGGTCCCGGAGGAGGTTTCCAGGGTGGAGTGATCATCGCGGCTGCCTTTATCCTCTACGGAATCGTGTACGGTCCTGCATACCTCGACCGCCTCTTCCCCAAGAGACTGACCGATACCATTTCCTGCCTTGGGCTCCTTCTTTATGCCGGTGTGGGAGTCTTCTGCCTCGCGTCGGGATACAACTTCCTCGACTATACCCCCCTCAAACCAACCGACCCGGGGACTGCGGAATCGTGGGGGATGACCCTGGTGGAATACGGCGTCGGAATCACCGTCGCGTCGGTCATGATCACGATCTTCAAGGAGGTCGTCCAGGGCCCCGTTCCCATGGCAAAGGAAACGGACACGCGGAGATGGAAAAAATAAGATGGATCTGCTCGCAAAGTTCAACTACTGGATCTACGTCGTGCTGATGCTGATCGGCCTCTATGCCGTGATCGCAAAAACGAGCCTGATCAAACGGGTCATCGGCCTGGGCATCTTCCAGACGGCCATCTTCCTCTTCTTCATCTCGGTGGGAAAACTGGAGGAAGGAACCGCACCGGTCCGCGATTCTGCCCACCAGGACTACTCGAATCCCCTCACTCACGCGTTGATCCTGACCGCGATTGTCGTCTCCGTAAGCACCACGGCGGTTGCCCTCGCCCTTATCGTGAATATCAAGCGCGCATACAGAACCATCGAGGCGGATGAGATCGACAGGATGGACTCCGAATGACGGAAAGCATCCTCCCTGTCCTGGTCGTGCTCGTACCCCTCATGGTCGCGGCCAGCCTTCCCATTATCGCCCGTACAGGGAACCGCGCCTGGTTCCTCGCCACGCTCACCACCGTGGCCCTCTTCATCTTCGCCACCATGATCCTCTCAAGAATTGAGTCCGGGCCGGGCGTCGTAACCCACCTCATGGGAAATTGGAAGGTCCCTTGGGGGATTGAACTCCGGATCGATTCCGTGAACGGCTTCGTCCTTCTGATCATCACCGCAATCGCCATGATCGTCACCGTCGGAAGCCGTCTCTCCATAGAACGGGAAATCCCCGCTGACCGGATCACCCTGTTCTACACGATCTGGCTCTGTTGCATTACCGGCCTGATCGGAATCACGGTTACGGGGGACATGTTCAACGTGTATGTCCTCCTTGAAATCACCTCCCTGGCCACCTATACCCTCGTTGCCATGGGAAGGGGGCGGGACCGGAGGGCGCTGTCCGCCAGCCTTAATTACCTCGTGCTGGGAACGATCGGGGCCAGTTTCATCCTTCTCGGAATCGGGTACATCTACATGGTCACCGGAACCCTGAACATGGCCGACGTTTCCGTGGAACTGGATAAGGTCTACCAGGAGTGGGCACGCGGAAACATGGTTCACCAGAAGACCCTCATGGCTGCCTTTGCGTTCCTGGCGGTCGGACTCTTCATAAAAGTGGGCCTCTTCCCCCTGCACGCATGGCTCCCCAACGCATATACGTACGCCCCTTCGGCTGTGTCTGCACTGCTTGCAGCAACCGCGACGAAGGTGGGGGCCTATATCACCCTCCGCTTCTTCTTCATGATTCTGGGAACGCATCTCTCGTTTGAATTGCTCCCGACGAGCACCATCCTGCTCGTGCTCGGAAGCGTGGCCGTACTCTCCGGATCCTACTTTGCCATCCGGCAGAACAACCTGAAGAGACTCCTTGCCTATTCGAGCGTGGCGCAGATCGGCTACATCGTAATGGGAATGGGATTGGTCAGTGAAACCGGGTTGACCGCCTCCCTGATCCATCTCTTTAACCACGCCATCATCAAGGGGGGCCTCTTCCTCACCCTCGCCGCTTTCGTCTGCCATGTGGGCGCCCCGGAAATTCACCGCCTTGCGGGCATGGGAAGAAAAATGCCGTTTACCATGGCCGCCTTCACCGCCGGAGGCCTTTCCCTGATCGGGGTTCCCCTCACCGCCGGATTCATCAGCAAGTGGTACCTGGTCCTGGGCATGGTGGAAAAAAATCTCTGGGCTCCGGCGGGCGTGGTGCTGATCGGATCGCTTCTCGCGGTCATCTATATCTGGCGCGTCGTTGAAGTGATCTACTTCCACAAGGCCGCAGAAGAAGATGCGGACGTGAAAGAAGCACCCTTCTCTCTTGTTATCCCGGCCTGGATCCTCATTGGAGCCAGCTTTTACTTCGGAATCAATGCGGGCCTCACTTCGAAACTGGCACATCAGGCGGCACAGGTACTTCTGGGAGGTGGCATGTGAGCGCGGGCGAACTCGCAGGCCTGTCCACCGTTGTCCCCCTGGTCGGGGGGGCTCTTGTGCTCCTCACGGGTCGCTGGCCGAACGTCCGTGAGTTCTGCAGCCTGGCAACCGCGGTCACCCTCTTCGGCCTCGTCATCAGCCTATCCTCCCGCGTCCTGGGAGGCGAAGCCGCTGTCCTTGAGATCATCGAAATTCTTCCCGGACTCTCCCTCACTTTCGAATTGGAGCCGCTGGGAATCCTCTTCGCCCTGGTCGCTTCCGGGCTTTGGATCGTCACCACCGCCTACGCGATCGGCTATATGCGGGCGCACCACGAGGAAAACCAGACCCGCTTCTACCTCTGTTTCGCCCTCGCGATTTTCGGCGTTATGGGAATCGCCTTCGCCGGGAACGTCCTGACCCTCTTCGTTTTCTATGAAATTATCACGCTCTCGACCTTCCCGCTTGTGACACATGCAGGTACCGATGCGGCAAAAAAAGCCGGCCGTGTTTATCTCGGTATCCTCTTCTCCACCTCCGTCGGCTTCCTTCTCCTGGCGGTCATCTGGACCTGGCACCTCACGGGAACCCTTGATTTCGAGGCGGGAGGAATCCTGGCCGGAAAAGCGAGCCCCACAACGGTCGCCTTCCTGCTCGCGCTCTACGCCTTTGGAACGGGAAAGGCGGCACTCATGCCCTTCCACCGCTGGCTTCCCGCCGCCATGGTCGCACCAACACCCGTGAGCGCACTCCTGCACGCCGTGGCGGTCGTCAAGGCGGGAGTCTTCACCGTACTCAAGGTGGTGGTTTATGTTTTTGGTATCGATTTCCTGTCCACGACAGGGGCAAGCACCTGGCTGATGTACGCCGCCGGCGCGACCATCCTCTTCTCGTCACTCGTGGCGATTACCAAGGACAACCTGAAGGCCCGGCTGGCCTACTCCACGATCAGCCAGCTTTCCTATATCGTGCTGGGGGCGGCACTCGCCAACAAATGGGGCGTGATCGGCGGGGGCATGCACATCGCGATGCACGCCTTCGGAAAAATCACCCTCTTCTTCTGTGCGGGTGCCATCATGGTTGCCGCGCACAAGACGAAGATCAGCGAGATGAGGGGGATCGGAAGAACGATGCCGGTCACGATGACCGCCTTCCTGATCGGATCCCTCAGCGTGATCGGCCTCCCCCCGTTCGGAGGGACATGGAGCAAATGGTACCTGGCACTCGGCGCCGCGGACGCACACCAGGTGGCACTTGTCGCGGTTCTGATGATCAGCTCTCTTTTGAATGTCGGATATCTGCTCCCGGTCTCCATCCGCGCGTTCTTCCTTCCGGAAGAAGAGGGAGAAAAACCGAAAATCAGGGAAGCCCCGGCTTTCTGCGTCGTACCGATCTGCATGACCGCGATCGGTTGTATCGTCCTCTTCTTCTTTGCGGACGAGCTCTATCGCATGCTGCTTCCCATAACCCAAACGTAGGGGGACGTATTCGTGGACAAGAAATCATGGCTGGATAACCCGGCCAACATCAAGAAACTGATGTTCCTGGCCGCCGCCATCTGCATCGGGCTCTTCGGCGTCGATTTCTTTTTCCACAGGCACGAACTCGAAAACATCAGCTGGGAAAGCTGGTACGGATTTTACGCCATCTACGGATTCGTGGCTTACACCTTCATCGTGATCGCGGCGCACGGACTCCGGAAACTCGTGATGCGGAAGGAAGATTATTATGATCGATAATCTGCCTCCCGGATTGATCCTGATCCTCGGCGCGCTCCTGGTGCCCTTTCTTCGCGGAAAGATCCAGGCCTCCTGGCTCCTGATCCTGCCGGTCGTTTCCCTCTACCAGTTGATCCGGATCCCGGCTGACTATTCCCTTACGGTCACGTTCTTCGAATACACCCTCGTCTGGGTCCAGGTCGACAAGCTGAGCCTCCTCTTCGGCTACATCTTCTGCATTGCCGCCTTCATCGGCGTTCTCTACTCCTTCCACCTGCGTGATACCGTCCAGAATGTCGCTGTACTCATCTACGCGGGAAGCGCCCTCGGGGCGGTTTTCGCGGGAGACCTGATCACCCTTTTCCTCTACTGGGAAGGCACGGCGATTTCTTCCGTATTCCTGATCTGGGCACGGAGGACAAAAAAGAGTTACCACGCCGGAATGAGATACCTGATCGTGCAGGTCGCTTCGGGCGTCATCCTTCTTGCGGGGATCCTTCTCTACTTCCGGGATACGGGATCCCTGGAATTCAGGGGCATGGAACTGGGAAGCCTCGGAACCTGGCTGATCTTCCTCGGGTTCGGCATCAAGTGCGCCTTCCCGCTCCTGCATACCTGGCTGACCGATGCCTACCCGGAAGGAACCGTCACCGGGATGGTCTTCCTCAGTTCGTTTACGACCAAGCTGGGGATTTACGAGATGGCGCGGGGATTCGCCGGAACCGATGAACTGATCTGGATCGGCGCCGTCATGACCATCTTCCCGATCTTCTACGCGGTCATCGAAAACGACCTTCGTCGTGTCCTTGCGTCTCGGCCGAGGGGCACTGCGCAACTTGTGGGTCACGACCTCTTCCTCCGAGGACGCCGGCACCGGCCTGCGCGCCCCCGG
>PVBE010147410.1_pt1 | contig 18361 bp, 14 predicted proteins | sample 1631181 | NCBI WGS metagenome assembly PVBE01 (sample SAMN08397723, study PRJNA350692) | Marine metagenome, whole genome shotgun sequencing project. | isolation source: water | place: Pacific Ocean | collected 2012-04
AGATGAAAATGTCGTACCTGATTCGACACAGGATGCAACACCAGAAGTAGCGGTAGAAGCAACAGAAACAGTAGAAGAAGCAAGCGTAACAGAGGACTCGCAACCTCCAGTTGACGAAAATTCGGAGTCGTCACCCGAAACAGAAGAAACAGTTGTCGATGCTGTCCAGAAGGCTTTATCAGACGATGATGAACCTCAACCCTCAAAGGCTGAAGATGCGCCTAAAAGCGAACCAGAAGCAAAAGAGGAAGTTCCCGAAGAACCAAAGGCGAAGGATGAAGTCAAATCAAAAGAGGAAGCTACTCCAGAGCCAGACAATACCGAGCCAGAGTTTTACAGAGAGCCTGAGAACCTACAACCAAAAGCATCACAGCGTTTTAGGGATTTGGTTTCTGATAACAAAGCAAAGGCTAATGAACTCGCTCAAGCGACTGAAGCGGTTTCTCAGATTCAAAAATCCGTAACTGAATCGGGGCTTTCCCCGAATGAGTTTGCGACACTTTTGGATTATGGAAAATTAGCAGTATCTTCAGATCGTTCTCAAAAAGAGCAAGCTTTACAGTTTGCAAGAGCAGAAGTTCAGCGTTTGTCGCAAGATATGGGAGTTGAAGTTGAAGGGGTTGATCTTCTTGATGGGTTTAATGATTTACAGGATCAAGTCGATAACTACGAGTTGTCAAGAGAACATGCAGTAGAACTTGCTAACAGCAGACGAAGCCAACAACGTGTGGAAAGTCAGCAACGGCAAGTTCATCAGCAACAGCAACAGCAAGTTCAAAACACAAGCTCTATTCAAAACGCAACAAAGGATATTGAGTCTTTTATGGATCAACAAAAAAAGATGGATATTGACTTTGATGCTAAAGAAAAATACTTATTGAGCCAAGTTGATTATATTCAAAAGAATTATCAACCATCTCAATGGGCGAGCGTTGTTTCACAATTGTATGGGGCTGTTGGGTCTATGGCATCTACTCAGACGCAACAAGTTAAAAAAACTGCTCAAGCACCGTTGCAGTCAAGCGGAGTTACAACTGGTTCAGCTAATGCTGGCAGTATGGCTGACGCAATTATGGCGGAGTTGGGTGGATAAACGTTAATTATTTACTGGAGGGGTTAAATGCCTTTTACTACAGAGGAATTATCAATTGCTGGTAAGACAGCACTTGATTATTACCTTAAAAATAAGCCAGTAGACCAGATTGCCCAAGAGAGAGTTTGGTATAAAAAACTCCAATCGGGTAAAGGGTCTATGCCCGGCGGTAAGCAAAATGCTGTAGTACAGCTACGCTATCGCTATCAGAACAATTTCTCTTTCTTTAACGGAAGAAAAGTTGTTACTTACAACAGTCGCTCAACAGTTGAGCAAGCCACTTTCCCGTGGAGAGCGGCGCATGATGGTTTCACTCTGGATGAAGATCGTTTGATTCAGAATGGAATTTCCGTAACGGACAACAACAAGAAGGGCAAAGTACATAGCCAAGCTGAAGTTGTTCAGTTGACCAATCTTCTTAACGAGCAAATCGAAGTTCTTGATTTGGGCTGGGAAGAACAAATGGATCAATACTTACTGCAAGATGGCTCTGGTTCAACAGATGACATTGAAGGTTTGGATTATCTAATTGCTGTTAATCCTACGACTGGAACTGTTGGTGGAATTGATCGCTCGGTTTCTGCTAATTCTTGGTGGAGAAACCAGTATGCAACTGGTATTACCACAGCGACTACCACAGGAACTATCGTTGATGTGATGGAAACCCAGTGGCGTAACTGTACGAAGAACGGTGGACGGCCTAATTATATTATGGCTGGCACGGACTTCATTGACGGCTACAAAAACTTTCTGCTGAAAACTTATGGCACTGTCAACATTAGTAATGGTGGACAGTTTAACGCAGAGGGCGGAACGGATCGCATTAGTTTCAAAGGTGTTCCAATTATATGGAATCCAACCTTTGATGACTTAGGTGGAACGTGGGCGAAACGGTGTTATATGCTTAACACCAAATATATCCAACTCAAAGAGATCGAAGGTCAGGGCAAAATTAGTAGGAAGCCCCCACGACCTTACGATAGGTATGAACACATGTGGGGATTAACCTCACGGTTTGCTCTATGTATGACGAGAGCAAATGCTCATGCCGTTCTTGTATTGGCATAATAAACAAGCGGATAGCCTAGCTATTCGTTAATTCTCCCTCTGCCGAAAGCCCAATTTTGAGGTTTCTTGGTAGGAGTTTCTGATCCGACTCCGTGGATCGCTAAGATAGGCGGAGGGTTTGAATTTACGTTTTTTAGTGTTTTTGCAAAATATTGACCCTCTCAGATGCCATATATTGAGAGATTATGACTAAAGACATGCTACGACATGTCCTATTTTCGGGAGAAATATAGTGAGAGTAAAATATTGCGATGTAACAATTTTCAAAAGTATTGAGGTAACGATTGTCAAGCAAATCTGGGAGCATGAAATTCCTATACTTGAAACTGTTTTTGGGGATGGTAATGTAAAAATTTATTCAAAGCATGAATGGCATACCCCAAAAGACAAGAAATATCAAGTTATGAATAAAGACCCAGTTGTTTATAAGATTGAAGAAATTGATTATGAAGAAGAATACGGAAGATTACAAAGTGCATATGGAACGAGAGATGGGTCTGAAAATGTCCCCAATGTTGAATATATTTATGGGCGTATTGACGAAAGACGCTTGGAAAAAATGAACAACGAAAAATATGCAAGCGAATATACTGCTCCAGATGCGTATGACGAAGAAGTTTTAGAAGTGGAACTGTCGGATGACATGGATTACAAATCAATGACCAACAGAGAGTTAAAAGATTTGTTGAATGATTTGAATGTTAAATATAAGCCGACTGCCACTAAAGCAGTATTAATTGATCTACTTGAAAAAGCGGATAAAGGTGAATTGGAGATTGCTAATTAATGGCATTACCTACTCAAAGAAATTTAGGGTCGTTACGACAAGAACTGAGGGATAGACTCGGCTTTGCCGCTTTTGGATCGCAAGCTGGAATAAATACCGCCCTTCTTGATTCGTTTTTACGACAAGCGCAAGAACAACTTTATTGGGAGTACACCCCAAGAAGTCATATTGGCACATCGTCAGTTCAAACTAACGATGGGCAAAAAACGTATGATTGGCCTGATAACTGTAACCCAGATCGCTTAATTATGGTCACAGCCAGAGATACAACGACTTCAACGCCGACTAGATGGAAATTGGTTGAGGGTATTGAGTATTATCACGATGATTATGACACTCCAAAATCTCAACCAACCAGATACGAGCGTAGAGATCAAATAGAAATATGGCCACAACCAGACGGCAATCAATATTATATTGATCTTGAATATGTAAAAAGACTAAACGCTTTTAGCGTTGATGCGGATAAAGTTACGTTGGATGCAGATTTAGTTCTTATGTTGGCGATAGCAAACGCAAAAGCGCATTACCGCCATGAAGATGCTGGTGTTTACAGTCAACAGTTTACGAGAATGCTAGAGAAGATTAAGGGAAGCACGATAGGAGAAAAAAGATTTATTAGGGCTGGTAGAAAACAATCAAACCAGTTTAGTCATTATTTCGATCATCACATGAAACATTATCACACGGCGGATATTTAATGCCAGTTGTTACTTACTCAGATTTTAGTATAGGAAAAGACCTTAGAAAAGGTGCGTCTGTTGCTGACGCTAATAGACTTCGTGAACTTAAAAACGGCTATGTTACCACTGGTAAGGCTATCAAGAAAAGACCCGGCACTGAAAAAATAGCAGAGCTTGAGTCTGGAACTGTTGGGATATTTGCGGCTGGCGGTGTTTTAAACACATTCACCACTGATGGAACTGTTACACATGCAAATATAACAAGATCAGCGAAATACCGACCCGTTGGAAGTTCTGCTTTAAATGATGCGACAAGTAGTGGAACGTACTCTGGCACAATTAAAACTAAATTTATTATAGAAATTGACGCAACTGGGACTCCAGATACATTCAAATGGCAGAAAGAAAACGGTGCTTTAACTTCTAGTGTAAGTATTACTGGTTCTAGTCAAGCATTAAGTGATGGGGTGCAAATAACTTTTGGTGCTACTACTGGGCATACTCTTGAAGATAGGTGGGAAATTGAATGTTTAACGATAACTCCTAATCAAGTGGCTGGCTCAAACGTTAATCCAGCTTCTTTTACTGGGGCTGGTCTTAACGACATGAGTTCTGGTGGTGGCTATACAGGAACAGGAACTCCTACATTTACAGTAGAAATAGACGGAAAAACAACTGGCAGTATTACAAAGTATGAAGCTTTAAATACTTTATCTATAACAGTTATGGCAAATGCCCATACTGGCTCTATAACGGCTATGGCTGATGCTGGTGGTGGTAACACGACAATTACTTCTGCATCTCATGGATTATCAAATTCAGATCGTGTCACAATCAGCAGTACATCAAACTATAACGGAATTTATACAATAGCTGGTGTAACAACTAATACTTTTCAGATTGTAAGGACTTTTGTTACTGATGAGGCAACTGGCACTTGGGGTGGAAACACAACCATAACCTCAACGGCTCATGGGTTGTCTAACGGAAATTCAGTGGTAATTTCTGGAACAACAAATTATAACGGAACTTTTACAATTGAAGATGTTGCGACAAATACTTTTAACATAGTTAAAGAATTTACAACTAACGATGCAACTGGTTCATGGGAATTAAGCCCTAACCCATTTAGCGGAACAACTACCGTAACAGATGCTTCTCATGGTTTAATTACTGGAAATGAAATAAACATTACTGGAACTTCAAATTATAACGGAACATATACAATTACAGATGCAACAACCAATACATTTGTAATAGCAAAGACATTTGTTGCTGATGACGGGACTGGGACTTGGGAGAAAATACCGAATACATTTAGGTGGAAAAAGGACTCTGGTGGATGGACAAGCGCAGTTTCTATTACATCTTCTGCACAAGATTTACAAGAAGGAGTTCAAATAACATTTGTTTCCAAGTATGGACATACCTTAACTAACAGTTGGACAATTGGTGTTTCTTCAAGTGTAGCAGTTTCGCATGTTCATTTTGCCGATGTTTTCAAAGGCTATGTTTATGCGAGCGTAGAATATTCAAACGGAGTAACGTTGCATCATTATCTTGATGGTTCTAGTCCTACCAGAATTATAGACGCAAACTGCCCGAACTCAAAAGGTGCGGTAAAGATGGAAGATAAGATATGGGCAATTAACGGTGATACTGTTAGATTTTGCGCCACTAGCGATCCGAGAGATTGGACAACTTCACAAGATGCTGGAAGTTTATCAGTTGGATTGAAACAAAAAGGATCTGATAACGCATTAGCATTAGGGCAATACAAAGAAAAAAACTTAGTGGTATTCTTTGCAGACGGTTCTCAGTTATGGTCTGTTGACCCAGACCCAGCTAACCATTCATTTACTCAGTCGCTTCCCGGTGTTCACACACGCTACCATAGAAGTATAGCCCTGCTCTATCAGGATATGTATATGCTGACAGATTTTGGCTTTAGGTCTATATCGGAATCAGTTTTAACTAACAGTCAATCTGAAATTGATGTTGGTTCTCCTATAGATAGCGTTGTCCAGTCTGACTTACCGCAAACTCCGACTGTTACTCCAAAGGCAAAGTTCAGTCCAAGTTTGGGTCAATATTTGTGTGTCATAGATAAGAAAATTTATGCTTTTACGATTTCAAAAACAGCCAAAATAACAGCTTGGTCTGAATACGCATTGCCGTGGAATATAGACGATTGGACTTTATTGGATAGTCAGATATTTTTAAGAACTGGAAATTCTTTATACAGATTAACAGAAGATGTTTTTAGAGATTCCCACGAAACTGGGAAAACGATAACAGCTTATGCTAGTGGTGGGTCAGGAGTGACAACTGTTACTTCCGCCTCTCATGGTAGGGCTGACGGGGATGAAGTTATTATTTCTGGGACGACAAATTACAATGGGACATACACAACATCAAGTTCAACGACAAATACGTTTAATATTGCGAAATCTTTCGTGGCAGATGATGGGACAGGGACATATATTGCTGGGACTCCGTTTGAGTTTGAAATGGTTATGGCTTTCGTTGACGCAAAAAAACCCGGAATCTTAAAAATGTTTCGTGGCGTTGACACAGTGACGACTGGGACTGGAAGATTATCGTTTAGATATATAGATGGATCATCCAACTCAACTTTTACAACAGATGAAATTTCAATATCTGGTGACACAAGACCAGATGTTATGACACCAGTAGAATTAACTGGAGTAAGTGTTGCGCCAGTATTTAAGCATAGTGCAGATGAAGCGTTCCAATTAGATGCGATAAGTTTATATTATGAAAATTTAGCTCCCCTTTAATGGATAAATTGCCAGTCTTTGAAATGACTTTGGCGGATTGCGTGTATGTCTGCCAAAACATGAGAGAAGATGATTTTAGAGAAACATCAAGCCTTACGTCTGCTAAGACAAAAGATGATATGGCGAAGGTTATTTTAAAACAGGGTGGAGAGTCTTACACGATATTTAATAGAAATAGAGAGCCAGTAATCATAGGTGGTGCTTATTACGATAATCCTAAAGTAGCGACAATATGGTTAATTGCAACAGATAAAATATCATTGCGTGATTGGTGGGTTACAACAGCTTTTATCAAAGGATTGATGCAACTAATGTTAGAAAATGGAATAGCCCATAGAATACAGGCGCAATCAATAGGATGGAGAAAATACGCTCATAAGTGGTTAGAAAAAATAGGTTTGGAAAAAGAAGGCCATCTCAAAGGATTTTCTGAGAATGGCTACGATGTATTAATATTTGGAAAGATAAAGGAGTTAAGCGATGGGTAAAGGAGGCGGAGGTGGAGATGGTGGAGCGGCAGCGGCGGCAGCTGCGGAAGCGGCAAGAAAAGCGAGAATCGCCGACAATATTCAAGCTGTAAAAAGTCAATTTTTTGCCAGAGAAGCAGAGCGAGATGTGCCAGAAGCTATTTGGGGTTCTCGGATGAAGTCTGTATATGACGATGGTACGCAAACTTATAGTAAAGTACCAGAGCAATATGTGACAAATCAATCTGCTATAGACGAAGCAAATTCGTGGAATAAAGATAGACCATTTACAGATGCTTATACTCAACCAAGAATGACTGCTCTTGATGATATAGAAGGCAGGGTGCGTGATAGGTTTCTTCCAGACTTTGAGCAAGACATAGGAGATGCAAGAAGGGAATTAAAATTCGCATTGTCGAGAAGAAATCTTCTTGGTAGTTCTGCCCAAGCAGATGCGGAAGAAAGACTGCAAGATAGAATTGGCGAAGGAAGGCGTGGTATTGACCAGCGAGTAGCTGGGGCTAGAAGCGAAAAAGAAGCATTGGATCAACAGTTGATGAATAATTTAATCGGGCAAGCGCAAGCTGATGTTAGCAGAAGTTCTTTGCTTGGTGGTATTGGAAGCTCATTTCTTGCTAATACAGATAGGGCTATTAACGCGGCTAATCAACAGTCGATGGGCAACATGTTCCAAGACGTTGGAAGCTTATTCAAAGAAATTAACGATCAGAAGGCAATACAACAGGGCATGGCAAATGCGGCTATGTTTTCAAATGCGATGAGAAATAATCCGACAAATTTATTTGGTGGTAATAGCACCAGTGGTAGTTCTGGTGATATTGTTGATTGGGGATAGGAGATAATTATGGGTTGGCCATTAGCAATTGCGGCGGCTTTAGCTTCTTATGCTGGCGCTAGAATATCATCAGAAGCTCAAAAAAAAGCTATAAGAGAAAGACAGCGACAAACAGAAGAAGGTATTCGCCAAAGAACTAAAAAAGCGAATGAACGTCTTACTCCTATTTTTAAGCAAGCGGCTGAAGATGTAGGCACAGATAAAGAAAAGAAATTATTTACGGCTGAAGATGCTAAAAATTTAGCGACTATCAACAAAACAAAGTCGATGGTTGATAATCGTCTAACTGGTGGTCTTGAAACTGGTGGTAAGAAATCTGCTAAGTTTCAAAATTTACAGTCAGACAGATTTACTAGAGCAAAAGCTGGGCAAAACAAAAGAGATTTAGCACTTTCAAGATTTTTGTCACCATCAAGAGTCGGGCAAATAAGAGGACAAGCCCCGATAAACGCCGCTTTTGGCAGAGTTGGCGTTGCTGATGAATTAATAGCCGACAGAAATATTAACGACATGCGTGTGTCGGCAATACAACCCAATTCTGGAATGATGGCGTTTGGGGATGCTCTTAGAATTGCTGGTATGATGGCTGGTATGTATAACATGGGGGCTGGAATGGGTGCTGAAACGGCTGGTGGTTTGAACGCTGGAGATTTTGCTAATTTAGGCAATACGGCTCAAACGCCAGCGAATTTTAGCAATATTTCAACTGGGGCTGGGCAGATAGGTGGTACTACGGCTGGTAATTTTGCGGCTCAAACTGGTTCTTTTGGAGCTTCTGCTGTTCCGTGGTATCAATCAGCGTGGAACTCAGTTGGAGATTTTTTCCAGCCAGCAAATAGTATTTTACCAGTTCAACCAGTTCAGCAATCGCATACATTAACCCCCTTTGAACGTGCGATTGCTGGAAATCCCGGCAACACATCACAGGGTTGGGCAACAAATAGATTTTCTCCAAAGGCATGGAATAACGCAGATTCTAGTTGGTTTAAATAATAAAAGGAAGCAGATAAATGGGACTTTTTGACATGAAAATGAGTACAGGACTCGGACAGGGTGCGGCCACTCTAGCCGATGCTTTTACGAATAGCTCAAGCAGACAACTGTTAGGACTAAAAGCTGAAAATTTATCTAGTAGAAATCTAGCTTCTCAACTGTTGGCGGCTCAAAGAGATTTTGAATTAAATAAGGATCGTATTGCTAATGAAAGATTTGAGGCAGAACGACTTAATTTAAGCCCAGAGCTTCTGAGTGGTTACAACTTAGACCCAGACAAACCTTATAATTATAGTAAAGCTCAGATGGGTGATATGCAACAAAAGGGGCTTGCAGATGTATTTGAAAAATTTCCTATAGATCAATTAACTCAAGAAGATTTAATGAATACTCAAGCTGGAAATCTAGCAACTCAATTTAGGATGCCTAACGCAAGCATAGCTTCTAAGGCTATGGCTACAACAGAGGGTATGATGCGTGGGAGAGATGCTATGGAAGCCATTGGTGACGCAACTTTAAAAGATTTGCCAACCCAAAAACTTAAACACTTGGCGAATTTGCCGGGTGGACTTGGTGGGCTTTCAAGTGTAGCGCAAGTAGAAAGTAAAATTGGGACACAAGAAGCTAAAAAAAGTTTTATTGGGGCAAAAGAAACATCGGTAAAGGAAAAATTAAAGCTAGATCAATCTTGGCATAATCAAAAATTAGCTAAAAATACTGCTGAGATACAAAAAATAAATCAAGATATCAGAAATCTTGAACAAGATCACAGCCAAACTTTTGAACAAAGAGGAACAAGACTACTAGCCTTACAGTATAAAGAGGACAAGCTACGCATTGAAGCAGACATATTAGATAAAACAAAAGATGACCAGATAGCTTATGAAAAAGCCAAGACTAAGCTAAAACAACTTGAAGCAACATTAAAAACAAGTGAAGTTGGGGCTGATTTTGTTAAAGGCTCTATTAAGTACCGTAAAGACGGAACTTTTACAGCCATAAAACAATCAACTGGCGAAGCTATAGAAATAAGTTTTGCTAAAGGTCATAACGCTCAACCTCAAGATGCGAGAGTTATAGAAATATATAATGAAGAAGGAAATGTAACGGAACACATGGTTGTTTCTCCTTCACAAATTTTACAGACAAGAAATAGAGTAAGGAATATTGATAAAGCCCCACAAAAGAAACCTTTAAATAGAACCCAAAAACAGCAAGATTTTGAAATGGGAGTTGTGATAGGGACAAAGAAAAAGATTCAACTATCTCCTGACAAGAAATTAAAGGCTGAACAATCTGTTTTAAAAGCAAACACGATACATGATTTGATTATAAAATCTCAGGATTTAATTTCTCAACATGGACAAGAAGTTGTTGGAGCAATGGGTAAGTTCACAAAACTTGAAGAATTTTTGAATGAATTTGATAATATTGACGTAGTGCAAAAAGCAAACGGAAATTATGTTCCTGTCAATAGAGAAACTGGTCATGCGGAAAAAAGCCCAGCAACACAATTTGCTTTTTATGTAAGCATGATTAGATCACAAGCAAGACAAATGATTATAGGGGAAAAACGTGTATCTGATACAGAGCAAAAACTTGTAGATCAGATCGTTAATGGTCAAATGATTTATAAGAACCCAACCGAAGCTATGATGGCCTTATCTGAGATAGGGCAAATCAACGAAAACCATAGGGCAGTTTTGTTTAAAGCTTTGGGAAGGGAATACACCCCAAGACAAATAGGGCAAGTTGAGTTTGCTGGTTCACCAGTTACTAACCCAGATGCTTATTCACAAAATCCATCTATTAGTTTTGATAGCTTCCCAGATGCGGAAAAAGCTAGACCAGAAGTGTCAGAGGCGCAAAAAGAATTTGGGAATATTCATATTGATTCAGCAAAGGGAGCATATTATTACTTGGATGATAATGGACGTAGGCAATATATCAAGCTAGATGGCAAAGTTATGAGGACTCTTGAATAATGGGTAGATTTACTTCAGCACCATACGAAGAAATATTCGGAACTGTTGGTGGAACTGTTGGCGAAACTGTTGATGAAACTGTTTCTCCGTCTGTCCCCACAATTATGCCAGAAAACCAGACAATCACGGATATTGATACAGAGTCACCTTTAGGGCTGGGAGAACCTCCATCCAGTAGATTTTCTCTTATGTCACCAGAAGAATCAGAGAAAATTCAACTGCCAAAAATAAACACGGATAAGCTTGGAACTCATGTCAAGAATTTAGGTATTAGTGCTATTAAGGGATTTAAAGATTTATCTGGGCAAGTTTTAGATGATTTTAGCGTATTAAACAAAACAGACAAAAGGGGACTTGGAGCTTACTCAGGTTTCAAAGGAACAATGTTTAAGCATAGAACCAAACTTTCTTTCACAGATTCCCCAGAAGAAAGAAATTTAGCATTAGACGGAATTTTTGGAAAAGAAGGATGGAAGAAAACAATAATGGGAGTGACTATCAACCCAGATGGTTTGGTTAATGGTGGATATATAGATCAAAGCCAAAAAGAAATGTGGGATAAAAAAGAAAAGCCCTATATTTTGTTAGATAAAGTTGGCTTGGAAATGGGTGATGTTGCTGATATGGCTGGACATGCCCCAGAGCTTATTACTGCTGTTGCAGTTGGGATGACAACAAATGGGTTAGGCTTTATTCCAGCTTTAGCATCTGTAGCGGCTTCAACTGGATTAGTAAAATTGGGTCAAGAAGAACTTGAAGCTTTATCTGAACATGCAGATGGGTTTCTTCCTAAGAATATTGATTCAACTATAAGTGAAGAAGGCTTAGATGCAGATACCGTAAGAATGGGTGAAACTGCCGCTAAGTATGCTGGGGTTGGTGAGGGTGTGGGTAGAGTGGTTATCAGTACAGGACAAAAATTATTTACTGGTTTAAATCTACGAACTGAAAGTGCGGTACAGGCATCTGGTGGTTGGCCTACCCTTACTATGGAAAAGCTTAAAGATGACCCTATGGGTACATTATTAGAGCTTAAAAGAGTTGCTAAAGCTTTATTAATAGGAAAGCGTGGTGCTACAAAAAGCACTATTGACCCAGCAAAATTGCAGACAACGGCAGAAGCCAATAAAATGGGAATTGTTTTGCCTATGAACCAAGCTGTTGGAGAAACTTCAAACTCTCTTTTGCAGAGGGCTGGGGCTATGGCAGACACGGTACATAAAGATGTTTTGGCTACAAGACAAGCTAAAAATACAGAAATAATCACCAAGAAGATGGATGAGCTTGTAGAGGAATCTGGGAAAGATGTAGAGGGAAAAATTATAGCTCAAACTGGTGATGACGCTGATGAATTAATGCGTGAAAATATTCAAAAACAAGTTCTGGCAAAAGAAAAAGAAATAGAAAAAGTAGAGCTAAAAGCTCAAAAAACAGTAGAGGAAAAAGTAAGTCTTAAACTAGATGATAAATCTCTTGATACTCACGGAGGGAAAATTCAAGAAGGTATCAGAGATCAGGCAAACAAAATAAATGCTTCTAATCGTTCCAATTATGGGGCTGTTGACAAACTGTTGCCCAAAGACCCAACTACAGGAACATTTAAAAGGCAAGTTCCTACAAAACAAATTAGAGTTGCTTTAAAGCAATACTTAGATGATACGTTCCAAGTAAAAACAACAAAATATACAAACCCACGGGGGCAAACTTTTACAAATATTGAATATGTAGGACTTCCAAAAGAAGCAAAACAACTTCTTGATGACACGATGAAAGCGGATAAGATGCAGAGCTTCCAAGCTATTCACGCATCAAGATCACGTTTTAGAAATCTTGCTTATGACCCAGAGTTTTTAAAAACAGTTGATGATAGGTTTTTTAGAATAATAGAAAAAGCACATGATGATGCGCTTGCTAGTGCAAGAATAGGAAACAACCCAAAAGCATATATCGCATTGCAATTCGCTGATGCAGAATACAAAAAAACAATACCATTGCTTGATAACAAGTTTATTAGAAACTTGGTAAAAGATGCCAGAAAAGGTGGCATTCAACCTTCGCAAGTTGTAGGGAAAATCGAAAACGCTTCCGTTGAAGATGTTAGGGTTCTCTTTGGCAGAACTTCTAAAAGCAAAGAAGGTCTTTTAAGTGAAGCTGAAAGGGAGTCTGTTAGAGGTGGAATAATTAAAACTTGGTTTGATAAAGCTGGGGTATCAGATGGAGTAAAGGAAATAAACGCTGGTCTTTTAAAAAGACAGCTAGAAAAATTAGAAAAAAATGAAACATTTGGATTGATATTTGGCAATAAAAGCAAAGGGATTAGATCATTGCTACAAGATTTAGAAGCAACAAATGCAAAAATAAATGTAAAAGATTTAAAAATAGCAAAGCTGAATCCTACGAAGTTTAAAAAAATGCTTGAAGATGCACAAGCAATGACAAAGGAAAAAGATGCTTTTATAAAGCAAAATTATATTAAGCAAATGACAAACGATGAGTTTAAGAGTTCAGTTGATTATTTATTTAGAAACGGGAAACACAAAGAACTAGAAAGAGTAAAAACCCACTTTGGCAAAGACAGTAAAGAATGGATCACATTCAAAAAAGAAACGATGGAAAAGATGTTAGGCGATACGATAGATCATACAGAGAATATCGGGCATATTGTCTATAAGGGCGAAGTATTAATGAATAAGCTAGTTGGTTCATCGTCAATGAAAAAAGAAATTGAGGTTATATTTGGGAAACAAAAATATAAAGAGTTATTAACCTTTTCCAAAGTTCTTACTGCATCTGGTAGGGAATCTGCAATGTCCTCTGGGATAGTTGGAGCTTTTCTTGCGTTACACCCATATAAAAATTTAACACGGATTGTTGGTCTGAGAATGATGGGTGAATTTTTAAATTCTCCGGCTGGTATTAGATGGCTAACAGAAGGTGTTAAACATGGGAAATTTAAAAAAATGACAGCGCAATTAGGATCAAGAATAACTGGTCAAGTATTAGCTCCCCAAGCTGGCGAAGCGGTAGACCTTACCAAGAGGGCTGTTAAAGGGACATATAACGTAGGCAAGTCGTTAGCCAAGAAAGCAATTTCTGGGGCTAGTAAGCTTGTCGAAAATAGAGTGCAATAAAAAGGAATAAAAAATGCCAAATCCTCCAGCATATAATCAAACAACAGACTTCAGTAATGACGAGTCTAATAATGTATCTGGTCGCTCAACAGTTAGAACGAGCAACTTGGATACGGAGTTCGTTAATATAGAGGCAACGTTAGACCAAGTTGTAACTAATCTGGCATTGTCGCAAGCATCAGATGGAACGCCAAAAGATGATTGGGTAGACCTCCCCTCTTTGGCTGATGATGTAATAAATTACATTACTACCAATGGCAATGGTTGGTACGGTGCTGATACTGGTGCAGTTAACGCTATGGTAGTCACATTAAGCCCAGCGCCAACATCTCTAACAAACGGAATGTTTGTTGTTAGTGATATTAAACTGACTAACACATCTGCAACAGTTACGCTCAATGTTAATGGATTGGGGGCTAAGGCAGTTGTAACAGATGGGGCTGGAACAACACCAGCCATAGGCAGTTTGACGATTGGGACTTTTTATGGTTTCCAGTACGATTCATCGGCAGACAAATTTCAAGTTGTATTTAGCGGAGATTCTTTAACGCATAGTTCTTCTGCAAGTGCGTCTGCAACGGCGGCGGCGGCTTCAGCAACATCCGCAAATACCGCAAAACTGGCGGCCGAAGCGGCGTTAGATGCCTTTGACGACAAGTATTTAGGGTCTTTTGCTCTCGCATCCGAGCCAACAGTTGACAACGATGGGGATGCGCTTGTTGACGGTGCTTTGTACTATGAAACAACCAATAACGTGCTTATGGTGTATGACTTAGGCACAACGGATTGGCTGAGAACTACCCCAACATCTTCAGAACAAACGGCTATTAATACTGTTTCTGGAATTGCAAGTAATGTCACAACTGTTGCTGGTATAAGCGGTAATGTCACAACTGTTGCTGGAATTAGCAGTAACGTAACTTCCGTGGCTGGGAACGCAACCAATATAAATACGGTAGCTGGAATATCGGGGAACGTAACTACCGTAGCTGGAGTAAGCGCAAATGTCACAACTGTTGCTGGTTCAGTTGCCAACGTGAATACAACTGCAACTAATATAGCCAACGTAAATACTACGGCAACCAATATTGCTGACGTAAATAATTTTGCTGAAGTTTACCGAATTGCATCTAGTGACCCAGTATCTTCGTTGGGTACTGGTGATATGGTATTTAACACTTCCAGTAACAAAATGCGAGTTTACAACGGTAGTGCATGGCAAGATGTTAGCCCGACTAGCACAACAAATGTTTTTAATACATTGTCTGTATCTGGGCAAACGGACATTGAGGCAGATTCAACAACAGACACATTGACAATCGCTGGTACTGGTGGAACGACAATTACTACAAACGCTAGCTCAGATACTTTAACAATAGATACGCCTGTTGCTGGGGCATCAACTGGTCTAGCGATTGCTATGGCTGTCGCACTTTAATTAGGAGAAAAAAATGGCACAAGATTTTGAACGTCACATAGACCGCAATACTGGAACTGGTGCGGTGACGGTATTTACATCAGATTCAGATGATGCGGTTGTTGGGATTCGTTGTGCCAACGTACACGCATCTAGCACGATCAATGTTGACGTATATATCGTGAATGGTGGAAATAATTATTATATTATCAAAGCGTGTCCCATCCCAACTTCAAGTAGTTTGGAGCTAATTGATGGTGGAAGTAAAATTGTTTTGCAAAATGGTGATGCGCTAACAATTAAATCGGATACAGCTAGTTCACTAGATACAATAGTAAGTCGCATTGATGCGATTAGCGTGTGAGTAAGGAGAAATATGCCATATATAGGAAAACAACCAAGTAAAGTCCCACTTACATCGGCAGACATTGTTGACGGCACAATATCGAATGATGATTTAGCTGGGTCAATAACTGATGCAAAGATCGTAGGACTGACTGCATCTAAACTAAGCGGAGTTGTCCCCACTGCGAACTTAGGTACTGGCACGGCTAGTTCAAGTACCGTACTCTATGGTGACGGTTCATACAAAGCTGAACCAGTAACTGATACTACAAGTATCAAGAACGACATTTCTCTATTAGCACTTCAGAATGCTATCAATGGAAATCTTAGTGCGTATGGATTAAAGAATAGTTGGATAGAGCAGTTTGAAGATTCTACTTATATAGAAAATTTAACAACTTGTGCGAGATACCCCGATGAATATATGAGTGCTGGAGACGTTGTTATGACTGCTCGTGCTGTATCTGCTAAAGCTAGTCATGGAAATTTTACCACTGCTGGTAATGCCTCAGATATGACAAATGGGGACGCTAATGACCATACAACTGCTGTTACAGGGCCGCAAAACGCTAACAACTCAACTACTGGTGGTGGTGTTAGTGTAGATATGGGCAGTAATCAATTAATATCGGTATTAGATTGGGGTTCTTATAGAACTAATGGAACATCAACCAAAATGAAATTATGGCACAGCACAGATAATTCTTCATGGTCTGCTTGGGATTCGAGTAATGCCTCTGGAAGCACAATTATTGAAAGTCACTATACTGGAGGTACTGGAAGTACAAATGCTTTTGTTAGTGGTGGAGCAGATGGAGTAATAGTCACATCTGGTCATAGTGGAAATGGGCATTGTTCTATAATCAAAATAACTGGTTTGGCAGAAATTACAACTAGATATGTAAAGGTTACTTTGGAAGAAATCGTTCCCGCGGGTAGCGACTATACTACAGGATTTACTGAAATAAAACCTTATGGAAATAATTATACAACTAATGCTACTGGCTCTTTCAATTCTACAGATGTAGTTCCTCAAGACGCAACGAATAAATCGTCAGTAGGATTAGTGCTTCTCTACAAAGATAACGGCTCATCTAGTTGTACTTTAAACACCGATGTTATCGCAAAGGTAAGAGCTAATACAGGACAGGCTTATCAAACTTTAAGTCTAGCAGGGGCTGGAACATATTCAGATTCTTTAAAGATAGCAATAGCACCAGCTATATCGGTAACGGCTGGACAGGCATTGTCTTATGAAATTAGTTTTGCTAACCAATCAGCAGGAACAAAAGAAGCTCGCATTCACGGCGTTGCGATGACTTATTAGGAGATATAAATGGCATATATAGGACAAGATTTATCGTACGCAAATATTTATAGCGAACAATTTTCTGGAAGTGGGGGAACAGACTTTACTCTTGCGTACACTGTTCCAACCGCCAGTAGTATTGCGGTGTTTATTTCTGGGGTTCATCAAGTCGCTGACGTTGATTATAATATTGTTACTGGCGGTTCGGTGCTTAGGTTTACAACCATACCGCCAACAGCTACAAATAATATTTCGGTGCATGGACTCGGTAGAACTGTTGATATTGGAGAGCCAGCAGACGGAACTGTTAGCTTGGCGAAAATGCAAGCAAACAGCGTGGACAGTTCACAACTGGTAGCTGGGTCTGTAGACTTAGCTCACCTTAGTGCTACTGGTACACCATCAGCCTCACTAGCGTTAAAGGGTGATTACAGTTGGGGAACGGCTGGCGGGCCATCGTTAGGATCGGGGAACGAATGTGTAAGAACAAACAGCGATGAAATTAATCAGAATATAACTGTACCATCAGGGACTAACGCAAGTTCTATCGGCCCGGTAACGGTAGGGTCAAGTTATGCAATTACAGTCAATGGAGTATACACGGTAATCTAAGGAAATAAATTATGGCATCAGAATTAAAAACAAATTTAATAACGCCAGCATCTTCAACTACGGTAACGATTGGTGAAAGTGGTGACACAATTTCTTGCGGAGGAAATGCGACAGGGTTTGGCGGAGGGAAGGTTTTGCAAGTGGTACAGGATACACTGACTGCACCGTGGACAACCACAAGCACTAGCTACACTCCAGTAGTAGGATTATCGGTTTCGATTACTCCCGCGGCAACTTCAAAGGTTTTAGTTCTTGGGAATTTAACTGGCTCTAGTGCTAATGGCACAGGAGGGGCTTGTTGTGTCAAAAGAGATTCTACTTTTATTCACACAGGAGATACAGCATCGACTAGGCATCGTAGTCTTTCAAGTTTAAGAGTTGACCATCCAAACACAACATATTCTGTGCCTATTAATTATTTAGATACACATGGGGCTGACGGCAGTACAGCCGTCACATATACTTGGCAAATATTTACAGAATCAAGCACGGTATATGTAAATCGAGATTATTCATATTCAGATGCTACTTATTACGGTACATATGCCAGTAGCATAATAGCTATAGAAATAGGTGCATAAACTTTTAAAGGAGTAAAACAATGGACATTTGTTCAGCAATATTAGCAATCAACCCATCTGCACAGGTGTCTGTCAATGCGGAAGATTTAGATCAGATTACTTGGCTCAATGGAACAGCAGTAATTAGCAAGAGCGATATTCAAGCTAAACAGGCAGAGCTTAAAGCGGCTTATGATGCTAAAGAGTATCAACGTAAGAGAGCTGCGGAGTACCCAGCTATCGAAGATCAGCTA
>PVBE010995128.1_pt1 | contig 18361 bp, 15 predicted proteins | sample 1631181 | NCBI WGS metagenome assembly PVBE01 (sample SAMN08397723, study PRJNA350692) | Marine metagenome, whole genome shotgun sequencing project. | isolation source: water | place: Pacific Ocean | collected 2012-04
CTCTACGCCTCCTGGAGCCTGCACGACGAGCTGGACGACCTGTCCGCCGCCGAGCTCCAGTCGATCATCACCCGCCTGTGAGGACCCCATGAACCGCATCACCCTGTTTTTGACCGCCGCGCTCCTGGCCTGCGCCACGCCCGCGTTCGCCGAAAAACCCACCGACGAGGAGCACGAAGCGGCCATGCAGCGCGTCCGCATCGTGCGCGCCGCGGCGTTGACCGAGGCGTTGGAGCTGGACGAAGCGACGGCCGCGCGGCTGTTCCCGTTCCTCCGCGAGCACGACAGCAAGATGGAGGACATCCACGCCCGCAAGAAGCAGGCGCGGCGGGCGCTGAAGCAGATGGTGAAGGACGGCTCCTTCCCCGAGAAGGAGATCGACGAGCTCCTGGCGACGATCGCCGAGGCCGACGTGGAGTTGGCGGAGGCGCGAGCGGATCAGCTCGAAGGACTCAAGCGCGTGCTCTCAGCGGAGCAGCGGGTCAAGTTCGTGATGGTGCAGCGCCGGCTCGACGAAGAGGTGCGACGCGTGATTCGCGAAGAGCGCGTGCGCCGGCGCGGTGGCGGGTCCGATGGGGAGCGGCGGGAGCGCCGGGAGCGTCGGGTCCGGCCCAGCGGACGGGACGCAGACTTCCGCTAGAGCAGCCAGGGGGAGTAGGCGTACGGGTTGAGGGTGAACTCGAGGGGGCCGACCTCGTCGAGTTCGATGTCGCACAGAGGGGCGCCGAAGCCGCCGGACAGATCGCCCGCGTTGTCCCCATCCTCGTCCTCGATCTCGACCTCGAAGTCGATGCGCCAGCCGTCGTTGTTGGCCTCCTCAAGGACGACGTCGCCGTCGTCGGCGCCGTACGAGGTGATCGAGTCCAGCCCGTCGTCGATGGCGTCGTCCCAGGCGCAGCCCTCGGCCCGCTCGGCGACCTCGAGGTAGGGCGAGTCCCCGCTGGGGAAGTACGACACGCGGAGGCCGACCTCGCCCTCACCGGCATCGAAGGTGCCGTCGCTGGGCTCGGTGATCTCGTCCGCGCTGAAGTCGAAGCCGTTGTTCACGGTCACCGACAGCAGGTGCGCGGAGCCGGACAGGACCGGGTCCCAGACATCCGCAAGCGCGGCCGTGTAGTCGTTGCAGGCGTCGTCGTCGGCGCCGTCGTTGAAGGCGGACGTGGCCGAATACGCGCCCGCGTACGCCGTCTGGAGCTTGCTGCAGATACCGCCCTGGTTGGCGAGCACGAAGAAGTGGAAGGTGTCGCCGGCGAGGTCGACCTTCACGTAGGCGGCGGAGGTGCCGGGGCCGAAAGCGTCGACGTCGTCGCTGTCGACGGTGACGGAGCCGGCGCAGCCGACGGTGACGCTGAGGGCCAGAACAAGAAGCAGGGGGCGCATGGGCGCGACCGTAACACTCAGGGTCGAACGGCGGCTGTGCGCCTCCCGGGCAGCTGGAGGCGGAGCCAGACGGTGCCGCCGAGCAGGCGCGTGCGGCCCGACTGGAGCATCTCGGCGTGGGCCTCGTAGTGGTAGCCCCGCTCGGGGGCGGTGTAGACGACCTCGGTGCGGAGGATCGGGGTAGTGCCGCGCGGCAGATCATCGGCGCCGCCGACGGTGACCGCGACGCCGGGCCCGAGGTAGCGGCGGGCCAACTCCAGGCCTCCGTCGTTGGCGAGCGCCTGGCGGTCCAGCAGCGGGCGGAGGGTCGGAGACAGGTAGTGACCGGCGCAGGAGCGCAGGTCGACCGTCGCGATCACGCCCCGCTCGTCGGCGAGGTACTCGATGCAGTGCCCGTCGGTGCTCCACCCCAGGCCGATGCCCCGCGGCTTGTCGCGCAATCCGCGGCCTTCGATCCAATAGGGGTGCCGGCCCGCGCGGTCCAACGTCGAGAACGCGGTCTCCAGGGCCGTGCCGAGCTCGACCCCGAGCACCGCCACGGTAGTGGAGGAGTGGCTGCTGAGCACCGCCGCGGGGGCCGTCGCGAGGTCCTCGGGGTGCGGGACTGCGCCGCCGACCTCGAGCACGCGGCCGATGGCGGTGGGGGTGCCGGTGAGGGCCAGCGGGAGCGCCGAACCCCAGTCGGGCCCCGTCTTGACGAGGAAGCAGGGGCCGCGCTCGCACACCGGAAGGAACCAGTGGCCCGAGGCCGACGCCACCAGGGGCGCGTCCCGCGAAGGGGCGCGCTGATGGAGGTAGGGACCGGCGGTGTCCCGCACGACGCCGGAGGCGAGCAACTGCACGAACTCGCGGCGCGTGCCGGGAACCGCGAACTCGGCGATCACGGAGCCGTCCTGCTGCGGCCAGAGGTCTCGGATCGGCTGCACCACCTCGTGGGTGCGGTAGGGGAGCCGATCGGCGGCCCGACGCACGACGCGGGTGCGGTCCGCCGCGGGCTCCGCCCAGTACAGGTCGCCGTCGATGCCGAAGGCGGGGTGCCGCCGCGGCCGCTCCCCGACGAGGGCGAGCTCGGTCCGGTCCTTGAGGGTGAGCTGCAAGAGGTGTTCGGGCTGATCGCCGGCGGCGGCGCAGGCGGCCACCAGCAGGGTCGAGGCGGGATGGAACGCAGGCTCGCCGCAGCCCGGGGGAGAGGTCCAGACCTCGGTCGGCTCAGCCCCGCTGAGATCGAACAGGGCGATCCGCTTGCCGTCGCCGTCGTGGGCCGCCGCCAGCCAACGGCCGTCGGTGGAGGCCGCCACGGAGCGCACGGTCGCTTCCAGGGTCAGCAGCGGGCTGGCCTGGAGCCGGCCCCCGCCATCGTGGGCTCGTGTTGAGCGGAACCGCGTGACGGTGTGTCGGCCCCCTCGATCGGCGGCGACGAGCAGGTCGCCGGGGAGCACGGATGGGGCGGGGCTGTCGTAGGCGGGGCCGCCTACCGGGGGCAGAGCGGCGCAGCCCGCGAGGATCGCGGCACTGAGAACTGCCGCGAACGGGAGCCTGCCCATCTACGCAGTGTACCCCTCATAGCCAACCCGACCGCACGGAATCCCCTTGTAGACTGACCGCGATGGCTTCGGATAGACGAGGAGGACCGGGCGCAACAAGCCGCGCGGCCCGCAACGATCAGGCCCCCACGACCTCGTCGCAGGATGCGCGCGGAGTCGCGGAGGAGGTCGGGCTCGTCGGGGACACCCGGGGAGCCACCCGGGGCGCCGAGGCGGGGCAGCAGCGCTCCCCCCGCCAGGCTGAAGAGGCACGCGAAGGCGTGGACGCGGCCGCAGCGGCGGACTTCGCCAGCCAGCTCGCGGAGATGGCCGTGGCCGATCCATCCGACCCCTCACAGGCCGACAAATCGTCCGAACAGGAGGAGGGCTTCGAGGAGGACATCGAGGTCGAAGTGGAGGTCGACGGCGACGACCTCGACGAGGCGAGGCCCGCCCGCGCCACGACGGTGCTCCCCGGCGACGAGGACGACCCCGACGACGCCAATCCGGTGGAGATTCCCCCCGAGGACGCACCCGCGGCGGCGCCCGTCGGCTCGCCGATCCCCCGCATCCGCCCCCGGGCGCGAGCCGCCTGGCTCGGGATCGACGAGGCGCTGCAGGCGGGTACGGACGAGGCGATTCTCGTCGGACACCAGGGTCGGGTGGCGGTCGCGCGGATCGAAGAGCTGACCACCCGCGAGTGGCTGAACCTCGTCCGCGCCATGCGGGTCGCCCGGGAGCCGTTGGCGCAGGCGTTCGTACTCAAGGCGCTGGGGGCTCACCGCGAGTCCTCCTGCCTGCCCGCGTTCGCCGCTCGCGTGATCGAGTTGGGTTCAACCGAAGCGGTCCGGCTCCAACACGCGCGGGGACCCGTTCCCGACGGCGATGCCGAGGCGCGCAACCTGCGGCTGCACTACGACCCGATCGAGGCGCTGGACCCCAAAAAGGTGATCCACGAGGCGGCGCCATCGGACCCCTGGCGCGTGCCCGCCTGGCTTCGCGGCATTCCGCGGGCCGCGATGGAGTTGGCCGTCGTGGCGGTCGACCAGGCCCTCACCGGAGATCTCCGCGAGGGTGAGACCACCGATCAGGGAGCCACCGACGCCTTGACCGCGGCCCTCGCGCCGCACGGCAGGGCGCACCCGTCGCTGCAGCGCTGGACGCTCAACCTCGCGGCGCGCGCCGAAAGCCACGGTGCCCTGGTTCGGATGCGGGACGTCCTGATGCGCGCGCGGGTCGATCGAACGCGGAGCTAGAGCTTCGCCAACTCCGCGATGTGCTCCGGCGTCGTGCCGCAGCAGCCCCCCAGAATCGACGCGCCCGCGTCCTGCCAGCGCTTCGCCGCCTCCGCGTAGGGGATCGGCAGCGCCGGTCCGTCGTTGCGCCAGCCCTGCACCGGGTCCGGCTCCCCGACGTTGCCGTACGCGCCGAACTCGACCTCCAGGCTCGCGAGCCGGGGCAGCAGGTCGGTGATCGTGCCGACGGGGGAGCAGTTGACGAGGATCGCCTCGGCGCCCCGGCGGGCGGCCTCCTCCAGCGTCGCCACGACCGTGTCGGGCTCCAGCAGCGTGCCTTCGGGTCCGAGCGTCAGCGACAGCCACACCGGCTTGTCCGTCTCCAACGCCGCGTCCAGCGCCGCCAGCGCCTCGCCGGCGTGGGGGAACGTCTCGCAGAGGATGAGATCGACCCCCGCGCGGGCGAGCTCACGCGCCAATCGACCGTGCTCCCGGCGGCAGGTCAGCAGGTCAGGGGTCAGGTCGGGCCGGTAACAATCCTCCAGGGGAGCGATGGATCCGGCGACGAGGTGGTCCTCCGGAACCGCGTCACGGGCGATCCGAACCGCCGCCCGGATCAGCTCCTGCCAGCGATCTCCGTAGCCGACCCGCTCGAGCGTGTAGGGGTCGGTGCGGAACGTATTGGCGGTATGAATCCGGGCCCCCGCGGCGGCGTAATCGGCGTGCACCGAGGCCAAGGCAGCCGGCGCGTCGAGCATTGCGGAGGCCGACCACAGCGGCAGCGGCGTGGGCACGCCACGCCGCGCGAGCTCAGTTCCTACAGGACCGTCGAGCAGCAGCACGGGGGGCATTGTATTCTCGCGTCGGTGGCAGACCCGGTCGTCGTTCGTGTCGAGATCCCCGACGCCGAATTCGGCGGCGAATACGAGGTCGATCCCGACAAGCCGCTCGTCGACCTCGTGCGTCGCATCGCCGAAGAGGAGAACATCCCCCTCGTCACCCGGCAGGGCCGTCCCCTGGCGTGGGAGGCCGAGGGGCCCGACTGGCGCCCCGGCAAGACCGGGCGCACCGACCTGACGCGCACCCAAGCGCTGTCCAAGATCGTCAACCACATCGTGGAAGAGGGCGGCGGCGGATCCCCCCTGTTCATGATCTCGTTGGTCATCCCGGGAGCCGCCGACGCGATCCTGGCCGCCCGCGACGACGCCAAGCGGCAGGAGATCGAGGAGCGGCTCGCCGAACGACAGGCTGAACGACACGCCGAGCGGATCGCCCACGGCGAGCCTGAGCACACCGCCCCCCACATGGTCCCGTTCCAGCCGGATCTGGACGACGACGACGACCAGGACGACATCGTCACCGGCGAGATCAGCCTCGAAGAAGAGGAGACCGAGCTGGCGCCCCCGCCGCGCCGAACCCGGCAGCCCGATCAGCTCGAACCCCGCCCCGTCGAGTCCCGCATCCGCCGCGCCGGCACCGCCGCCGCCGTGGGGGTGGGCGCCGCCGCCGTGGCGGGAGGAGCGGCTGCCGGGGCGCGCAAGAAGAAGCGCAAGAAGAAGGCCCCGCCCCCGCCGACCGGCGGGCTGCCCCCGACCATCGCGGGGATCTCCACGCCGCTGTTCCTGGGCGGAGCCGCGGCGGCGACCGTGATGCTGATGGGGCTGATCGTGGTCGGCTTCGTGGCCACCCGGAAGCCCGAGCCGCCTCCGCCGGAGCCGACCCCCGAGGTCGTGCCCGAGGTCGTCGTGGACATCCCCATCGAGTCGACTCCGGAGCCGACCCCGCCGCCCGAGCGGGAGACGCCGCCGCCCCGGAAGTTCACGACCTTCTACAGCTCCAGCAACGTCGACCGGAACAGCTCCGGCGCCGTCGGTGCGCAGATCTCCTCGTACGCCAAGGGCGAGGTGAAGGTCGGGTACCGAGCCTCCGGCGCGCACACGGTGCGGCTCAAGGGGCGCTTCGACCTGTACGTGGGCGAGACCGCCTCCACCCTGGAGGGCGCCTCCAGCAAGACCTGCAAGGGCGCCCCGTCGGGCGGAGACACCAAGGTGTTCATCCACTGGGAGGGCGACCGGGTCACCGCCCGCGTCGGCAGCAGCCGCTGCGGCCCCGTCTCGGTCAAGGGCTCCGGCGGCTTCCCCGGCTGGAAGTTCGAGCCCGGCGCGGGCCAGACCCTCAGCAAGCTCTGGGCGTCGGCCCCCGACGAAGAATAGAGTTTCGGGCGTGGCCCACGACCCGATCCCGCTGGGCCCCTTCGACCTGTACCGCCTGATCGGCAAGGGCGGGATGGGGCTGGTCTGGCAGGGCTCCCACCGCGCCTCGCGCCAGCCGGTCGCGATCAAGACACTGCGTCGGGAGAGCCGAGACGCCGAGTCGATCGCCCAGTTCGAGTCGGAGGTCCGCGCCGTCGCCGCCCTCGAGCACCCCGGGATCGTGCGGGTGTTCGACTACGGGATCATCGACGAGGCAGCCGAGGAGGCGTCGCAGGAGCGCCTCGCCGCGGGGTGTCCGTACCTCGCGATGGAGCTCTGCGAAGGAGGGACCGTCCGGCAGATGGTCGGCCACGCGACGTGGCCGGGGATCCGCGATCTGCTCTACGCCATCCTCGACACGCTCGCGCACACCCACGCGCGCCGGGTCATCCACCGCGACCTCAAGCCCGGGAACATCCTCCTGCCGGGGCCGAAGCTGACCGACTTCGGCATCGCGCAGACCGTCGCCCGCGACCGCACCGTCGCCGACGGGAGCCCCGACAACTTCTACGGTAGCCCCTCGTTCGTGGCCCCCGAACAGATCCAGGTGCGGCTCAACGAGATCGGCCCCTGGACCGACCTGTACTCGCTCGGGTGCGTCGTCTGGAAGCTGACCACGGGCAAGACCCCGTACGTCGCCAAGTCCCCCATCGAGGTCCTCAAGGGGCACCTCAAGGGGAGCCTGCCCCCCTACCAGCCCGACATCGAGGTGCCAGTCGGCTTCGAGGACTGGCTGATCAAGTGCCTGCAGTCGCGACCAGGGGCGCGGTTCCAGCACGCCCACGAGGCTGCGCGGGCGCTGAAGGCGGTGGAGGAAGGGGCGGGCATCGACGTGCCGCGGCCCCCCACCCCCTCGGACTGGCGTTCCACCGAGCCGAAGCCGACCCCGCTGCGACTGGCCGGCGCGGGGCTGGGGCTGTTCGGGCTTCGACGCACCCCGCTGGTGGAGCGGTACCCCGAGCGGGATCGCCTGTGGGCGCAGCTGAAGATCGTCACCGGGCGGGGGGTCAGCCGCGCGCTGGTGCTCCGCGGCGGGGCGGGGGTGGGCAAGAGCACCCTGGCGGAGTGGCTCTGCGACCGGGTCGAGGAGATCGGGCTCGCCAAGACCGGCAAGGCGGTGCACTCGGCGACGCCGTCGCGCAACGACGGGGTCGCTCCGATGCTCGGACGCATGCTCCGCGCCGCAGGGCTCGCCAACCAGACCGTGCGATGGAACGCCGAGCAGCGGCTGCGGGCGCTCGGGCGCAACACGCCGCGGCTGTGGCACGCCCTCGCGGACTCGATCGCTCCCTCGCTGGGGCCCGGACTGGACGCCGACGAGGCGCAGGCGGCGGCGGCGGCGTACCTCAGCGCCGAGGCGGGGGAACAGCCGCTGGTGCTCTGGCTGGACGACGTGCAGTGGAGCGCACCCTCGCTGAAGCTGGTGGGCGACCTGCTGCAACGCAGCCGCGTGCAGCCGCGGCCGATCCTGATGCTCCTCACGGTCCGCGACGAAGCGGTGGTCGAAGGGAGCCCGGAGGCGGCCCTGCTGCATGCGCTGGAGAGCCTGCCGCCAACCACCACGAGCACGCTGGAGCCTCTGGACGGACCCGGCACGCAGAGCCTGATCGAGGATCTGCTCGGCCTCGATGAGGACCTCGCAGGCAAGGTCGCGGCACGCGCCGAAGGGAACCCCCTGTTCGCGACGCAGCTCGTCGCCGATTGGGTCGCCCGGGGGGTGCTCCAGCCGGACTACGAGCGAGGCGGGTTCGTGCTCCCGCCCGACACCGACGCTCCGATCCCCGACGGGGTGCACGCGCTGTGGAAGCAACGCGCGGACCGCGCCGCCGACGGCGATCCCCAGATCCGCGACGCGATGGAAGTCGGCTCGGCGTTGGGGAGCCACGTGGCCCGCGAAGAGTGGCTCCTGTGCTGCGATCGAGCGGGACTCGCGGTCCCCTTCGGGCTGACCGAGCGGCTCGCCCGCGACGGGCTGTTGCGGTTCGAGGGCGACGGCTGGAGGTTCACCCACGGCATGCTGCGCGAGAGCCTGGAGCGGGCCGCCCGCGAGGGGGGCCGGTGGTCGCGCTACAACTCCGCGATCGCCCGCCAGCTGGAGGCGAGCAGCCACCCCCAGACGCGTGCCCGCCGGGCCGCCGCCCTCGCCGAGACGGCCGATGTGCAGCAGGCCACGACGGCCCTGCTGACCGCCGCCGAGGGAGCCCGCGACGAGGGACGCTTCGCCGACGCCGACGGATTCCTGACAAGGGCCGAGGCGATGGTGGAGGAGCGCGCCGACGTCGTGCCCCCGGTGCTCGCCTGCGCCACCGCCATTGCGCGCCTCGCGCTGTCCCGCCGGCAGGGGAGCCGCGAGGACCTCGAGCCGGTCCTGCAAGAGCGCCTCGAACAGGCGCGGGCCGAGGGTTGGCCGCTGCTGGCCGGTCGGGCGTTGCGGGAACTCGCGGCCCTGGCGTTGGCCCGTGGGGCCCCCGAGATCGCACGGCGTCGCCTCGACGAGGCGATCCTGGAGGCCGAGGACGACGACGATCGGGCGGGGGTCGCGGAGGCCACCCGCTCACTCGCGGACGCGCTCCTGGCGCTGCGCCAGACGACCGTCGCGGAGGAGAGCTACCGCCGCGCCGCCGCGATGTTCGAGGCGCTCCCCGATCCGGTACGCCAGGCCGACTGCCTGCTTCAGTTCGCGGCCCTGCTGAAGGATCGCGGCGAGGACGGACGGGCGATGGCGGCCCGGCAGATCGCGGCGGACACGCTGCGCCGCGCCGCCGGAACGTGGCCGGGGGCTCAGGAGCGGCTGGACGCGCTCATGTCGGAGGCCTGATCCCGCGGCTGGCCACGGTGCGCTCGAACATCGTCCGCGCCAGCGCCTCCAGCGGCTCCGCGACCGCCGCTCCATCCACCGCCCGGAGCAGCCAACAGACCGCATCGAGGGTGGACATGCCGCCGGGGCGGGACTCGTCGCGCAGCGACCACCGCGCCATCGCCTCGGGAGGGAGCCCCACCCGGGGGAGGTCGCGAAGGGCGTCGACCCGCGCGATCTTGCGCGCCTGTGGCCAGGTCCCGTCCGGCACGACCAGGGTCACCGGCCCGTCGGTCGGCAGCGTCTCGGGGCCGACCGCGTCGTCCGATGGAAACAGCACCCACGCCGGCGCCGTGATCGTCGGCGGCGGGTCCAACGGACCGATGCGGGAGTGGAACGTCGCCACCTGCGCGTCCGCGATGCCCAGGGCCGCGAGCCGCCCCGTGTTGGTGGTCTTGTGGCCTTCGGAGCGGTGCTGCACGACCACCCAGTTCGCCCGGGAGGCGACCGACGGGATGTGATCGCAGATGCACCGCTCGGTGTGCATTCGGCAGCCGATGCAGCGGGTGGCGCGCTTGTTCCGGCGCCCCCCCATCAGAACTCGAAGAGCTCGGCCAGGAGGGCGACGCCGTAGCCGGTGCCGCGGTCCTCGGACTCCACCGGGCCGGCCATGTCGACGTGCAGCCAGGCGCCGTCCCAATCGGCGTCGAGGTGCTCGGCGACGAACTGCCCCGCGCAGGAGGTCTGCGCGTTCATCCGGTCCTTCACCGAGTTCTTCAGGTCCGCGCACTCGCTCCGGAACTCCTTGCGGAACAGCTCCGGGCAGTACGGCAGGGCCCACGTCAGGTCGCCGCTGCGCCGGCCCGCGAGCACCGCGCGAGCTTCCAGGTCGGCGTTGTTGCAGACCAGCGCGGCGTGCCGCTTCCCGGTGGCGATCAGCTGCGCGCCCGTGAGGGTCGCCATGTCGACGATGACATCGGGGCTGAGGTGCTGGCTGGCGTACGCGACGCCGTCTCCAAGCACGAGCCGGCCCTCGGCGTCGGTGTTGTTCACCTCCACCGTCTTGCCGGAGTACATCGCGAGGATGTCGTCGGGGCGCGTGGCGTCGGGGCCGACCGAGTTCTCCGCGAGGCACAGCAGGCAGTGGAGGTTGTCCTTGAACCCGCCTCGGACCGCCGCGGCGAAGGCGCCGAGCATGCCGGCGGCGCCGCCCATGTCGATCTTCATGCCGGGCATGTGATCCTTGCCCTTGAGGCTCAGGCCGCCGGTGTCGTAGACGATGCCTTTGCCCACCAGCGCGATCGTCTGCTCCGCCCCCGCGGGGGTGTGGGACAGGATCGCCAGCTTGGGCCCGTGGGTGGCCGCCTTGCCGACGCCCCAGAGGCCGCCGAAGCCGCCGTCGCGGATGGCGTCGCTGTCGATGATCTTGATGTCGGCGCCCACGTCCTTGGCGACCGCCTCCGCCTCGGCGGCGAACGCCGTGGTGTTCAGCACCGACGGCGGGGTGTCCACGAGCCGGCCGGCGAGGCGGGCTCCGTCGGAGACGCGCTGGACCCGGTCGAGGTCGATCTCGCCGAACAGCGGGAGCAGCCCGATGGCCACGCTGCGCTCCTCGTCGTCGCTCCCCTTGCCGTTGAAGAGGGAGAAGGCGCGCGCGGCCGCGACCCCTCCCGCGAGCGCGTCGGCGGCATCCTCAAGGACCACCACGATGCCGACCCGCGTCGCCCCCACCGCGGCCTTGCGCACCAGCGACGTCAGCGCGTCGGGGCGCAGCGCGCAGTTGTGGTGGGAGGCGCTGTCGGGGAGCACGCAGGCGACGAGCTTGCTCGGCAGGTCGCGGTCGGTCCACGTGGTCGTCGACGCACCCGCGTCGCCGGGGGAGACACCATCGACCATGCGCTCCCAGGGGCCCAGATCGGAGACCGACGCGCCGCCGAAGGAAGCCTCCAGGACCTCCTTGGAACGCAGGGCGTCGGCGTGTCCGACGAGGATGAGGGTGTCGGCGCCAGAGGCGGCATCAACAGGGGTCGTGAGGCTCAGGGAGACGGGCATCGGCGACTCATAGAGCGCCGCCCTGCCCCGGTCAAGGACACAACTCCGGGTGGGCCTCCACGAAGGCGTCGATCAACTCGTCCGGGCGCACCGGAGCGGGCGCCGGCAGCAGCCCCAGATCCGCCGCGATCCGGCCGAGCACGTCTTCCCCTTGCGCCCCTTGCTCGCGAAGCTCCGTCAGCGCCGGGCTCCCCTTGGATTTGGCCAACCGGTCTCCATCGTCGTCGACCCGCAGGGGCACATGGGCGAACGTCGGGGGCTCGGCCCCGAGCCAGCGGTACAGCAGCAGCTGCCGGCCGGTCGAGTCCAGCAGGTCGGCTCCGCGGAGCACGTGGGTGATGCCCATGGCGATGTCGTCGGCGACGCACGCCAGTTGGTAGACGTGGTCGCCGTTCTTGGCCCGCACGATGAAGTCCGTGGGCCGCTCGGAGCACGGGCCGACGACCTGGTCCACCCACGCCACGAGGCTTCCGTCGGTCCGTGCGCGCACCGAATGGGGCCCCTCGGGACGGGCGGCGTCGTGCCGGCAGGTTCCGGGGTAGGCGATCTCCCCCCGATGGTCCGCCCCCACGCCCGCGGCTACGCGGATCTCCTTGCGGCTGCAGGTGCAGCCGTAGGTGCGGCCGCTCAGGGCTTCGAGCGCCTCCTCGTAGTGAGAGAACCGCTCGCTCTGGACGGCGTACTCGTCCCAGTCGAAGCCCAGCCACGCCAGGTCCTCGACGATGTTGGCGGTCGCTTCGGCGCGGCTCCGCCCGCGGTCGACGTCCTCGATGCGCAGCACCAACTCGCCCCCCGCGGACCTCACCTGGAGCCAGCACAGGAGCATCGTCTGGGCGTGACCCAGGTGGAGAGATCCCGTGGGTGACGGCGCGAATCGCCCCCGAACCTTGCGCTGGCCCGTCATGCCTTCAGGATATCCCCATGGTGCGCATCGGCCTGCTCGGAGGATCGTTCAATCCTCCCCACCTCTGCCACGTCCGGCTGTCGGAGTACGTCCTCCAGTCGGGCGCCGTCGACGCCGTGTGGTGGCTCCCCGTGCACCGCCACGCCTTCGACAAGGACGCAAGCCTCGCTTCCTGGGACGACCGGCTGGCGATGGCGGAGGCCGCGGTCGCGGACCACCCGGACCTGCACGTCGACCCCATCGAGTCGACCCTGGCGCCGCCCAGCTACACGGTCCACACCATCGCGGCGCTGCGCGAGCGTCACCCCGAACACACCTTCGTCTGGCTGGCGGGCGCGGACATCCTCCCCGAACTGCACCTGTGGCACCGCTGGTCGGAGCTGCGGGAGCTGCTCGAGTTCTTGATCGTGGGGCGGGGCGATCGAGCCAGGGACGCGCCCGAGGGGGCCCGCATCGACGTGCGCGACTTCACGCTGCCGGACATCTCGTCGTCGCAAGTCCGCCGACGCCTCGCCGCCGGGGACCGCGCCGCCGCCCGCGAACTCGTCCCCGCTGCCGTCGCCGACTGGCTGGACGCGCACCCCGACGTCTACGCGTGACCGACGACCGCCCCAAGCTCCACCCGATCGTGGGCACCCCGCTGATCGTGCTCGTGGCGGTGGCGGCGGCGCTCGTAGCGACGGTCGTGCTGATCGCGATCGGCGCCGGAGCAGTGGCGGTCACCGAGTCGGATCTGGATGCGCTCCAGTGGGCCCAGCGGAGGCCGCTGCTGGGGATCCTCGTCACCTGGCTGTTCGTCGTCCCCGCCCTGATCGTGTTCGGCCGCTGGCTGACCGCGCTGTCCCCGCGTGACATGGGCCTGCACCAGGCCGGCTCGTCCCGGCTGTTCATCGTGGGAGGCGTGCTCGGCGCCGCGACCCTGCTCGCCCCCGCCCTCCTCGGGCGCGCCGTCGGCTGGGTGGAGCCGACGACCTCGACCCTGAACCCCAGCGGCGCGGCGGCCCTGGGGGGTGTGCTGTTCGCCGTGCCCGCCCTCGCCGTCGCCGCCTTCGGGGAGGAGTTGGCGTTCCGCGGGGTGTTCCTGCCGTATTGGCAGCGGGCCGCAGGAGGTCCCGCCGCGCTGATCGTGACGGCGTTGCTGTTCGTGCTCCTGCACGGCCTCAACCCGAACGCCAGCGCCCTGGGCTGGGCCGGCATCTTCCTCGCGGGGATCTGGTTGGGGGTCGCTTTTCAGGTCACGCAGAGCCTGTGGTTCGCCACCGGGCTGCACCTGGGGTGGAACGTGGCGACCTCGCTGATCCTGGGCTTCCGGGTGTCCGGCTTCGAGCTGCCGTCGCTGCTGCGCTGGCAGACGGTGGACTCACCGTTGGCGGAGCGGCTGCTGGGAGGCAGCTTCGGTCCGGAGGAAGGCATCGCCTTCCACTTGTCGCTGACGGTATCGCTGGTCGTCGTGCTGGTGCTGGGGACGTTCGTGGCGCCTACGGATCGCCCAGAAGGAGCGTCGCCGGCAGATCCTGCATCTCCGCCGTCCCGTCCCCTTCCCCCAGGTACGCCGCAATGAACGCGCGAGTGCCGGGGGCGACCTTGCTGTCGAGGTGGAGGTAGAGCTCCGTCCCCTCGTGGTCCCAGGTCAGGTCGACGGCTCGTATTTGAAGGTAGCCAAAACCGCCTGCGCCTTGAACGACGCCGAAGCGGACGCGCTGGGCCAACCACTCGGGGACTTTGTCTTGCAGTCCGGGGTCGGCGGGGATCACGTAGTTGCTGACGACGTGAACGGTGCGGCGGGTGTGAAGTTGGTAGGTGTCGATCGATTCGACGAAGTTGCGGACCGCGCGAACAGCGGCGCGGCGGCGAAGGGTGAAGTCGATCCCGCCTGGCTCCTCAACGGGGAGCGCGATCAACTTGGGAGTACTTCGCCGGCCGAAGAGCCGGGCGAAGAAACCAGGCCTGGCAGCCCGATTCAGATCGATGCGTCGCTTGCCGCTCGCCATGGGGTCGATGGATCTCCTACTACTGATAATAGAGGCCAAGGGGTGTCGCTCCAAGGTGTGAGACGGCTGACCCCCGATCTTCTTCAATCGCGGCGGCGAACCAGGCCCAGGATCAGGAGCGCGAGTCCCCCCACGACGGGCGAGGCGCTGGCGGTCGAGGCGTTGCACGCACAGCCGAACGTGGTCGACCGGCTGGTCGCGGCGTCCGCGTCGGTGCCCTGCACGCCCTCGTCGTCGTCCCACCAGGCGTCGTCGGCGGAGTCGTCGTCGTCGCCGACGGAGTCCGAGTCATCGTCATCGGAGACGTCGTCGTCGTCGGTGGCGTCGTCGTCGTCGTCGTCGTCGGGACCGTCGTCGTCATCGTCGGTGGCGTCGTCGTCATCGGAGACGTCGTCGTCATCGGAGACGTCGTCGTCATCGCCCGGGGGCAGCGGGTCTTCGCCGTCGCAGTCCTGGTCGATGCCGTCACCGGGGATGTCGGTGGCGGCGGGGTTGATCGAGGCGTCCGCGTCGTCGCAGTCGGCCGGATCGTCGCAGGCGAGCCAGCCGTCACCGTCGCCGTCGATCAGGTCGGCGTTGATGCCGTCGCAGTCGCTGTCGGCGCCGTCGCAGATCTCCGGGGCGCCCGGGTAGATGAAGATGTCGCCGTCGTCGCAGTCGCCGTCGCAGGTGAGGAAGCCGTCGCCGTCCAGGTCGAAGCCTTCGTCGACCACGAGGTCGCAGTCGTTGTCCACGAAGTCGCAGATCTCGACCGCGCCGGGGAAGACGCCGGCGTCGCTGTCGTCGCAGTCGCCGTCGCACGCCTCGTAGCCGTCACCGTCGGCGTCGAAGCCCTCGTCGGCGTTGCCGTCGCAGTCGTTGTCGGCCGAGTCGCAGATCTCGGGGGCGCCGGGGTTGATGGCGGCGTTGGTGTCGTTGCAGTCGCCCGCGCAGGTGGTCCAGCCGTCGCCGTCGCCGTCGGAGCCCTCGTCGACGTTGCCGTCGCAGTCCTGGTCGATCCCGTCGCAGACCTCGGTCGCGCCGGGGGAGATGCCGGCGTTGTTGTCCACGCAGTCGCCGCCGCAGGTGGTCCAGCCGTCGCCGTCGCCGTCGAAGCCTTCGTCGACGCTGCCGTCGCAGTCCTGGTCGAGGCCGTCGCACGCCTCGGAGGCGCCCGGGTTGATGCTGGCGTTGTTGTCCAGGCAGTCGCCCGCGCAGGTGGTCCAGCCGTCGCCGTCGTTGTCGTAGCCCTCGTCGATGCTGCCGTCGCAGTCGTTGTCGATCGAGTCACACGCCTCGGCCATGCCGGGGTTGATCGAGGGGTTGCCGTCGTCGCAGTCGGTGCTCGCGTCCCAGCCGTCGCCGTCGGCGTCCGTCACCGGGGGCGGCGGGTAGAAGCCGATGCCGTAGCCGTCGGTCAGGAGCGAGGAGCTGTTGCAGCTGGGGCTCAGGAGCGCGGCGCCGTAGATGCCGACCGAGGCGGAGGCGCCGTTGGTGTAGGTCGAGCTCCCCAGGTCGGTGTCCAGGTAGACGAACTCGATGTGGTCGTCGACGTCGTGGAGCTGGACTTCGAGGGTCACGTCGCCGGTGCCGGCGAAGTTCTCGATGTAGTACCACTCGGCGATGAACACGAGGTTGCCGCCGGGGTCGGTGCCGGTGCCCGCGTAGACGCCCAGGGAGTTGGTCGCGCTGGGGTCGAGGTCGTCCCAGAAGGGGGCCGCGATGTCGTTGCCGTAGTTGCTCAGCGGGCACTGGTTGATGAAGCTCAGCGTGCTGCCGCCGGTCCCGAACGTGATGGCGCCATTGGAGTGCACGCGCACGTCCGTGTAGGTGATCCCATAGAACTCGAACGAGAAGCCGAGCGCGACCACCTGACTGTCGTCATCGCCCAGACCGAGGGGGCTGCCGGGGGCGTAGTAGTAGGTGCCCGGGGGGCCGGAGGGGTCGTTCGTGTCCGCCCAGGTGTAGCCCCAGGCGTCCGGTCCACCGTTGGCGGCCGCCGCCACGGAGGGGAGGGCGAGCATGAATGGGAGGATCCACCGCAACCGCGACAACCTACCTTGAGATCGCGCTCACGCGCGGGTACAAACCGGGCCCCACCAACGGAGCCCCGCCTGATGCTTCGCCTCGCGTACGAGCCCGCCCAGCTTTCCGCCAATCACCTCAGCACCCTGGACCGGCTCCGCGCCGAGGCCTGCACGGACATCCTCTCGATGACCACGCTGGCCGGTTGCGGCCACCCCGGTGGGTCGATGTCGACGCTCGATGCGTTGCTCCTGATCTACGCCAACGCCAACGTCACGGCGGATGCTCCGATGGCCCCCACCCGGGACCGCGTGATCATCAGCCACGGCCACATCTCGCCCGGCACCTACTCGGCGCTGGCGCAGTTCGGCTTCTGCGATCGGGACCAGGCGGTGCGCGAGTTCCGCACGTTCGGATCCATCTTCGGTGGCCACATCGAGCAGGGCGTGCCCGGCGTCGAGTGGAACACCGGCAACCTCGGTCAGGGACTGTCCGCCGCGGTCGGCTCCGCCATCGGGGCCCGCCTCGCGGCCGCCGATCCGAGCAAGGACCTGCGCGAGCAGGACGGCTTCGCCTGGCGCACCTACTGCCTCATGGGCGACGGCGAGCAGCAGAAGGGCCAGATCAGCGAAGCCCGCCGCCTCGCGGTGAAGTACGGCTGCAACAACGTGCTCGCGTACGTGGACCTCAACGGCCTCCAGATCGGCGGCACCATCGACTCCGTGATGCCCCAGCAGATCGTCGCGGGCTGGGCCAGCGACGGCTGGAACGTGCTCGAGGCCGACGGCCACGACTGGCAGGCGATGTACAGCGCGATGCGGGCGTTCCAGACCGGGGACGTCGCCGACCCGAGCAAGCCCACCGTGATCATCGCGACCACCGTGATGGGCAAGGGCGTCGGGTTCATGGAGAACCTGCACAAGTGGCACGGCCAGACGCTGCCGATGGACGACTGCCGCAAGGCCATCGCGGAGCTGGGCGGCGAGGATCGCCTCGACCGGCTCGCGGCCGAGCGGGCGGCGATGCCCGAGCGCGGCTTCGACCACCCCTTCCCGCTGGTCCCCCCGCCAGAGCTGATCGTCGGCGCGCCGATCGTCTACCCCACGGACGCCAAGACCGACTGCCGGTCGGCCTACGGCAACGTGATGAAGGAGCTCGCCGGAGCCAACAACCAGGAGTCGATCAAGATCGCCGCCTTCAGCGCGGATCTGGAGGGCTCGGTGAAGCTCAACGGCTTCCACGCCGCGGCCCCCGCCGGCTTCATCGAGGGCGGCATCCAGGAGCACAACAGCGCCACCGCGTCGGGGCGGCTGAGCCGGGAAGGCTTCAGCGTCTTCTTCAGCACGTTCGGCATCTTCGGCGTGACCGAGGTCTTCAACCAGCAGCGGCTCAACGGGTTCAACAAGAGCAACCTCAAGCTCGTCTGCACGCATTGCGGCACGGACGTCGGCGAGGACGGCCCGACCCACCAGGTGATCGACTACGCGGGCCTGCTCCGCTCGACCTTCGACTGGGAGATCGCGGTCCCCGGCGACCCCAACCAGTGCGACCGCATCATCCGGAACATCGCCGGCCGCCCCGGCAACCAGTTCGTCGGCATGGGCCGAAGCAAGCTCCACCCCATCGCGAAGGCAGACGGCAGCGGCCCCTTCTACGACGGCAGCGTCGGCTTCGAGCCGGGCCGCGCCGACGTGCTCCGTGAGGGTGACGCGGGCGCGATCCTGGCGGTCGGTCCGACGGTCGCGTTCGCCGTGAAGGCCCACGACCTCATCTTCGACAAGCTCGGCAAGCGGGTGCGCGTAGTCAACATGGCCAGCCTCGCCCCCTACGACGGCGCCGCCATCGCCGCCGCCGCGGCCGCCGGCTACGTGCTCACGGCCGAGGACCACCACCCCGACACCGGCCTCGGCGGCCTCGTCGCGTTGCACCTCGCGGACGAGGGGATCAGCACCCGGCTGGAGCGCGCGGGCGTGGACCAGTGGTCGATGAGCGGCCCCCCGCCGGCCATCTTCAAGGCCTACCGTCTGGACGCCGAGGGGCTCGCCGCGCGGGTGATTCGGGCGCTCACGTAACCGGGCGCCTCGCTCAGGGTCACTGCTACATTCCCCCCGCTCGCACGGAGCATCCGGAGATCATGATGAAGAAGCTTCTGCTGCTGCTCGCCCTCGCCCTCGTCCTGCCGATGACGCTCCTGAGCGTCGGCTGCAGCCACATCGACGACGA
>PVBE011779690.1_pt1 | contig 18357 bp, 16 predicted proteins | sample 1631181 | NCBI WGS metagenome assembly PVBE01 (sample SAMN08397723, study PRJNA350692) | Marine metagenome, whole genome shotgun sequencing project. | isolation source: water | place: Pacific Ocean | collected 2012-04
CGCTCACCGCGTGGCCGGCTGCGCAATCCCGACCAGCTCCACCGGCCACGCTGCGGCTGGAACCGAGGCCCACCATGAACTAACATTCAAACCGGACCACACAATGGGGGCTGGTCAGATGATTCCCTCCGATCGTGTACCTTTCCGATCATCGCGTGGCTGTTTGTTCGTACCTTTTTTCGAACATCTTGCCCTTGAGCATCGATCGGGAAAGACTCTTTGGGTCGACGAATTCGATTGCCGGGTTGAACTGGAGCAGATCCCTGAGCTTGCTCGTGATTTCGTTTTTCAATCCGTCGAGTGCATTTGGATCGGTGTCGCTTCCCCGCTCGACCTTGATCCGAAGTGGCGACGCAGCTCGCGGCGGTGGCTCGGTCAGAACGATTCGTAGCTCCCCGGTGACTCGCGGCACGTATCCATTGATGATATTTTTCACGGCCGCAGGATAGACATTGATGCCGTTAACGATCAGCAAATCATCGATGCGCCCCATGACCTTGCGTCGCTTCCCGGGCATGCCGCAGGGGCAGGGTTCTGTGAATGCCTGCATCAAGTCGTTGTTCATGTACTTGATCGGCGGCGCAGCCTCCCAGTCAAACGCGGTCAGCACGGCTGCCCCGATTGCGCCGTTGACGATGTCAATGGGTTTGCGGGTTTCCGGATCCACCATGTCATAGTGAAGTGAGCAATCCTCTCCCAGCAGATGCATGCCCTGGTATTCCTCATGCTCGCAGGAGACATTGGAAATCCCCCACGGTCCTCCATTGAAGTCGTAAATACTGGCTCCCCAGGCATCCTTGAGCTTCCGGCGTACGGCGGGCAAACCGGCACCGGGCTCACCAGCGCAGAAGATTTTCTTGATGCCAAGATCACCGACCTGCATGCCCGTGAGTTCAGGCACCCGCTCAATGAGGTATTCGGCAAACGAGGGAGTGCAGAACAGCGTTGAGGGTTTCGTTAGCCGCGCATACAGAAGCAGACGCTCAGTGCCTCCATCCGCGCCAACCGGTATCGGTCGGGCGCCCATGAACTCGAGAGCACGAACCATTGAAATTCCCGCCACCCACATAGATAAGCCAAAACCGTGAAGAACCGTTTCGCCCGGCCTGATTCCGACGCGCCAGAATGCTCTGGCAAGCACCTCGTTCGAGACGGCAATGTCGTGGCGGGAATAGGCATAAAAGGACGGCTGACCGGTGGTGCCAGACGTGGATGCCACCCCGACTACTTTCTCAAGTGGACAGGTGAGGATCTTTCCGTAGGGATGGCCGTCTTCCGCAAGCGAGTCGACCTGCTGTTGTTTATAGCCGTCCGGGGTGAGTAGGATCGGCAGGCGACGAAAATCCTCCCAGGTCGCGATATCGTCCGGGACGATGCCCAACTCCTTGAACTTGTCCCGGTAGTATCCCGGTGCTGCGTAGCAGCGGGCGATCTGCTGCCGGATCTTCTGCACCTGAATTTCCCGAACTTTTTTTTCGGAGCGCGTCTCCACCTCGGAGTTCCAAAACTTCCGATTTCTATCAGTCATGAATCGATTTACCATCTTTCTGTTGGGTTTTCGACGTGTCGTACCCGTTTCACCCTTGTCGCGATTCAAATCAAACCCATCAGCATCATCTCGACGGCATCATGACCAGCCCCCATTGCGTGGTCCGATTTGAATGTTAGTTCATGGTGGATCTCGGTTCCAGTGGGAGCGTGGCCGGCGGAGCTGGTCGGGGTTGCGCGGCCGGCCACGCGGCGAGCGCAGGCATCCGTTCGGCACCATCACGTCGTGGATGGGGGCGACCCACTTCCAGATGAAGACCCTCAAGAAGGTCGGCACCGAGATGGCGTTGCACGTGCTGGCCTATAGTCTCAAGCGCGTCATGAACATCTTGGGCATCCGGCCGCTGATCGCCGCGATGCTGGCGGCATAGGCCCTCGTCGGCGTCTTTTTGCGCACGTATCGGGCCGACCCGCCGCACAAGATCCTAGATCCGGCCCATAAGCCGGCGCCAGCGGAAAAAATCGCCGAAATCTGGAAAACCCATCTTGGCGCGGCGCCAACCCCGGCAGGCGCGTCAAACCCGAAAATCCGCAAGCGTTTTTACACAGGTTGGTCGGATAGCCGACTTGGCCGTTTGGTGCCCGAATCGCACGTTTCCTGCCGAGGATCGAGGTGCGGGCTATCCTGAATCGAGTCCGCTTTCCCTCCAGGTCCGGACATCTGAGATTCCAATTTCCGTGATAGCCGAGTCTAAATGACCGAGGTTCCAGATGTCGACTTAGGTCGGAATTCAGAAGCAGGCGACGGACACCGGGTTCACGCCTTTTGGCTCGCTGCCGCCAGGACCGATAATTGGAGCGGTCCGATCGGTTTTTCGGCGCCCGGTTGGATGGAATCAACCCACGTCTTTACCGAAACTTGCGTGGCCTCGGAAATGGCATTGAGCTTCTGCAGGGAGCTGAGGGCATCCCAGGATTTGGGGGCGACCCCGGGGACGGGCTTAGCTCGAGCATGAGAAGCCTGCCCCAGCTTGACGACGGCCGAGTACAGATTGCTCATGACGGCATCATAGACCGCGTCATTCTCGTGCGATCCGGCGTCGTCGCGAACCGAGATGTCGTGCTTGGCCTGATGCTCGTTTTCCAGCACCAGGGCCGACGCCGCGAAATCCACCTCGCAGCCGTTGGACTGCTCGAGATAAACCGTCTCGCCGTCGGTCTCGACAACGACGCCGACCACATTGGCGGCGACATTGCGAACCGTGTCTCCGACCTTGAACATCAGTGTTTTCGAGCTCCCTCATCGTGTACCCGTTCGCAGATTCGAAGGTCGAGGGTCAGGTCTATCATTCCAACATTCGCGATTATTTGCCTAACTCTGCCTCATCGCCCGTGGCCATGCCACAAACCGAGCCCCCCCCTCACACCCGAAACACCGTCTGCACCTCGCGCGGATAGAGGTCCTCCGGCTGCAGTCGCCTGTGGCATACGCCCTGCTCATGGCAGTACTGCAGGAACGCGTCGATCGTTGTCCGGTTGGGCTCGATGCCGTAGGGCCAGTAGTCGCCCGAGAACATCCCGTCGCGGATGCGGGTGAAGTCGTCGTAGATCCACGGCATCGGGATGCGCGATGCCGTCACGCCCGAGAGCCGTTCGATCGAGCGCTGCTTGGCTTCCTCGAACGCCGTCAGAAGGTTCATGGCGATCCACGGATTCTCCTCGAACACCTCACGTTTGATGGCGACGGTGTGCATGATGGGAAAGATGCCGGTTTCCTCGAAGTAACGCGCCTCGTCGTCCCGGTAGTTGGGGAACAGACGGACCATGTCCGGATTGCCCTCCAGGATGGCGTGCGGCGGATGGGCCGAGATGACCGCGTCGAGATCGCCTTCCAGCAGCATCTCGGTCAGCGTCCGGTCCTGTACCGGGGTGACGCGGACGCCGTCGGGTAGCGTGATATCGGCCATCTCGACACGGCCCGGCTGATCGACGCCGGCCTGGACCCAGTCGACCTCGGTCAGCGGAATGCCGAACTGATGGACCATCATGCCGCGGGCGTAGACCGTCGCCGTCTGGGTCCATTCCGGGATGCCGACGCGCTTGCCGGCGAGGTCCTCGGGCCGCGCGACCGCGCCGCCGCGCCGGACGTAGAACGCCGAATGGCGGAACACGCGGCTGACGAACACCGGGATGCCGACGATGGGCGGGTCGTCGTACGACCTCATGGAGCAGAACTTGGCGAACGACAGCTCGGACACGTCCCATTCGAATGCGCTGGCGAAGCGATAGAAGATCTCCTCGACGCGGAAGCACATGTGCGTGAGATCGATGCCTTGCGCCCGGACCTCGCCCGAGGCCAGGTCGCGGATGTGGTCGTAGTCCCACGTCGCCATGGTCAGTCGAAGGTTCGCCATCGCTTTATCCGTTTCCCGATTGTTGCGCCTGCGCGCGACTAGAGTGCCCGCAAACCCGGCGCGCCCGCAACGGTCATCCGAGCCAACATAGAATGCCGTAGCAGATTCCGAACGCCGCCTTCAGCACGAAGTAGAGCAGGGCGTCGAGGGCCGCGCACACGGCGAGCAGTGGCAGGCAGAAGAACACCGCGAAATAGATCGCCGCCCACAACGTGAAGCGCCGCCGCGGCACGTCGATGCCCATGATACGGGTCGATTTCCTGAGTGGTCGCATGGCCGGCGAAACGGTATCCTCGACCGGCCGAAGATGAAACCGTCAATCGCCGAGCACAACGGATTCGACGTCGCCTGGGACGCCTGCGACGGGCCGGGCTGGGACCGGCTGATCGGCCGCGCCGGCAGATCGAGCCTCGAGCAGTCGTGGCCCTATGGCGAGGCCGTCGCGGCGACGGCAAGGGTCCGGGTCGCCCGCGCCGTGGTCCACCGCCGAGGCGAGCCGGCGGCCATGGTCCAGGCATTCACGCGATGCATTGCCGGGCTCGGCAAGCTGGTCCGGATCGCGCGCGGCCCGCTGTGGCTCGACGACGGATGCGCGGCCGGCGACCACGAGGCCATCATCGCCGCGATCGACGCGACGTGGCGCCTCGGCCGGCGCGAGCTCGCGGTCTGGATGCCGGAGCTTCCCGCAGGTAGTGACAGCGATTCCGTGATGCGCCGTTCGGGCATGCGCCGCATGGTGACGGGCTACACCTCTGCGTGGGTCGATCTCGGCCGTTCGGAGGAAGCGCTGCGCCGGGATCTTCACGGTAAATGGCGCAACATGCTTCGCGCCGGCGAAAGCGCGGGTCTCACAGTCGAGGCCGCGACCGGAGGCGGCGCCGAGCTCGACTGGCTGTTGGAGCGCTATGGACCGTTGCGCCGCCAACGCCGCTTCCTCGGCCCCGAGCCCGATCTGATCCGGGCGTTCGCGAGCGCGGCCGCCCGCCCGGACGACGTGCTGGTGATGCGGGCGTTGCGCCATGGTTCGCCCGTCGCCGGGATCTTATTCCTGCGTCACGGCGCGTCGGCGACATACTATGTGGGATGGACGGGCGATGACGGAAGGCGGCTTCGGGCGCATAATCTGCTGCTGTGGCACGCCATGTCGGAGTTGCGGGAAAAATCCGTCGCGTGGCTCGATCTCGGCGGCATCAGTGCCGCCGCGCCCGGTGTCGCGCGTTTCAAGCTCGGCGTCGGCGGCGAGGTATTCACGCTTGCGGGGACCTATATCTGATATCTGATATCCGACCGGCCGAAAGAGCCGTCAGGGGAGGCGAAGGCAATGTCACAATTAGAGGATGGCGGCACGAGCGTGCTGGCCAATCACCCATACGCCGACACGGGCGACGCGGAAGCCGCGCGTAGGCTGGTCTCAGCCCTGCTGATACCCCATGACCTCGAGGTTCATCGCGGGCTGTTGCCGTTTCGCGTGGTCCACCGCCACGCCGCCCTCGACGCGGTCTCGTTCCACTACCTGCGCTACGAGCCCGAGGTCACCATGACCTGGGCGCCGCCCGAGCGGTTCCATCTGTTGACCATCCCGATTTCCGGTCTGTGCCGCCCCGGGCCCGAGCGCAGGCGGGTCGAGATCGCGCCCGGTCAGTGCGCCGTGCTCGATGCGACCATGGCATCGCGCCTCGACCTGGTCGGAAATTGCGAGGCGTTGTTGGTGAAAATTCCATCCAGCGAAGTTTCTTTCCATTCAGCAGGATCCGCGATCGTATTCGATCAGCGCCGCGCGGTGCCGGAAGACGCGTGCGGCGCGTTGATCGATCTGGTCCGGTGGATCTGCCGCGACCTCGATCACGCCCGGCCGGTGAGCGCGGATCCGATCGCGGCGGAACGGATGGAGACCCTGTTGCTCGATACCGTGCTGTCGGCCTGCCGGCACGATGGATCGCGGCCCAAGGTCGGGCCGGTGCCGCGCAACGTCCGGCGCTGCGAGGAATTCATCGAGCTCCACGCCGCCGATGCCATCTCCATCGCCGACATGACCGCGGTCTCGGGCGCGAGCGAGCGCATGCTGTTCCAGGATTTCCACGATCACCGCGCCACCAGCCCGATGGCGTTCCTCAAATCCGTCCGCCTCGAGCGCGCCCATGCCGACCTCGTGAGCGCCAACGGGGGCGAGCGCACCGTGAGCGAGGTCGCCAACGCCTGGCGGTTCGCCCATGCCGGCCAGTTCGCCAGGGATTATCGCGGCCGTTTCGGCCGCAATCCCTCGGTGACGCTTCGTGGCGCGCGGGATTTGGGTTATCCTGGCGTGCGAGACGAGACCGTCGGCGGTTAGGGATATGGCAAGCAAGGTCGATATAGATCCGGTCCGGGCGAAGGAGGAGATCCTCGCTTATTGCAAGCGGAAGGGCGCGCTCGCGGTCGGCGTTGCCGACGTCGACGTGGTCGAGCGCATCGCGCCCGCCGGCTTCGGGCCGCGCGACATCATGCCACGCGTCAAATCCATCATCTCCGTCGGCGTCGGCGGCCAAACCCAGGGCGCATGGACCGTGCCGGCCAAGGCGATGGGTTTCTTCGGCAGCACCGAATCGCGCGGCTACACCATCGCCTATGGCTGCTCGTTCTTCATCGAAGGCCGGTTCGGCGAGCGCTCGATCTACTGCCCGCCCGACATGGACCCGGAATCGGGCCCGCGCGTGCCGCTGCAGAGCCTCAAATTGCATGCCGAGCTCGCCGGTATCGGGGCGCGCTCGCTGGCCGGCGACATCCTGCTGCACCCGGAGTTCGGCTACATGTATTTCGCCTCGGTGTTCACCGAGCTCGCGCTGCCGCCCGATGCGCCGATGGCGGACAATCCGTGCCCGACGCCGTCCTGCGTCAGCCTCTACCAGAAGTCCGGCCAGACCCCGTGCATGAAGTTCTGCCCGGTCCAGTGCCTGTCGGGCGAGATCGACGAAGGCGGCAAGCAGGTCGAGATGCGCTACGAGATGGCGTCCTGTGCCGAGATGTCGCAGCAATACGAGGCCGTGCCGGGCGTCATCGCCGATGCGATCCGGGCCGAGACCGAGGCCGGGCGCGAGGCGGCGCTGTTCGATTCCGACCACAAGATGCTGTGGTACAAGATGTCGGTCGGCTCCGGCGGCCTGCTTGCCCAGTGCTTCGAGTGCATGCGGGCGTGCCCGATTGCGACCCAGGCGCCGCTCGCCGATCCGATCCGCCGCTCCGAGGCGGCCCGGGCCGAGGACGAGTAGTATGACCAGGGGCCTCGGACGGTCGCAGATCGGCGTCACCGAACAAATGGTCGAAACCTTTGGCGAGACCGTCTGGCGGCTGAGCCACAACGTTCAGGTCCGGCGCGGCGACGCGGTGCGCGAGCTCGACTGGGCGGCGATCGAGGCGAGCCGCGACGGTGCCGGGCTCAGCGACGCAGAGATCGCCGAGCGCATTGGCCTGACCCGCGAACAGGTGCTTTACATCCGCGTCCTGTTGGAACACCGCAAGTACCAACGCCATCACTACTACCGGCTCTACGAGCTCGGCGGCGGGCGGCGCTTCCGCGCCGACCGGTTCGTGCCGCACGAGGACCGGTTCACTTTCACTGATGACGCCATGCGGCTCCGCGGGACGCTCGACTTCGATGCCGGGCGCGCCGAGCATTACCTGCGCACCGGCGAGTGGTCGGCCGATACGGTTCCATCGTGGCTCGCCGATCGGGCGGCGACGACGCCGGACCGCATCGCCATCACCGGTCCGGCCGGCGCGATGACCTACGCCGAGGCCCACGATCGCGCCCGCCGCCTGGCCGGCGCCCTCGTCGAGCTCGGCCTCGGGCGCGGCGACGTGGTGGCGATCCAGCTGCCCAACGTGCCCGAGTTCCTGCTGGTCTACTTCGCCGTCACAATGTTTGGCGGCGTTCTGTCGACCCTTCACATGCCCTATCGCGCGGCCGAAATGCGCCCGTTGATCGACCATGCCGGCGCCCGCTTGGTGGTCTGCGGCGCGGCGACCGAGGCCTATGACGCGCCGGGCGAGATGCTCGGCCTCGCGTCCCAATGTCAAAGCCTGGAGCACGTCGTCGTCGCCGGCGGCGAGGCGCCGACTGGGGTGCTGTCGCTGGCCGGGATGATCGATCGCGGCGATGGCGACCGGGTTGAGACCGCGCCGGTCGCCTCCGACCCCGCGATCCTGTGCTTCACGTCGGGGACGGCGTCATCGCCCAAGGCGGTGATCCACAACTATCACACCATGCTGTCAAACAACCGCCTGTGCGAGGACCTTTACGGCCTCACGGCGGACGACGTGTTCATGTCGGGCGCGCCGTTCACCCACGCCTTCGGCATCTGCGTTATCAACTTCGCCCTGCTCGCCGGCGGCACCCAGCTGTTGATGCCGCTGTTCACCCCGGCCGCGCTGGCCGAGACCATCGAAAGCGGCCGGCCGAGCCAGCTTTTCGTCGCCCCGGCCCATGTCGCTTCCTGTCTCCAGGCCGGCGCCTTCGACGGCCGCGATCTGACCTCGGTGCGCACCGCGACCATATCGGGATCGGCGTGCCCCCACGACCTCGCTTCCTCCCTCGACGAGCATCTCGATGGCGTCGTCGGCCAGATGTGGGGCATGACCGAGTGCTTCATGGGCCTCCTCACCCCGTTCGACGGCTCACCGGAAATGCGTCACGGCACGCTCGGGCGGTCGACGCCCGCGGTCGAGATGCGCCTGATGTCCGACACCGGCGCGCCCGCCGCCATCGGCGAGGACGGCGAGATCGAGATCCGTGGCGCCTCGGTCGTGCCGGGCTATTTCGACAACGAGGCGGCGACGCGCCAGGCCTTCTTCGACGGTGGCTGGTTCCGGACCGGCGACCTCGCGGTCGCGGATTCGAGCGGCAATATCCGCATCACCGGACGGGTCAAGGATGTCATTAACCGGGGCGGCATCAAGATCAACCCGACCGACGTGGAAAACCTGATCGACGGCCACCCGTCGGTCGCCCAATCGGCGATCGTGCCGGTGCCCGATCCGGTGCTCGGCGAGAAGGGATGCGTGTTCGTCGTACTGGTGGGCGACGCGAGTTTGACGCTCGACGACGTCAACCGCTATCTGGAGGAGCGCGGCGTGGCCAAGTTCAAATGGCCCGAACGGCTCGAAATCGTCGATGCCATGCCGCTGACGCCGACCCGCAAGATCATCAAAGCCGAGCTCGCCCGCCATCTGTCGTGAGAATTCGGCGGTTGACGCTCGGAACTCGCGGTCGAAATAACGACCTGGTCCGAGCGCTTCATGGCCCTTCGTGCGGGTCCCTTCGCGAGAGAGGGGCTTATCGTCCGGTTCGTATCACCAGGCCTAGGAGGTCCACGCGAGCTGGCGCATGGTCTTCAGCGAACCGACCTCGGCGCGGACCCGGCCCCAGGTATTCGGGTTGATGCGCCCGGCGTCGCGCGGCATTGCCGGCCTCGGTGCGTCGACCGCAGGCGAGACGACATGGGACCCCGTCCCCTCTGGAACCCTCGGCATCGTCGAGGCGGGGATCGGAAGCGACGGCCTCGCGCGCTCGGCGCGCTTGGGCAGCGTCTCGCTCCGGTGCGTCGCAACTCTCGTGGCGGGCCGCGAGCCAAACACCGGATCGTCGAAAGTGGCCCGCAGCGGCCGCGTCGAGACCACCGGGACCGTCATCATCATGCTGACCGCCACTACCGCGATCAATATCGCCAAAAGGATCATCATCGAGCCAACCTCCCATAGGGTCGCGACTACGATGCATGATCCATGCCAAGCGCGTTAATTCATTATATATCAATAGGTTAGAGCAAGTGAAGTGGACTGACTAACGCCCGTATGTAAAATCCTCCGACACCGGCGGGAGGTCGCCACAGGTGCTGCTCAGTGCGTATCGAAGACCCCTTGATAAGCGGCCACCTTGTCGCGGACGGCGGCGATCTCGGCATCGGTCGGGTGGTTGGGATCGGCGGCGGGGGGCAGGCTGCCGAACTTCATCATGCACGCCATCAGCAACAGCCGCGCCTTGGTCGCCGTGAGGTTGCCGCCGCCGATGAAGCGCGGCGTGCCGGGCGAAAACCCCTCGTTGTTGCCGCGTCCGACGCGGACCACCGGCATGCCGCTGAACACGGCGCGCGACATCAGGCCGTCGCGGGTCTCCGACGTCATGCTGCCGTATGGCGCGAGCCCCTCGACGGCGAAACCGGCGAGCGGCGCGTGCGCCAGGTTGTCGTCGATCCGGGCGACGAGATCGACCTCTCGCTCGGTTTCGGAATCATGGGAATCGGCGATGTAGTTGCCGTCCTTGATCAGCATCACGTTCGGAATCGCGCTCCCTTGCAACTCGTCACCCTGCTTGATCGCGACGTCGACCGTGCGCATTCCGCCGTCGTCGCGCAGCACGCCCGTGACCTCGCCGGGCAGCCGCGAGATGTTGACCGCCGAACGGTGAGTGTGGCGGAAGGCCGGCAGATAGGTCAGCGACGGTGTCGATTCGTGCCCCACGCCGCCGATGATGCCGCCGTGGCCGCCGGTCGTGACGTAGCCGCCGGGCCGCGCGTCGCCCTTCTGGACATCGCGCACGCCGAAGATCTGCTGCTCCTGGATCAGCACCAGGCCGGCGCGGTTGCGCCCGTCGTCGTCGGCCCAGATGCGCGACGTGATGTAGGCCACCGAATCGACGATGTTCTTGGGCCCGTCGCAGCTGATCTGGCCGTGGGTGCGCTGGGCGGCGTTGCCGCACACCGGAACCGTGGTGTCGAGCAGCAGGTTGAACCAGTACATGGTCTCCTCGATGCGCGGGCTGCCCTGGGTCCAGATGGCGCCGAGGTAGTCGCCCGTGTCCAGGATGCGCTGAACCTGGTTGACGGCATGGGCGAGGCTCGGCCGCGGCGGTGAGGAGCGCAGATGGATCGGCCGGTAGGCGAAGAAATCGCGGCCCGCCACCTCGGGCGCGATGTCACCCTCGCCGACGTCGGTGCGCTCTCCTTCGGCGAGGCCCTTCTTGTAGCCGGACGATGGCAACACGCGAAAAAAATCGACCTCGGCATATGACGATATGAGGTTGCCGACGCCCTCGTGGCCGATTCCCAGCCGGTCGATCTCCTCGAACGAGCGCGAGCCGTCGGGATAGAACGATTGGCGCGCCTTGGTTTCCGGCGCGCCGTCGAAGGCGCAGTCGTCTTCCCATGCGCCGCCGTCGGCCTGGCGCGCCATGTAGGGCAGGGGATAGAGCCCGTCCTCGGGCCGGATCTCGACGCGGTAGACCGGGGTGTCGCCGGCGTCCTGGCGTTCCGCGTGGAAACGGCCCTCGGCGTCGACGTAGCCGTCGGGCGGCGCATACAGCTCGGCCGCGTCGCGCTCCAGCGGATGGGCCGAGAACTGCTCGACATAAACCGTCGCCGGCGCGGCGAGGCGCTGCGGCCTGAGGACGTCGAACCGGGCCGGGCCGCCGTCGGCGTCGGTCCTGAGCGGCAGGCCGTAAGCGGCGCGCGCCTTGTTGCTGGTGACCAGCGGCGGGCTGTTCTGGATCGTCGCGTTGGCGCCGGCGAGATGCGCGATACGGGGCTTGTCGGCCATTTCGGGTCCCTCCCAATCGTTTGCCGCCATCAGCGCGGCGCTCGGGCGAAATTCTAGCCTCTATTCGCGCCGCCGCCGCGACAAAGTTTGATCTTTCGGAAAGCTTCCATATGTAAAGGCGTCAATCGGAATTGTGGGAATCGAAGGCATTGGTTATCCTGCGCGCTTCCCGAGTCCAATCGGCCGGTTCGTCGCGCGGTTGCGCTGCGGTGAGCCCGTGGCCCGAACAGTCAGGTTGTCAGGTTCTTGAGCGTGAATTCCCGTGGTGATCGTAGAGATGGATTGATCGGCTGGTTGACGTCGCGGCGCGACGCCGCCGTCGCGAGCCAGCCGCGCGCCTACGCCACCGCCTATGGCGGCATGCTGGACGACGACGCGGGCGGACACCGCGACGACGCGCGCGTGCTGTGGCGGATCGTCCGGATCGTGCTTCGCAACCGCGTCCGCGTCGCGCTCGCCGCCGCCGCGACCCTCGCTGCCGCGGCGTTCCAGCTCATGATCCCGCGCCTCCTCGGCGATGCGGTGGATGGCGCCCTCGGCCTCCTGGGCGCGGCCTCGACGTCGCCCGAGGCGGCGCGCGAGGCGCTCTATCTCGCCGCGCTCATGCTGCTCGGCGCCTCGGTGCTCAGGGGCTTCTTCACCCTGATCCACAACTATGCCGGCGAGTCGCTCGGCCACATCCTGGCCTACGATTTGCGGCTCCAGTTCTACGACAAGCTCCAGCATCTGAGCTTCGCGTTCCACGACCGGGTGCATACCGGCGAGCTGATCACCCGCGGCATGCTCGACCTCGAGGGCGTGCGCATGTTCATGAACACCGGTGTCTTGCGAGTCGTGCTGCTGGTCGTCCTGATCGGCGCCGGCGCATGGTTGTTGATCTCGGCCGACCCCGTGCTCGGCCTGCTGGCGCTCAGCTTCGTGCCGTTCGTCGCCTGGAACGCGGCCACCGTCCGGCTCCGGCTGCGCTATCTGTGGCTCGCCCTGCAGGATCGGCTGGCGATCCTCACCCGCATCATGGACGAGAACCTGACCGGCATTCGCGTGGTCCGCGCGTTCGGCGCCGAGGATCACGAGCTCACCAAGTATGACGTCGCCTCGGACGAGGCGATGGCGCTGGCCGACCGCCGCATCAAGGCGCGGGTCGCCTCGACCACCACCATGACCTTCGCCTATTTCATCGCCATGGGGCTGGTGCTGTGGGTCGGCGGGCTTCGCGTGATCGACGGCGCCATGACCGTCGGCAAGCTGACCGAGTTCCTCGCCTTCATGACCATCCTGCAGCTACCGGTGCGCCAGCTCGGCATGGTGGTGAACTCGTTCGCCCGCGCCTCGACCTGCGGCGCCAGACTGTTCGCCGTCTTGGACTTGGAGCCCAACATCGCCGAGCCCGAAGACGCCCGACCCATGGAGCTCACCGACGGCACGGTGCGCTTCGAGGACGTGTCGTTCAACTATGGCGGCGACGGCGCGCCGCCGGTGCTCCACGGCGTCTCGTTCGAGGTCCGGCGCGGCCGCACGCTGGGTATCGTCGGCCCGCCGGGCAGCGGCAAGTCGACCATCGCGCACCTGATCGCGCGCCACTACGACGTCACCAGCGGGCGGATCACGCTGGATGGCCAGGACATTCGCGATACGACGCTGGACTCGCTCCGCCGGGTGGTGGGCGTGGTGCCGCAGGATCCTTTCCTGTTCACCTCGGCGCTCGACAACAACATCGCCTACGGCAATCCGTGGACCGACGACGGCGCCATTACCGAGGCCGCGGCGCTGGCTCAGATCGGCGGCTTCATCGAGGGCCTGCCCGACGGCTACGACACCCTGGTCGGCGAGCGCGGCGTGTCGCTGTCGGGCGGCCAGAGGCAGCGCATCGCCATCGCGCGCACCGCGATGCTGTCGCCGGCGGTCCTGGTGCTCGACGATTCGACCGCCGCGATCGATGCCGCGACCGAGGGCCGCATCCGCCACGCGCTCAAGGAAGTGGCAAGCAACTCGGCCACCCTCATCGTCTCGCACCGGCTCGGCGCGCTGCGTCACGCCGACGAGATCCTGTTCCTCGAAGCCGGCCGCGTCGTCGAGCGCGGCGACCATGACACGCTGGTCGCCGCGGGCGGGCGCTACGCGGCACTGTTCGCGCTGCAGACGCTCGACGGCGCCGATGCGCCGTTGAAGGGAGCGGCGGAATGACCTCGATAGTGCATGGCGACGCCGATGGCGGTCGACCGGGCCGCCCACCCCACGCCGTGGTCGGCTCGCAGATCAGCCAAGACGAGGAGATGTTCGGGGCCGCTTATGACGGCCGCGTGGTGAACCGCTTCTTCGAATACGTCCGGCCCTATCGCCACCGTATCTACATCGCCCTCGTGGCCGTCTTGGTATTCACCGCCACCCAGCTGTCGATCCCCCTGGTGATCCGCCACGCCATCGACAAGGCGCTGGTCGCGCCCGCCGGCGGCGAGGCACTGCTGATGATCGCGGTCTATGCCTTCGCCCTGGCGATCGCCATCAACTACGCCGCCAACTGGATCCAGGACCGGCTGGTCGGGCTGACCGGCGAACACGTGATCTTCGATTTGCGCCGCGCCATGTTCGCCCATCTGCAGCACGTGGCGCTGGCCTTCATGGATAAGACCGAGGTCGGGCGCATGATGTCGCGCCTCCAGGGCGACGTGAACTCGCTCCAGGAGTTCCTGGAGAACTCGATCACGGCGATCGGCGACCTGGTGCTGCTGGTCGGCATCATCGTGATCATGCTGATGCTCGATTTCGAGCTCGGGCTGTTGACGTTGTCGGTGGTGCCGACGCTGGCGATCGTCCGCGTGATCTGGCTGCCGCGCGCACGCCGCGCCTTCCGCCACGCGCGCGAGACCAACTCGACCGCCAACGGCGCGCTGGCCGAGGGCATCCACGCGGTGCGCACCGTCCAGGGCATGGGGCGCGAGGCGGTCAATGCCATCCTCTACGCCGACAAGGCGCGGGAAACCCTGGCGGCCCATCTGAGGGCGGCCAAGTTCGCCCAGATCATGGTGCCGATCGTCGATACCCTGACCGGGGCCGCGATGGCGATCGTCGTCGTGGTCGGCGGCTCCATGGTGCTCGACGGCGGGCTCGACATCGGCGTCATGGTGGCGTTCCTGTTCTACGTCCAGCGTTTCTTCGATCCGATCCGATCGCTCACCATCCAGTACAGCGTGATGCAGCGCGCCATGGCGTCGGGCGCCCGCATCTTCGAGGTGCTCGACGTGCCGCTCGCCATCACCGACCGGCCGGACGCGGCCGACCCGGACCACATCGAGGGTGCGATCGAGTTCCGCGACGTGACCTTCGGCTATTCCAAGGACCAGCCAGTGCTGAAGGACGTGAGCTTCCGCGTCGCGCCCGGCGAGACCGTGGCGCTGGTCGGCCCGACGGGCTCCGGCAAGACAAGCATCACGTCGTTGCTCCACCGGTTCTACGAGACCTGGGACGGTGCGATATTGGTTGACGGGGTGGATGTCCGCGACACCACCAAGGCGGCGCTCGGGCGCCACATCGCCATGGTCTTGCAGGACCCGTTCCTGTTCACCGGCACGATCTTCGAGAACATCCGCTACCGCACAGAGGGCGCGAGCCGCGACGACGTCGAGCGCGCCGCCCGCACCGTCGGCGCGCACGACTTCATCCGGCGCCTGGCGGGCGGCTACGACACCGTGCTGGAGCAGCAGGGCCGCAACCTGTCGCTCGGCCAGCGCCAGCTCCTCAGCTTCGCCCGCGCCCTGGTCGCCGATGCCCGAATACTGGTGCTCGACGAGGCGACGGCCAACATCGACAGCTACACCGAGCGCCAGATCCAAGAGGCGCTGGCCAAGCTGCTGGAGGGCCGCACCGGCATCGTCATCGCCCATCGCCTGGCGACGGTGCGCCGCGCCGACCGCATCATCGTGCTGCAGGACGGCCGCATCGTCGAGACCGGAACGCATTCGGCGCTGATCGCGGCGGGAGGCCTCTATGCGCGTCTCTACGCGCTCAACTACGCCTCGTTCGACGACATCCCCGATGCGCTGATCGCCGACGCGCTGTCGGCGCGGCCGACGTAGCGATGTTCCGGGCGAACCCGTCCGGCATTTCGCCCGCGTCGACCAAGTAGATTCACCACAGAGAACACAGAGGGGCACAGAGAAGAATCATATTTCGATCGAACATCCAGAATCCAGGCCGTAGAAATTTGTCTCGGTCGGCATGGAGAGAAGAATATTCTCTGTGAATCTCTGTGTTCTCTGTGTTCTCTGTGGTTCATACTTTCTTACTCTACGACGGAATTCGTGTCGCGCTTTCGGAGGACGAACCGATGCACACCTATCACGGCAGCTGCCATTACGGCGCGGTCCGCTTCGAGATCGAGACGGAAGCCATCGACACGGTGATCGAGTGCAACTGCTCGATTTGCCGCAAGAAGGGCGCGCTGTTTCACCGCGTGCCGGAAGAGAGCTTCCGGCTCCTGGCCGGCGAGGACGCGTTGACCCTTTACCAGTTCAACAGGCGGATCGCGCATCACACGTTCTGCCGCCATTGCGGCATCTACCCGTTCCACCGCCCGCGCTCGGAGCCCGATTCCTATCGCGTCAACGTCCGCTGCCTCGACGACTACGACCTCGCGGCCTCAGCGCCCGAGGTCTTCCATTTCGACGGCCAGAACTGGGAGGCATCGTTCGCCGAGTTGAATAGATAGGTAGGCTTTCCAAGGAGCTGCAATTCAATTCCCAATTTGGGCACATCGCCGCCTGGCGACCGTTCCAATTAATTGTTATTCCGACAAAAATTATGATCTAAAATTGTGACGGTGTATTGGGAGGCACGATCGAAATGTTTCTATGGCTGGCGACCCTCGGCTGGCGGCTCGAGGATAGATGGCAGGAGGTGTGCGCGTTCTTTGACGAGGATGAACCCGAACCGGACGAAGAGCCCGAACCGATTGAGGAGTTGTTGGAGCGTAATCGGCGGACCGATCCGGGATGCCCCTATTGTCTCAGCGGTATCGTATCTTCGTTCGATTGGCGCCGGGCGAGCCAGGACCCTGAGGACGATCTTGAGCGTACCTATGTCGAAAACCTCGAGTTCGTGCGTGATTTGAAGTTCGGCCGGTTGTTTCGATGCCGTGTCAAGGACTGCCAGTGGCATCTCGATGTGGATGGCTCGCGGATGGCCATAATCGAACCCGATGTCGCCGACCTCTTGGTCGATTGGAGCGACCGCGAACTCCTCCCGAGCGCGGCGCAGATGACGGTCCTGGATCGCATCGGCGTTTCGGGCGGGGACACATATGGCAATTGGGCGGAGTTCCGCGACTATCCGTGCAAGTGCCTGACGAAAGACGGCGAGGAAATCGACCTCTGCATCGTTCGAATTCAGAAGACGCCACCTGAGGCCATGTTCGGCGGGCGGATCATCTTCATCGATGACGTGGCGCACATCACCGAATCCGATTTCGCCCTAAGCGCCAGGGTCCGCGAGTTCGCGCTGCAAGCCCCGGAGGCACGAATGTCGTATGCGCCGAGTTTCATCCGCGCGCCGGACGGTCGGGGCTACACCCTCGACGGCCGTGTTTATTTCTTCGATTTCGACGGTCATAAGGGCAAGGACATGATCCCGGCGCGTGACTATGTCGAGCCGGACCCGGACGCCGCGAAGATCGACTACGAGAAGCGCATTATCGGGTTCGATGGCGCATATCAGTCCCTGATCGATCCGTCGGGGTTCCGGGAGTATCACCGCAGGAAGTTGACTTGGGTCATCGCCGACTGGACGGACGACTATCCCGATCCGTTCCCATACGGCTTGAATGACGAGGGATTTCGCTCTTGGTTCGGGCCGACCCGGAGGATCGAGGAATAGGATTGGGAAGCAAGGACGGCTTGCAAACGTCGCGCCTATCCGAAAAATTAGTCCGGCTCGTCACCCGAGCGCGCGGACCACCATCGCGCAGCCGAGCGCGAAGAGGCCGAGGAACACCCAGCGCCGGAACGCCGAGACGGACAGCTTCGAGCGCACTTTCTGGCCCATCCCCATTCCCGCGAACGCGGCAATAAGGGCAATCACGCCGGGAACGAGCGCGTCCGTGCCGAGGCTGTCGTTGAGACCAAGCCCGAGCGCCAAGGCGGTGATCGAGACGCAGGCGGAAATCCCGATGGCTTGGATGAGCTCGTCCTTGTCGAGCCGGAGCGCTTGAAGGTAGGGCAGCACCGGCAGGACGAAAATCGCCGTCGCGCCGTTGATCAATCCCGTCGTCAAGCCCATCAGCGGTCCCAGCATGGGCTCGGCGCCGCGCGAGACGCGAAACTCCGTGCCGATCAGGCCAAAGACGGCGTAGGCCGCGAGAATCGTTCCCAGGATGGTCGAGGCGAGCCAGCGATCGGCGCCGATGATGAAGCCCGCGGAAACGATCGTGCCGAGGACGATGCCGCACATGGTGGGCCAGAGGCGTTTGACCAGGGCGATCAGCGCATCGCCGTTCCACATCTGCCAGACATTGGTCAGAAATGTTGGCAGGACGAGGATGGCCACCGCCTGTTCGATCGGCAGCCACGCGCCCATGAGCCCGATGCCGATCGTTGGTAAGCCGAGCCCGATGACACCCTTCACCGCGCCGGCCAAAATGAAGATCGCCGCGACGGCCGCGAACTGGAATGGGTCGAGCTCCATCGATGCTCCTGTCTTGTCTTCGCCGTTAGGGGCGTTGCGTGGCTATCGGGTCGAGCCTTGCATTGGCGAATAGGCCGATCGGCCACACGGTCGCATTGCCCATACTGCCATACCAAGCAAATCATCGGCGCGAGCGAGATTCGGCGGCAACTTCGTGGCGCCAGGTGGCAATGCGGGGTCTCGTGAGGGCGGCAGGGTTCCCCCGCCCGCTACA
>PVBE011157577.1_pt1 | contig 18356 bp, 10 predicted proteins | sample 1631181 | NCBI WGS metagenome assembly PVBE01 (sample SAMN08397723, study PRJNA350692) | Marine metagenome, whole genome shotgun sequencing project. | isolation source: water | place: Pacific Ocean | collected 2012-04
CTCTCCACGGACATCGACTGGCAGAACAAGGACTACTCTGGAAAGTCGATCTCTAGCAGATACAGGAGTCAGTTCTACAGGATGAGGAAGTGGCAGAAGAGATCACGAGTCAGCAATGCCACAGAGAGGAACAAGGCAATGGCTCTAGCAGAGCTAGATAGGATGGCTAGCCGATTGGAACTCCCAAAGACGATCAGAGAGACCGCTGCGGTCACCTATGGTAAGGCAGTCGACGCACGCCTTATCCGCGGTCGTTCGATTGAGGGCGTAGCTGCTGCAAGCCTCTACGCTGCATGCAGGATTTGTGAGAATCCAAGGACCCTTGACGAGATAGGCGAGGCAAGCCGTACTGGACGGAAGGAGATCGGCCGGACCTACCGATTCATGGTTCGAGAGCTCAGAATGAAGATCCCACCGACCAAGCCGGAGGACTACATACCCAGGTTCTGCTCCGGTCTTGATCTGGACGCAGAGGTGCAAGCCAAGGCATACGAGTTGATTGCCGCTGCACAGGAGAAGGAACTTACTAGTGGCAGGGGGCCAACAGGAATCGCTGCATCGATCATCTACATCGCAAGCGTCCTCTGTGGAAAGAGAAGGACCCAGCGTGAGGTTGCCGAGGTCGCAGGAGTCACTGAGGTTACCATCAGGAACAGGTACAAGGAACTCATCCAGAATCTCAACATAGAGCTCGAGATTTGACACAATAGGGATTTTTGCTGTACCCGGTCAGAAGGCCTCTTCGATATGCACTGGACATCGAAGTCAAGAGCAGCCGGTAGTCGCACCGCATTCGTTGCACTTCAGGCAAGTCCCGTTCCTGACCATCTGGCTACCGCCGCAATCGTCACAGATGTCTCCAGTGAAACCCCTCTCCTTTGCAGCCTGCCTGGTCCTAGAATCCACATCTCCCACAGCAGCCTCCAGGGTCATCTGGACCTCGCGCCTCTCACCCTGGCTCCGGGCTAGCCCCTGCTCGGTCACCTCGGGGCGGCTGATTGAGAACGGGTCCATGTCTTCTTCCTCCAGAGGTACGTGGGCGAGGTCGTCCCTACCAGCATACTCGATTGCGAGTTCGCGGAAGACCCAGTCGATGATGCTCGAGGACATCTTCACTCGGCCACTTCCGCCCTCGATCATTCCACTCGGCTCGAACTTGGTGAATGTGAATGACTTCACGAAGGCATCTATGGGCACCCCGTGCTGCAACCCGATTGACACCGCAATCGCGAACTGAGACAGGAGGGCTCTCCAAGCCGCGCCTTCCTTTGAGGTTAGAAGGAATATCTCACCGAGCTTCCCGTCTCCGTATTCCCCAGTAATGAGACGTACGCTGTGACCACCTACTCTGGCCTTGAAGTTCGCTCCCCTCTTTCTGTGGGGCAGAGGTCTCTTGGATGCGATGTAGTTCTCGACGAGTGCCTTTGCAACAGGCATGGCCACTGGCTCCGGCAGAGGCAGGGCACTAGCGGCCTCTTCCACCATCTTCTCCACGACTGACTCTTCCTCTTCGTCTTCCTCGATATCCATCGAGTCGACCAGCTGGCTCATCAGAGGTTGTGACAGTTTGCTGCCATCTCTGTACACCGCACAGGCCTTGTTCATTGTGGCGTGACTGAGGTTGTAGGCTTCCCTCACGTCCTCTATCGAAGCATTAGAAGGCATGTTGATCGTCTTCGATATCGCTCCGGATATGAAGGGCTGGGCCGCCGCCATCATCTTGACATGCGCATCCCAGGCGATAGACCTCTTCCCGTACTTTCCGCATGGGGTGGCACAGTCGAATACAGCGAGGTGCTCGTCCTTCAATCCAGGTGCGCCCTCTATGGTGTTGTATCCGAAGATATGGTCATTCGCAGCGTCAATCTCCCGTCCACTGAGTCCGATGAATTCTAGGGTATTGAAGAATGGGTCATCAACTTGCGCTTTCGTCATCCCGAGCTTTCCTACGCAGAATTCCTCACCAAGGATGGAAGGCGCGAAAGCAGATTTCAAGTCGAAGACATCAGCTAACTTCCCTTCGATAGACGCGAGAAGCGCGTCATCGAATCCGGATTCTTTCAATCTCTGAACAGGCAGGCTCGGGCAGTCGCCCAGCCTCTTTGTCCCCATGATGTACTCCTCTATGGCGAGAGCATCGCTCTCAGAGTAACCCAGTCTGCTGAGAGCATTGGGGACTCCGTGATTGATGATTCTCAGAGACCCGCCCCCGGCGAGAGTCTTGTACTGGACTAGGGAGAACTGAGGCTCCACCCCGGTTGTATCTGCGCCCATGACCAGTCCTATTGTCCCAGTCGGGGCTATCACTGTCGTCTGGGCGTTCCTGAATCCATGCTCCTCTCCGTCCATCAGAGCTCTGTCCCAGCAACTCCTTGCCGCGTCTAACAGATCCTTGGGACACTTCTTCGAATTGATGCCCATGGGGGGGACAGTCAGGCCCTCGTACTCGGAGTCGGGAGCATCGTATGCGGCCCTCCTGTGGTTGCGCATGACCTTGAGCATGTGCTCAGCATTCCTCTCGTAGTCTGGGAACGGCCCGAGGATAGATGCCATCTCTGCGCTAGTGGCGTAGCTCTCGCCGCACATTATGGAGGTAATAGCCCCGCAAATAGCGTAAGCCCGCTCGTCGTCATAGGGAATTCCCATGTGCATCAGCAGCGATCCGATGTTGCAGTATCCAAGACCAAGAGTCCTGTAGTCGTATGACCCCTTTGCAATAGACTCAGATGGGAACTGTGCCATGAGGACGCTAATCTCCAGGGTAGTGGTCCAGAGTCTGACGCTGTGCTTGAAGTCCTCCACGTGGAACTTGTGGGTATCTAGGTCGTAGTAGTGAAGAAGGTTGATGCTCGCTAGATTGCATGCAGTATCATCTAGGAACATGTACTCCGAACAGGGGTTTGATCCGTTGATCTTCCCGGCCTCTGGGCATGTGTGCCACTCGTTGATCGTGGTGTCGAATTGGACTCCAGGATCGGCGCATGCCCAGGCGGTGTAAGCGACCTTGTCCCACAATGCTCCCGCATCCATGGTTCTGCAGGGTACTGGGTCCCTGCCTTCATCTGCTGCAGATTCTCTCTCTGTTCTGAAGTAGAGGCTCCATTCTCCTCCAGACTTGACCGCATCCATGAATGAGTTGGGTACTCTAACTGAGTTGTTGCTGTTCTGCCCGGAAACGGTTGCATAGGCCTCTCCCTGCCAGTTTGTGTCCAGAGACTCAAACTCCAAACCCTTCCAGCCTTGCTCGGCTAGGTCCAGTATTCTCTGAATGTGGGCCTGAGGGACGCTATCGTTTATCGCACGAACCATCGCCTTCCTAAGTCCGGGGTTTGTTTTCTGGCTGAATCTCCCTTCGTCGTCTCCAAATGACCAAATCGACTCCATTATCGAATCTGCATGCTTTTGCAGAATTGCACTGCCGATTACTAGTGCTGAGACCTTCTCCTCCTCCGTTGGTTTCCAATCGATGTACTCTTCGATGTCAGGATGATCTAGATCCAATGTCACCATCTTTGCAGCCCTTCTGGTAGTACCTCCCGATTTTATCGCGCCAGCCGCCCTGTCCCCGATTTTCAGGAATGAAAGCAACCCACTCGAAGTACCACCGCCGGAGAGAGGCTCCCCCGCACCTCTGATGTTGGAGAAGTTAGAACCAGTCCCCGAACCGTACTTGAAAAGAAGCGCCTCACGGTTCCAAAGTCCCATAATTGAATCAGTCCCGCCTACTAGAGAATCAGAGACGGATTGAATGAAGCAAGCATGTGGCTGGGGATGCTCGTATGCGCTGGTTGACAAGCCAACTTCACCCGTTTCCGGGTCGACGAAGCTGTGGCCCTGCGGCGGCCCTTCAATTCCATAGGCCCAGTGGAGACCTGTGTTGAACCACTGGGGGCTGTTTGGTGCTGACCTCTGACTAGCAATCAGATAGCACATCTCATCGAAGTACGCACGGGCATCTGCCTCGCTTGCGAAGTATCCGTACTTCCAGCCCCAGTAGGTCCAGGTCCCTGCGAGTCGACGGAAGAGTTGTCTTCCATCAGTCTCACCACCCATTCTTTCGGCAGCATCGATTGATTGCAACCGCTCGTGATCTGGCTCACTTCGCTGTAGCCAGACGGGAATTCCATCTTCGGGAATGCTTCTGAGGTGCTTTGGAACACCTGCCTTGCGCAGATACTTCTGAGCACAGACCTTCCCAGGGACCCCTGAGAATCCAGAGGGCAACTTCACCCCCTCTATCGAGTCAGCCATGGAACCATCAGGATTCCTGATCTCCACGTCCATGTCAATCCAGTCGAAGGACTCGAATGGGTCTTGGTCTGCAGACGTGAATCTACGCTCTACGACTAACCCTTTCTCTGCGTCAGAGCCATCTCCAGAGGACTTAATTTTCGTCTGCATTCTTCATTGCCTCCCATATTGTACCAGTCGGGATTGGACCCGTCTGTGCAAGGGAGTTGCGCTTCCGAATGGGGGGTGTTTAATGCTTAGTATCGAAGTCACCATTGAGATGACTATTTTGATGAAAAAAATGACAGTTCCAATTTTTGGAAACGCGAATAATTTTGCCTATTATCTAGGATTTCATTTCCAGAGTCCACTCTAGGCTGGCACCCGAACGAGTAATCATGATGCCGACACTACAGTGCCTCTCGTGACTGCTATCTATCAGCCGTCTAACCAGGGTTTCCGGGACGTCTCCCTTGACTATGTATCGCATTCTTACCGATGTGAAAACCTTGGGAGACTCAACCGCCCTATCAGCTTCGATCTCCACCTTGATGAATTCCACATTTTCTTTCCTATGCTTCAGCCCATCTATTACGTCAATCAGAGAACAGGCAGCATGGCCATGTAGAACCATTTCCATCGGACTCGGTGTTTCCGTCCCATAAATTCCGAACCTCTTCCCTCTGCCCGTGGTTCCGACATACCCGGCCTCTTCAGTCCAAACCACTTCGCCGTTCATGCCCTCTCGACACAACACATCCCCTTGAAGGGTTGGCTTCATCTATGCCTCTCCGGTCGGAGTGGTGAGAGACATGTCAGACAGTGAGCGTATTTCAATTTCGAACGGGCAATTGACCGTCCCAAACAACCCCGAAATCAACTATATCGAAGGAGACGGGATTGGTATAGATATCACTCCCGTGATGATCAATGTGGTCGACAGCGCCGTCGAAAAAGCCTATTCGGGCGAGAGGAGAATACACTGGTCCGAAGTGTTGGCCGGACAGAAGGCGTTCGATGCGACCGGCGAATGGTTGCCGGAAGAAACCAAGCAATCAATGAGAGACGGGCTCGTCTCGATTAAAGGGCCACTTACGACCCCGGTGGGAGGTGGAATTAGAAGCCTAAACGTCGCGCTTCGACAGCAATTGGATCTATTCGCATGTGTTAGGCCTGTTCGATGGTTCGAGGGGACGCCCAGCCCAGTGAGGGACCCGGGTGCAGTGGACATGATTATTTTCAGAGAGAACAGTGAAGACGTCTATGCCGGAATAGAGTGGGAGGCAGGTAGCGAAGACGTTCGCAAGGTCATCGATTTCCTCCAGAACGAGATGGGAGTGGACAAAATCAGGTTCCCGGATACCGCAGGGCTGGGAATCAAGCCGATTAGCAAAGAGGGGACAGTTAGGATTGTGAGGGCGGCGATAAAGTACGCCATAGACAGCGATAGCGACTCGGTCACCCTTGTTCACAAGGGCAACATAATGAAATTTACAGAAGGAGGATTCAGAGACTGGGGGTACATGCTGGCAAAGGATGAGTTCGGTGCCATTGAGGTCGACGGTGGTCCCTGGTGCGCTTTCGAGAACCCCAACACGGGCACCACGATCACTGTGAAGGATGTGATAGCCGACGCAATGCTCCAGCAGGTCCTAACACGACCGAGGGAGTATGGGGTTCTTGCAACCATGAACCTGAATGGCGACTACATCTCAGATGCACTAGCGGCACAAGTAGGGGGGATAGGAATTGCGCCGGGTGCCAATATCAACTACGACACAGGCATAGCAATCTTCGAGGCGACCCATGGGACTGCGCCCAAGTACGCAGGCCAGGACAAGGTCAATCCAGGAAGCCTAATCCTATCCGCTGAGATGATGCTTAGGCACATGGGATGGACGGAAGCGGCAGACCTGATAGTCAAGGGGATGGAGGGGGCGATTTCCTCGAAGACTGTAACCTACGACTTCGAGAGGCTGATGGATGACGCGACACTCCTTTCATGCTCAGACTTCGGAAATGCCGTAGTCTCCCATATGTAGGCCAGGTAAAATGGACGAAGTCCGTGAAAGAATGCTTGAAATGGTAAAGAAGGCCGAATCCTCGGAACAACCCCTGTCGTGGTTCCAGGATCTGTATCGACACTCTAACAGAGACAGGGGGCAGATCCCGTGGGATTGGAAGGAACCCCATCCCTTCTTGGTAGAGTGGTCAAACGAAAACGAGCCATCAGGAAGAGCCCTAGTAGTCGGCTGTGGGTTGGGTGAGGATGCCTCCTTCCTATGGAATAGGGGATGGTCAGTAACAGCTTTCGACATCTCCGAAGAAGCAGTAGAGTGGGCTCGGCATTTGCATAAAGAGACTGATATCGAATGGGTCGCAGGCGACTTGCTAAACCCCGAACAAGAATGGCTCGGAGGATACGACTTGGTGGTTGAGGTGCACATCCTACAAGCGATACCTGAAGAGATCAGGACAAGAGCATCCCCAAATCTAGCACCGTTGCTAGCTAAAGGGGGGTCACTGATATGCATAGGGAGGCTAGCGGATGAATCGAACACGGAGGCTAGCGGACCCCCATGGCCACTGACATGGGATTTCCTCAATCAAATCGGAGAAGGTTTGGAAGAGGTCGAGCAACACTCTGCATTCATCCCTGAGAAGGAAGGCAAACGATACCGGGCAGTCTGGAAAAAGGCGTGATGGCTCCTCAATCGGGTGTTTGAGAGCCCCCTATCGTTCAGACCACATCTGAAGCCAAGCCGCAATATTCCTGGCGACGTCATCCTTCGAGACCTCTCTGTCTGCTAATTCTAATTCCTCGATTGGTTTAATCCGGCATCCACAGGCATTTGCATGGCCCCCACCATCTGGATCGAAACGCGTCGCCAATGCAGTCAAGTCGTATATCCCGCCACTTCGATGAAGGAAGGAATTGGTGTAGAAAGATGCCGAGACCGGATAGCTCTCGCCATCACCAAACGCTGCCCCTAATTCCCCATGAATCACCATGCAAGCATCACACTTGTCACCTGCCATAGCAGTAACTTGGTACCCATTTGACCGAATCCCCGTTCCATCAAGCCTGACGATAGCCATCCTATCCTCAATTAGCATGCTGTCTCGAATGGCCGCAATGAGGGTGCCCATCTCCCTCCTTTTTTCGATAATAATCTCTGAAATTTCCGAATCGGACAATATCTGATCGACGGGGAGCCCTTCCTGTAGGTGCTCAAGGACCTTCATCGCAACCCCCTCTCCTGCGTCGATTACTCTGCTAAGCCATAGGGCCGGGCTGTCGGACAGAAATTCCTCATGCGAAATCGCACCACTATCGAGCTTGTCCACCCACTCTAGAAGTTCCTCCAAATCCGAGAGGTCAACTCGTTCCGAGAAGACGTCATACGCAATCCTAGCCGCCGATGGACTATCCCTCCAGATTATCATCGAATCTCCAACATCCCCCTCGGGTTTATTCGATTGATGGTGGTCGATACTCAGGCCACAATTACGATGCATAGGAAGATCGCAAACAGCGGTCTGGCTATCAATAACCCCATCGAAAACCCCAGCTCTCAATTCACCTGGGTGGCCGAAGATGACTTCCGCTCCCGTCCACCAACGACGAAGAATGGCACCGGTAACCACGCCGTCGAGGTCGCTATCCGTGACAATTCGTCTAATTCCCAGATCGAAGACGCCCTCTGCCACGACCATGGGCAAATGGCCACACCAATGGTGGTTTCGGAATTTAGAAACAGATTCACGGAAGGTTTTCATCCTTAACCACACCATGCTGTCTCAATGCATAGGACGCCCGGTTCGCTCGAGACCTCCTGCGGCTTCATCTTGCTAAACTTCGACAGTATTCTGCTGCTCCAGTATCCACAGGGGCACTGGAGCTTCCCGAAGGGGCACGTCGAGAAGGCGGACCCGGATCACCACTCAACCGCTCTTCGCGAACTCAGGGAGGAGACCGGAATCTCGGAAGTGAGCATAGATGGATCGTGGTGTGAAAAGACAGAGTACACATACGTCAGGAGGGGCAGAGAGACCCCAAAACAGGTCTTCTGGTATCTTGCCGAGACGGATGAAATTGATGTCAATCTCTCACACGAACATACCAATTACCTCTGGCTTCAGCTGGATGATGCAGAGGATTTGGTCACCTTTGAGCAAGAGAAGGAACTCCTCCGCTCAGCTCGGGAACACCTCCGCTCAAGCGGACGAAACCTATGATTCGGGCTCCCTCTTCCCAAGTGGCGTCCACAGGGTCTCACTTTCTCCGGTGTTCTTTGCTATCCAACGTGCCAGAACAAAGAGCCAGTCTGAGATTCTATTGAGGTAGCATATCACCTCGTCTCTGACCGAGCCACCCCCTTCGATTTCCCTCAGCCTACAAGCCTCCCTTTCCGCCCTTCTAGCCACAGTTCTAGCCACATGGAGGAAAGCGACCGGGGCGGTTCCCATTGGAAGAATGAATGACTCCAGTGGAGTCAGTTCCTCAATCCAATGATCCATTTCCTGAACCAATCGATCGCATTGCTCCATTCCAACCAGGGCCATTTGTTCAGGAAGTTTGCCTGGGGTGCAGGCACACTCTCCACCCAGATCAAAGAGCTCCTGCTGCACTCTCATCAACGCCTCGTCGGCCTCGTCGGGTCGATGGAATCTGGTAACCCCTGGCATTCTCCCGAACTCCATTCTTACCACCCCAACCTGTGAATTCAACTCGTCAATCGTCCCGTACAGTCCAACCCGGGGGCTTTCCTTCCCGACTTTCTTTCCGTCTACGAGGAACGTGTCACCCCCGTCTCCAGTCCCAGTGTGAACCCTGTTAATTCGGACCATGGACGTCCGAGGGGTTACTCGCTTTCAATCGTACTCAGATTGGAACCGAAGCCAAAAGCCCCTCTTCTACCGCCTGAGTCCAGGAAGAATCTACGGACTCCCACCCTCCTAACTTCTCTAACTCCGCAATACTCTTCGCCTCGTCTTCGAGGTTTCCAAGATGCCTATGGATTAGAACAAGAGCAGCGTGACTCATTGAATTTATCCATTGATCCTCCACGTCCCATGACCTCTCAAAGTGAGCAATTGCACCGTTAGGGCCAAGAATCAGACCTCTGTGGATCTGCCTCAGTCCTGACTTCGACCACGCTATGCCAGGAACTCCAATTACCAGGCCCCTGAAGGCAAGATATAACTCAACAGCCACCATTGTGCTGGCTAGAAAGAAAGAACCGATTTGCTCCATTTGAGTAGCCACCTCCCACCTTGAGGAAAGTAGGCTAATCCCACCAACACAGAATAGTATCCCAGCAAGAGGAGCCACGATTACATCTGTCTTCATAATACTCATATCCCTAATTCCAGTGACAACGAAAACACCCCCAAGAAAAACCGAAATCGCTGCCGGCAGATCACCCCCCGGCTCCTCAGGGCTGGTGCTTGAAATCCAGAGTATCAGAGCCCCGGAAAAGAGAACCATGGCAAATCTATTGCCCCTTTCTGGAAAGGGTTGCAGTCTGCTGAGGTAGTAGCAATACGCACCAAGTGCGGATAGTAGGACAATCCAGAGCAGCATCTCACTCCTCCACCTTGCTACCCCATCCAACCTTCCAAAAATCTTCGTTATCTAGTAATTTGGACCATTCAGAATCCTGTGCACCGATTAGCAACTCAGACCTCCTCTCCAGGCCATCGAGCAGAGATTCGTCAACCTCCCCATCAGAATGCGACTTCCTCCATTTATTTCTGATTTCCTCGACTTCCAACTGACCTCTCTCCCTCTGATCAAAGTTCCTCTCGCAGGACTCTCTAAGGTCCTGAATCCACATTTTTGAACTCTTGATATGCGGCTCGCTATGGAAAACACGCTTCCTTCGGAAAGGCCACCATCCCATACTGTGTGGACGCCTGTGCTCAATGACTTGATGGTTTGTGAAGCCCTAAGTGCCTCTCACCACACGAGCCCACATGGGACGAGTCATTGTCCACCTGGACAGCATGCCGAAAGACAGGGACATAGCATCCATACTTAGTGGATATCAGAACAGAGTCAGATCGAGAGGGATTTCTGTCCAATTCTCAGAAACATCAGACAGTAGAAAATACGAATCCGAACTCGCCAACCTATCCGGACGACTGGTCCTACTAGATCAGGAAGGAACCAAAATGACCAGTGAGGAAATTGCATTTTGGCTCAAAACTGCAATACTAGAATCCGAGACAATAAATCTAGCAGTGGGACCTCATAACGGTTTCAGCAAGCAACTGAAAAAGTCAGCCGACCAAACCATCTCCCTCTCACAACTCACCCTGACCCACGAAATGGCTGCTGCTTTGCTGATGGAGCAACTCTACAGGGCCTCGGAAATCAACAGGGGCACGCCTTATCATAGGAATTGAAAGCCTCGAGATGATACATCCGACTCGCTGTGATACGGAACCATCCGTAGGATGCCACCCATTCATAAGCAGGTAGAATTGGGACGAGAACCTACCCGAGGGTAAGCAGTGATTTGCATGGCTAGCAAGGAAGAGAGAAACACAAACAAGAGAATACTACCAGCGATTTCGATTATCGCACTGATGCTCCTGAGTACTCAGCTTTCGATCATCCCCATGTCTGATGACTCCCCGGAAAGAACGGGGAACGACGACACACCCAAGAGAACGGCCTACCAGCAACTTGAGCAGATTGGTGGCCCAGTACAAGGAGAAACCCAAGGCCAACCCGCAACGACATACCCGTTCCATCAGGCATCATTCCACGACCCGTTCTACAATGACCCAGCCGCTATTTACGGAAAGGTCTCGGATACTTCGGCATTGACTCTTGATCCGAGCTACGGCTTCTTCTTAGAGGAGACTAACACAGAGGACCACGACAACGACGGCATTGACGATTTGAACGATCTGGACGATGACAACGACGGAATCAACGATTTAATCGAGAGGTTCGATGGTTGCTACGGAACAGACCCATTGGACCACGACAACGACGGCATCCAGGATGAGTTCGACTGGGACGACGACAACGACGGAATCCTTGAGGGGCCCGTGGACTACTCCCAAGGAAACGACCCATGGAATGTCACCTCGGACCGCCATGTTGATCCCAACACCATTCACCCCTGGACCGGTCAGGCTGTTGGGTTCAACTACCTGGTTGATCAGAACCCAATGGACCACGACAACGACGGGATTACCGACGAAGACATCGACGGTTCCGGAAGGGGGTCATACGACGAGGACGACGACAACGACGGTAGGATCGACCAGTTCGTCTGGCCATGCGATTTCGACTCGGATGGCATTCAGGACTACTTCGATCTGGACGACGACGACGACGGGGTAGACGACATAGACGACATCCACCCATGGGATTCTACTCAGACAGCTCTCATCACCTCAGATTCAGACATTCTCTGGGACGACTGGGAGAGATGGGACCCAGAGGACTACGGCGAATACGTGGACGGACTCGACTACGTGGCCCTCCACGCACTTGAGCACCCGAGGCTGCAGGCATTCACAGAAATCGTCGATGGGGACCTCGACGGAGACGGGATTCCGAACTTCCTAGACCCAGACAACGACAACGACGGTGCTCCCGATTCGTCAGATACGGACGACGACAACGACGGTCTTGCAGATATGTACGACGTCGACGACGACAACGACGGTATCCCGGACTCCTGCATACAACTGGACACCAACGGGGATGGACAGGGAGATTACCCGACCCAAGTCTTCAACGGTGCTGTTGTCGATATCCAGACCCCAGGGACCGATTGTGAGATAGACTACGACGGAGACCTCGATGATGACAGATTCAGGTCCATCGACGCCGATTACGACATGGTTTGGGACTGGCTGGATACCGACATGGGCGGGTCCGAAAACCCTGACAATTTGATGGGGGGCTCGCAGCCATGGGACCTCGATGATGATGGACTGGAAAACGAATACGACCCCTATCCACTCAATTCATCGGCAGAGGTTGCCACTTGGGACTGCGCTAGCGTTTCCAATCCAAACCCCCAGAACCCCAGTGAAAAATGCATTCTCTGGAGAACATCCTACACCGGATTCAATGACTGGGACGGAGACGGGCTGAACAACTGGGTGGACATGGATGACGACGGGGACGGTATCCTCGACTGGCTAGACATCGACCCCGACTGTGACTTGGACAACGATGCCGACCTCCACGAACTAAACGGTTCGAAGTACAGAGACGATGGCGCGAACGACATTGATACCGACGTGGATGGAGACGGCCTTGCGAACGACGAAGACTGGGATGACGACAACGACGGCATCAACGACTTCTACGACCCAGACGATGGGAACTGCGGAGTGGTCGACACCGACAACACAGACAACTTCTGGGGCAACAGCTGGCCACAGAGCGATGGGGACGCAATCGACGGCAGCGAGGACAGTGACGCATATGCGGCAGTCCCCCACTACTACTGGAACATCACATGGGGATTCAACCCATTCAACGAGGATAACGGCTTCATGCTGGACTACAACGGATATGACCCGACCTCACTAGACTCGATCAGCGGAACCATCCCCGAGATGTATTGGTTCTTGATGATGAAGTGGAGTCCCTACAACGGAGACAACTTCTTCGACATCGACGACGATGGGGACTCGTTGGTGAATGGGATCGACGTGGACCAGGACGGGGACGGGATGCCTGACTGGTGGGACCAGGACGAGGGGAACGACGGAGTACTCGACGTCGATGACGTCAAGATGGGTGGCACCCTCGATGGCAACTCCTGTGGAACCGTACTCCTCGACGCCGTCCAGGAGAGGTTCTGTGGGCATATCTATGGATATGCGTTCAAGGCACCACTCCTTACTCCAACACAGTCAGGCGGTCAATCCTTCACAGTCCCATACAGCACAAGGCCAGATGTCGACCACGATGATGGAGCGTATGACGGCACTAATCACCCAACTGGGTTGGGGAGCTGTGACATGAACTGCTTCTGGTTCACGTTCGACCCAACAAGCAACCCATCGCCATCAGTGGCCTACACGTATGTCGATATGAAGCACAACAGGGATCTCTGGATAGCATACCTCGGCGTCACTCAATTCGGATTCTTCCAATGGACTTCCGATAACAATGGGAACTTCTTCCCAGACGAGATCGCAGACGAGTTGAACGACGACGTAGACCCAGACATAGACTGCGGCCAACCCATGCCCGAGGTACAATGGACCCCTAACTGCATGTACAACAACACCAACGATCTCGATGATGACTGGGACATAGTCTACGATCACTTCGACGTGGACGACGACAACGACGGCGTTTGGGACTTTTTCGAAGTAGACAGCAATGACGATTTCGATGACGATGCAACCATAGACGAGCCTTACTACTTCACCGGGAGCAACTGCGAGGACAACGACGACGACGGGCTAGACACTGACCCGGATGATGATGGAATCTACCAGGCCGTATGGGACCGAGGGGTCCTCGGCCAATCACTGCTATTCCCCCAGTACTATGACGTGGACAACGACAACGACGGAGTTCCCGACGGGGAGGATCCTGACGACGACAACAACGGCTTGCTGGATGAAACACAGGAAACGTTCCCGGGATGCTTCACCGGGGAGGAGCAGAGACCCTGGGACCACGACAATGATGGGATCCTGAACTGGGCCGACGACGATTGGGATGGCGATGGGATTCCCAACTCACTGGAGCTCCAGAACCTAAACGACACGAACGGAACGGCCGACCCAATCGACGACACCTGCTGTCTGAACTTCCCGATAGCACCATGGGACCACGACAACGACGGCATCAGGGACGACTTGGATGATGACGACGACTACGACGGCATGAAGGACGAAGACGAAGTGATGCTTTGGCCTTCGAGGTTTGGCGAACAATCTACGAATCCATGGGACCACGATGACTTCGGGGGTGGGGTGGGCCTAGCCGACCCGACAAACAACTCAACCGGGCCAGACTACTTCGACGTGGACGACGACAACGATGGCAGGGAAGACGCCGATTGGAACAACCCCTCTTCGGGTGACTGGCCAACCCCAGCAAACAAGATCGAGGAGGCTTCTGGATTGAGTTCCGATTGGGACTCCGACAACGACGGCGTCCTGGATAACGACGACAAGATACCCACTAGGATCACCCTGAATGCACAACCCGTTCTGTGGCTGGACGAGACGACACCTGCGATATTCAACGGTTCTGTATTCTGGCTGGACGACACGGGTTTCGTTCCCGCTCCGGACCTCCCGGTGCAGGTCCACATCAGATATTCTGAGAACGGGACATCGGTAATCGAGACAATAGACGTGCTGACGAATGCCAACGGAGAGTACATCGTCGGACAATTCCTGTTCCCCGAGGACATCGACGTAGGGCCGAATTCGACCTACGAGGTATACGCCGAGGTCACAGAGATGTTCATCCATGATTACAGCTCGACCCTGTCGGACTCCGATGGGGATGGAATTGGCGACGCCGGATTCCCGGTCGAGGTCAGGGCGAACACCACGATAGGGTTCGTAGCCGGACAGAGATTCAGGGCCGACGAGCAGCCTCTGAAGCTCGACTTCAAGGTCCACTACACGGCAGACTACAATCGTGGAATCTTCGACAACAGACTAGCGTTCGCACCCGTCTCCTTCACAATCAGCGATCCCGGGACCCAGTTCGGGAACATTTCAGAACCGACAGTGTACGATGGATACGGAAACGGGTACAGAGCTGACTCGGGCGGCTGGGTTTCCTTGGCATACAACCAATCATTGGATGTGTGGGAGCAGGTTCAGTGGAACTCTCTTCTCGACAACGGACCCGGAGTCCCAACAGGCGGATACGAGGAGATTGTGTGGAACCCATGCACACCCCTGAATCCGGTCGGATCCCACTCCGTTCTATCGCAATATGAGTACAAGAACACAACGCTCCCAGTAGGCGACTACAGCTTCATAGGATACGCCAGACCAGACCTCGGTGGTTGTTCTGATGGGTCCTACGAGTGGCCATGGGACCATCTTGAGGGCTCCAAGACTGACACCTTCTACATTCGCGCAATGCACAGGATGTACATCGAGGCGGACATGTTCGCACCCTCGTTCAGACCCGTCTACTTCTGGGACGCGACCCAGTTCACCGGCTCGTCGTTCGGCGCTTGGCGTGCCCTGTTCCACGCCCCCTCTCTGGCAAACGCAGGAATCGCGTTCGAGGAAGCGAGCCTTGGCAAGTCCTATCCGATCCTCTGGGACGGGACTCCGGCAGCGCTCTCAGGAATAGCTGCGGGGGCGCTTTCCCCATTCTTGACCGCCAATGGGACCCATTGGACAATCAAACTCCAGAACGGGGCAGATTTCGACTCCCCCCCCTGTGGACCGGTGGATCCGCTAGTAGCGTCCAGCGAAGTCCGATGCGAGATAGTCCCCGAGGTCTTCACCGGCGAGGAAATTAGGGTGAGAGGGCATGTTTGGAACAGGACCCTAGAACCCGCTTACTCTGTTAACGGGCAACCGCTTAGGGTCGCACTTCAGTTCGACTTCGATGCGAACGGAATTTTCGTCGGCTCTATCGAGACCCAATTCAATAAGCTACCATTCCCCGAAGAGGGCCTAGCGACCTTCGACTACAACTTCTCGTGGGAGTCGCAATACCAAGCGGGCACATACGGGATGAGAGCTGACTTCAGCCAATCTGACTACTTCTTCACTGGGGATCAGGATCAGGTTCTTGCCGCTACCGGTGCGTACGGCAACGTCTCCGTGATCGGGACAACCGGGTTCACCGAACTGAACTCCCTCCCTCAGTTGTACAGGGGGCAGAACACTTCAGTCCAGGTCCGACTCGTCGACAACGCATACCAACCCGTGCGCGAGGTACCAGTGAACTGGTCATGGTCAGAGGACCAGTCTAGTGGTGTCTCAATCACTGACAACAATGGTCGCTTCAGGGTAAATCTGACGGATATAGAGAACCTCGGTAACTACACCCTCGGTTTCACATACCTTGGCGACGAACGCCGCCAAGGAAGCCATGCAGAGGTCAACCTGTGGGTAGTCTCTAGGACATACATCAACGTCCAAAGCACGAGCCCAAACATCAGATCGAATGGTGATTTATGGGAATTCACCGCTGTTGTAACGGATGACAACAGGACCCCGTTCGAGAAAGACGGAGGACAGGTACTGAATAGCTGTGCGGGAGAAATGCAGAGCCCTGGCGGCAACGACTTGGGCGGGAACGTCACGGTCATCTTCGAGGGAATCGACTTCGAGGATAGGACGCACAGGCAGGTTGTATCCGTGGAGTGCCCTGCTTCGGGCTCGATTGGGTACGGGAGATACCTGGACCCACAGCTGCTGAAGGATGACCCATTCTCGTTCCTACCAGATGGCTTTGGCCCTGTGAACGTGATTCTGAGGTTCGAGCAGAACCTCCCCCACGAGGGCTGCGAGCCCCTTGATTCCGGGATGCTCTCCACATCGGGGGCATGGGACCCCTGTGTGACCACCCTGAACAGCGATCACTACAGGAAGGTCCTCCAGTTCCAAGTAGATGGCTTCAGCCTGATTGGCAATACGGAACTAGATGTCGATCAGCAGATTGTCTACACATCGGAGATCGATCCAGACACTGGTCAGATCCTGGAGAAGCCGATGATTGTCACAGGACAGCTAACCGATGAGCTAGGAGGAAATCTATCCAACAGGCAAATCAGAGTCACCTTCGAGATGGGCTCGATGATTTTCGACCCAATAGAAAACAGGATGAAATTCAGAGCCGGAGACACCGGGGTCGAGGCGTGCATACCCGGGGCTACAGACGAGAACGGCTTCTTCGACATCAACTGCCCGCTGGCCGGAGTAGATGCGGGCATGGCCAAGGTGAAGGTTGAGTACAACTCGTGGGACCCATTGAACAACGATCGATACAGGTACAAGAACAAGACACAGACGATGTTCTTCCCGGTATTCTCGAACTCCACGATAGACGTATCCGAGGTCGGACCCTTCAGGTCCGACTACCTGACCTACACCTTCCCTAACGGGTCAACCTTCGATGTCCTATACCTCAAAGAGGCGTTCCACATCAACGCAAAGCTCTCCCAGTCGAACGGAAAGCCAGTGGGCGGAAAGTGCGTCAACATCTACCTCGACCCCAAGGTGAACACCAGGCCAATTGCGACAGCGTTCACTAGTGACGGGACCGGGGAGTTCGTCTGGTACTCAGCAGACCCCGAGGACAATCCGAGCAGGCGCGGGGTCGAGCCAAGTGGCAATAATCTCGAGGGATTCAGGACGGTAAGAGTCGCATACGAACCGGAGAAGTACGTGCCAGGTGGGTGCGACTACGAGGCACTGGAGCCTAACCCGGTGCTAAACAGCTCCATAGCGGACATCGAGGTCCTGGTCAGAAGCAAGGTGGACATCCTACTGAAGGAACACTGGTCGAGCCCAACCGGGTACCAAGAGGGCGACATCATCGCCGGCGAGGTCGCGATTCTCAGGGACCGCTTGGACCTCACGGTGGAGGGCCAGAGGGTCGAGTTCCACAGGCAGTTCTGGAATGGTTCTGGATGGCAGACCGAGCGAGTGGAGATTTTCATCACCAACGAGAGGGGCTCTGCGAACTTCTCATTCCCATACACCGGCGAGCTCATCCCAGGTCACCCAGAATGGAATGCACCCGGAGGTAAATGGAGGGTACTGGTCCATTTCGAATCGGCAGATGCGAACAAGCCGTACTTCGTCGAGCAGTGGCTGAACAGCACGCCAGAGATCAAACTCGGAGAGCCGCCATCCGGTAGCAGCGGAGGCCTCTGGACGACCCAAGTCCTGATTCTCGGAGGCATCTCCCTTTCCACCGTGACACTAGTTGGAGCAATGATGTACAACAACTACAGAGAGCGACGCAAGGTAGAGGTCCTCCGAGGGATTCTGACGGACGCCCTGATGTCACTCAAGGCATCCAACAACTACATCGAGGCCATTTTCTCCTGCTACAAGGACCTAATCAAGTACTTCAGAATGAAGGGCGCGATGAAGAAGGTATTCGAGACCACGAGGGAGTTCGAGGACGTCATCAA
>PVBE011124092.1_pt1 | contig 18350 bp, 15 predicted proteins | sample 1631181 | NCBI WGS metagenome assembly PVBE01 (sample SAMN08397723, study PRJNA350692) | Marine metagenome, whole genome shotgun sequencing project. | isolation source: water | place: Pacific Ocean | collected 2012-04
TAGTTGATCCACTGGATGGCACAAAGGAATTTGTTAAAAGGAATGGAGAGTTTACTGTAAATATTGCTTTGATTGAAAATGGAAGTCCAGTTTTGGGAGTGATATATGTTCCTGTTAAAAAGATATTATATTTTGCTTCAAAGGAAGGAGCATTTAAAAGAAGTGGTGATGTTCTTGAAAAACTTCCTATAAATAAGGAAAAGAAAAAATATGTAGCCGTGGGTAGTAGATCCCATATGTCTGAAGAAACTAAAGAGTTTTTTGATGGGTTAAAAGAAACCCATGGAGAGATTGAGGTAGTTTCTATGGGAAGTTCATTAAAGATATGCTTAGTCGCTGAAGGGATAGCAGATGTATATCCTAGATTTGCACCTACTATGGAGTGGGATACGGCAGCTGGTCAGGCAATTGCAAAATTTGCAGGAAAATCACTAATAGATTACAGTACAAAAAAAGAGATGTTATACAATAGAGATCAATTAAGAAATAATTGGTTTATAGTTCAATAAAAAATAAAAAATGACTAAAACAGCACTGATTACAGGCATTACGGGACAGGATGGAGCATATCTGGCTGAGTTTTTATTAAAAAAGGGATATGCTGTTCATGGTATAAAAAGAAGAACTTCTTTATTTAATACAGATAGGGTTGATCATCTATATAAGGATTTTCATGAAAAGGATATAAAATTTCATTTACATTATGGAGATTTAACGGATGCTACAAATATCATAAGGATCATTCAAGAAGTTCAGCCTGATGAAATATATAATCTGGCTGCTCAATCACATGTTAAAGTTTCATTTGAAACACCAGAATATACAGCTAATACTGATGCATTAGGTACGTTAAGATTACTTGAAGCAATAAGAATATTAGATATAGTTGATAAAACTAAATTTTATCAAGCATCAACATCAGAGCTTTTTGGTTTAGCACAGGAAGTACCTCAGAATGAAAATACAGCTTTCTACCCAAGAAGCCCATATGGTGTAGCAAAGCTATATGCATATTGGATAGTAAAAAATTATAGAGAAGCTTATAATATTTTTGCATGTAATGGAATATTATTTAACCATGAAAGCCCTATTAGAGGAGAAACTTTTGTTACTAGGAAGATAACCAGAGCTGTGGCAAGAATATCTTTAGGTCTTCAAAGTAAGATCTTTATTGGTAACTTGGATGCTAAAAGAGATTGGGGACACGCTAAAGATTTTGTTGAAGGAATGTGGCTTATGCTTCAGAATGAAAAGCCTGAGGACTATGTCTTAGCTACAGGAGTTACTAATACAGTAAGGACATTCTGTGAATTAGCATTTAAAGAAGTAGGTATTGATATTAAGTGGGAAGGAAATGGAATAGAAGAGAAAGGAATTAATGCTAAAACAAATGAAGTGTTAGTAGAGATAGATCCAAATTATCATAGACCTACAGAAGTAGATCTTTTAATTGGTGATGCTTCTAAAGCGAAAAAAGAGTTAGGTTGGGAGCATAAGTACGATCTAAATAGCTTAGTAAAAGAGATGGTTGAATCAGATGTTAATCTGTTTAAAAGAGATCAATACCTTAAGTCGGGCGGACATCAGGTTATGAATTATCATGAATAAAGAAGATAAAATTTATATCGCAGGTCATAATGGAATGGTTGGATCCGCAATCTCTAGAAAACTACAGTATTTAGGATTTAATAATTTAATTGAAAAATCTTCTTCTGATTTAAATTTAACGGAGCAAAAAAAAGTAAATGATTTTTTTTATGAATACCGACCAGAGTATGTTTTTTTGGCAGCAGCCAAGGTAGGAGGTATTGTAGCCAATAATGAATATAGAGCTGATTTCATTTATGAAAATTTAATGATACAGTCTAATGTAATTCACGCAGCCTTTCAACATAAAGTAAAAAAATTATTGTTTTTAGGTTCATCTTGCATCTACCCAAAATTTGCTGAACAACCCATTAATGAGACAAGTTTGCTTTCGGGGAAATTGGAGCCAACAAATGAGCCTTATGCAATTGCTAAAATTGCTGGAATAAAATTATGTGAGGCATATAGAGATCAATATGGAGTTAATTTTATTAGCATAATGCCTACAAACCTATATGGACCCAACGATAATTATGATTTAAAGAACTCTCATGTGTTACCTGCTTTAATAAGAAAAATTCATGAGGCTAAAATGTCTAATGTATCTTCAGTAGAAGTATGGGGTACAGGTCGTCCTAAAAGGGAGTTTTTACATGTAGATGATCTAGCTGAAGCTTCTATTTTTTTAATGAATAAATATAACAAGAAGGAAATCATTAATGTTGGTACTGGGAGTGATATTTCAATTAAGGAGCTAGCTGAATTGATTTGTGAAATTGTGGGTTTTAAAGGAGAAATAATATTCAACACTGAAAAGCCAGATGGTACTCCAAAAAAACAATTGAACGTATCAAAGCTTCATGAATTAGGATGGCAGCATAAAATTGAATTAAAAGAAGGTATTCAAGGTGTTTATAATGAATTGGTTATTGATAAAGTGATATGAAGCTTAATTTTCATAAAGTTTCATTATTCATTTTATGTTTTTTACTTGGCATAAATGATATTACTTCTCAGAACAAAATTTTTTCTCAGGAATTTAATTTTCAGCAAAGGTTAAATGGTGTCAGCCATTCTTCGCTAAGACCCTACAATGAAAAGTTTCATGCAATAGAATATGGTAAAGTATATAATGATACTCTTGTATATAAAAGCAAGTTTGTAAATAAATTGTTTAAAGAAAGCCTATTGGATATTAGAGAAAAAGAGATTCATCTTCAGGTTGATCCACTTTTTAATTTTACTATTGGTAATAAAAGTCAAAATGAGCAATATAGAATTTTTTATAATATAAGAGGTGTAAGAGTATTGGCAGATCTTGGCCCAAAGGTTTCATTTGAAACAAGATTTTATGAAAATCAATTTAATTATCCTGATTATATAGATGCAATTGCTGATGAAAAAGGAGTGGCGTTAGGAGTAGGAAGATCAAAAGTTTTTAAAACATATGGGCATGATGCTGGAGTGTCATCAGGTTATGTTTCGTTTTCACCTGTACAGAATGTTAACTTACAGTTTGGGCATGGAAGGCATTTTTTTGGAGATGGATATAGGTCTATTTTATTGAGTGATTATGCTCCAGACTATCCGTATTTTTCAGGGATGTATTCTTTTTTAAAAGGAATGCTTTGTTATAAACACGTTACTGCTTGGATGCATACACTTGATCGTAGACCTAATAGCGCTAACCCTATAGCCCCTGAATCTTTATTCAAGCAAAAAGGGGGTAGTTTTAATATGCTGTCATTCCAACCAAATGATCAAATACAGATAAGTTTGTTTGAAGGTGTGATGCATAAAAAATATGATGAAGAATTAGGCTCGGTTGCCTCAGACTTATCTTTTTATCTCCCTATTTTAGGAGTATCTTCATTATTAAATGATACCATTAATGGAATTAACAGAATTTACGGATTTAATTTTTCAATAAAAATCATAACCAACTTGGCTTTTTATACTCAGGGGATGATGCAAAACACTAAAAAATGGGGAGCTCAAATGGGGTTAAAATACACCGAGCCATTTCATTTGAAAAACACTTATATATTAATGGAGTTTAATCACATAGAACCTTTTTCATTTACTATTGACAGTTCTAGAATCCTTCAATCGTACTCTCATAATATGCATGAATTAGCACATCCTCTTGGAGCTGGGATTGATGAATTAATAATTAAATCACATTTTGAAATAGGACGGTGGTTCTCTAATTTTCAATTCAATTGGACCAAAAGGTTTCATGAAGAGTCTTCTTTAGCTGGAGCTAATATTTTCATACCTGATGTAGCTTCTACATCTTTTGAGTATGTGCAAGATAATTGGATGTATTTTTATTTAGAAAAAGGATATATGTTAAATGTGCAAACAAGAATGCAATTGTATGTTGGCCTATGTTTAAGAGGTAGTGAATTTAATGAAAAATATTTTTTATTTGGTTTCAGGACTAATTTAAAAAACAGTTATTTTGATCAATAAATAATAAAGCATGGTAGGTTCATCAATATTGATATTAGGTTTTGTAACTGCATTTTTTGTGGTTTTAATATCTACTCCATCTTTAATAAAGGTGGCTAAATTGAAACATTTGGTAGATGAGCCTAAAGAGAAAAGAAAAATGCATGGTTGGAGTATACCAACAATTGGAGGGATCGTTATTTTCGGAGCTATTTTATTTTCTTACTCTTTATGGTTCCCTGATCAGTATGAACATATATCACATATGTTAACAAATTTCAAGTACCTAGTTGCATGCTTGGTTGTATTGTTTTTTGTTGGAGTAAAAGATGACTTGATAGGGACGGCTCCTGTAAAAAAATTAATTGCACATGGTGTAGTTGGTTTTATTTTGGTGGTGATGGCTGACATTAGAGTTGATAATATGCACGGACTCTTTGGATATTATCTTGAGTTTGATCTATGGCAAAGCTATTTATTTTCATTTTTCATATATATCGTTATTATTAATTCAATTAATTTGATTGATGGGTTAGATGGATTGGCTGGAGGGATTGGGTTTATTGCTGCAATATCATTTGGTTTTGTTTTTTATTTTTCTGGCAATGTGCCTTTGGCGTTACTTGCGTTTGTTTTAGCGGGCGCTTTATTTGGATTTTTAATTTTTAATTTTCATCCTGCAAGAATATTTATGGGCGATTCTGGGTCGCTTATTTTAGGGGTCATTCTTTGTGTGTTGGCAGTGAATTCAATTAATCTAGAGTATGTGGATACTCCAGAATGGTTACAAAAATTAAATAAGCCAGTTTTAGCAATGTCAATTTTAGTTTACCCTTTAGTTGATACCTTAAGAGTTTTTTCAATTAGAGCCCTTAAAGGTAAATCTCCTTTGATAGCTGATAAAAACCATATACATCATAAATTAACTGATTTAGGGATGAATCATGCTTCGGCAGTAAGTGTGCTTTATGGTTTTAATCTAACTATTATTGCTTTGCAATTTTTTTATCAGATTTATCTAGGTGTTGAGAATGAAACATTGATTTTCTTTTTGCAGTTAGGATCTGTATGTTTTCTTGCAGGTCTTATTTTTTTATTTAAAAACCCTAAAACAGACACATAAATATAATGAGGGTTATTTTAGCTATATCCTTCCTTGTTTGTGTTTTTCAATTTAAAGCACAGCATCATTATTTTGGAGACTTACAGACCTTATATTTGTTTGAAAATCAAGTTTATCGATCTGATAGTAATTTACACACTGCAATTAAGCCATATAACTTTAGGATTGTTAAAAAAAATAATTTCACTGAAAGTGTTTTTCAAAAAGGGGTTTGGGAATACTCTGAGATTTCTTCTAATAATGACATAACTTTTTTGCCAATATTAGATTTTCAATTTCAGAATGATCCTGTAAATAAAAACAATAATGTGTCTGCTGGTTTAGGTTTGCAGTTAAATGGAACAATAAACGAAAGATTTTCATTTCAAACTAGATATTTATATAGGGGAGGTGAGATATCAAATTATCTTTTAAATAGTCTACATTATAGGGGAGTTCATCCCGAAAATGGAGCGGTTGTGGACTCTACTTCAAGTTTTAAAATTCATGATTTTGATTTAAATATATCCTTTAAAGCAAATGAGTATATTTTGTTATCAGCTGGAAAAGGAAAAAGTTTTTGGGGTGATGGGTACCGTTCACTTTTGCTTTCTGATAATTCATCGTCTTATCCTTTTATAAGAATTGAATCAGAATTTTGGAATGTTAAATACATTAACCTATATGCCATGCATCAGGATAGTTTTTATGCAGGCTCTGTTGAAAGAAAATTTTCAAGCTCTCATATGTTAAGCTGGAATATAACAAGGAGTATAAATTTTTCTTTATTTGAATCTATTGTTTGGGCTGGGAAAGACACATTAAATAACAGAAACTTTGATGTTAATTATTTAAATCCAATTATTTTCTTTCGACCTGTAGAGTATAGTGTTGGGTCTTCTGACAATTCCTTTTTAGGTGCAAATTTAAAGTGTAAAGTATTTAAAGATCATATATTATATGCACAGGTTTTATTTGATGAATTTTACTTAAAAGAATTGAGAGATCAAAATGGGTGGTGGGCTAATAAATATGGAGTTCAAATAGGTTATAAAACATTTGATCTTTTAGATATAAAAGGACTGGGGTTACAAATAGAATATAATACAGTAAGACCATATACCTATTCTCATGTGAGCTCTTTACAGAACTATGCGCATAATAATCAATCATTGGCACATCCTTTGGAGTCAAATTTTAAAGAATTATTGACTAGAGTGTTATATCAAAAAGATAATTTTACTTTAGTTTTCCAGTATAACCATCAAGAGTATGGAGCTGATTACATGGGTTATAACTTTGGAGGAGATATGTTTTTAAGTTATAGCTCTAGATATCAAGATTATAACAACACCACAGCTCAAGGTAAAAAGAATATTGTGGAGTGTTTGGGTGCTAGGTTCTCTTATATGCTTTTCCCAAAAACAAATTCAAAAATTTCCCTTTTGCTTGATTATAGAGCAAGGAATGTTCAGACAAATTTTACGGATGATTTATTGATTAGAATTGGAATTCATTCTGATCTTTGGAATACTTATGCCGATTATTGACTTATTAGTCTAAATAGTTACGAAAAATCTTAAAAAAGATTAATTTCGCGATTTATAAGCTAATGCATAAAGAAATTAATATCTCTACTGATAAGCCTATTGTTATTAATCGCATAAAAAGTTATGCCGAATTAATGAAGCTAAGGCTTTCTTCTTTGGTTGTGCTTTCAGCAGTTTTAGGATATTTATTAGGTCCAGGAAAGATAGTTCCATTTGAGTTGTTATTATTGTCTTTGGGAGGTTTTTTTATTACAGGATCATCTAATGCATTTAATCAGGTTTGGGAGAGAAATTTAGATAAGCTTATGACCAGAACTAAAGAGCGACCAATTCCTCAAGGAAGAATTTCTGTTATCGAAGGAGTTTTTGTTGGTGCTTTAACTGGAATAGCAGGTGTTGGCATCCTTTGGTGTTTGAATGATACGTGTGCAATTCTAGGTATCTTGGCTACTGTTTTATATGTAGCAGTCTATACTCCATTAAAGACAATTACTCCTTTAGCTATTTTTGTAGGCTCATTTCCTGGAAGTATACCTCCAATGCTAGGTTTTATTGCTGCTTCAGGTAATTTTGGGATTGAAGCTGGTGTGTTGTTTTTTGTGCAGTTTTTTTGGCAATTCCCTCATTTTTGGACCATTGCATGGAAACTAGATGATGATTATAAAAAGGCTGGATTTAGACTGTTGCCTTCAGGAGAAAGAGATAAGCAAAGTGCATTTCAGATTATGTTATATACGGCATTGTTAATCCCGATTTCTATGCTGCCTTGGGTTATTGATTTGTGTGGTTTTAAATCTATGCTTTTTGGAGTTTTAGCTAGCTTTCTATTGTTGATCCCAGCTTATAAGTTATTTAAGGGTCTTGAGTTAAAGCATGCTACTCAATTGATGTTTTTGTCGTTTTTGTATTTACCAATAATGTTATTTGTTTTTTTTCTTGATAAACTTTAATTGAAAATTGAATGGAAGAGAATGACCCCCAAAAAAAGAATCAGCTAAAGGAAAAGATTTATTCACACATTGTATATGTCGGAATAATTTCCAGCATTATGTTGTTTGCTGGATTAAGTAGTGCTGTTTTGGTTAGAAAAATGGATAAATTCTGGGTAAATATTCATTTGCCTGAAGAATTCATGATAAGTACGGTTTTAATAATGATAAGCAGTTTGTCGCTATTTTTAGCTTTAAAATTCACTAAAAAAAACCATAAGAAATTCGTTAATGTTTTTATTAGTTTAACTTTTTTGCTAGGGCTTTGTTTTTGTTTTTTTCAATTTAAAGGTTGGAAACATTATTATGAAAATGGAAATGCGCCAAAGTCTTATGTGACCTATGTTTATGGGCAATATGGTCAATCTTTTCAGATATATAAAGAAGGAGAGCCGATCATCTATAATGGTGATAATTATGAATACAATGGTGAAGAACTAAATGTAGCTGAAGTAAAGAGCTTAAGAGACTTCGCGTACCAAATTTGTGGTGACGACAGGTACATGAAAAATAAAGCATATGAAATTAAAAATTATAAGGATCCATTTGTTATTTATAGCATGAAGGACACATGTTTTGTTGACTTTATTGAGGGGGTGCCTTATAAAAAGAACAATGAGTTCTCTTCAATTGAAAAGGATGAGCTTTTTAAGTTTGCTTTTGGTGTTTTCAATAATAAGCCATTCTTTATGCTTGATGGGAAGTACGGAGAAGACTTTTCAATATCATTAAATGGAGTAGATCTTGAATATAAAAAAAAGAAATTTTATTTTCCTGAACGAGATTTAACTGAGTTAGAAAAAAGTCAAATTGAATTTCCCGATGCAGCTCAAAAAATTGAGCAATTTACAGTATTTGTTGATGGGAACCCTGAAAGCATTAAGAAGAACTCTGCAGGAGAATGGGTGGTTTCTAAAAAAGAATTAAATAGTGCGCAATATAATGAGCTGTATCAAACAACAAATATTTCAAGTAGTTTTGTTTGGGTATTAACTGTATTACATTTTGTGCATATTTTGCTAGGATTAATAGTTTTATTAATAATCTCAATTAAAGCAATTAAAGGAAATTATAACTGTGATAATTATGGAGGATTAAAGGCAGGGGGGATTTTTTGGCACTTTTTAGGAGGTTTGTGGGTATATTTATATGTTTTTTTAGAATATATTAATTAAACTTGTACTCGAATTATTTAATAACATGGGAGCAATATCAGAAAACATTAGTAAAGAGAAATCGTGGGGAGGAGATGGATCCCCTTTTAGAATTTCGTATGGAAAACAATGGATGTGGTTTTTTCTTATTTCAGATGCATTGACATTTGGAGGATTATTAACTGCATATGGTTTCGCACGTCATCAAGCAGGATCTTGGCCCATTGGTGAAGAAACATTTAATGCTATGCCTTTTTTAGGAAATGGTTATCCACTTTTATATGTTGCTTTGATGACCTTTATTCTTATTATTAGTTCTGTAACTATGGTTTTAGCTGTTGAAGCTGGTCATAGGAAGGATAAGAAAGCTGTTGCAAAATGGTTACTTTTAACAGTTATTGGGGGACTTTTCTTTGTTGGGTCTCAAGCATGGGAATGGTACCATTTTATTCATGGAACACATTATGGTAGTATATTAACTGCTGATGGCTGGGCTGTAGTAGATTATGCAGGTAGTGACCTTATATTGAAATTTGGCAGGGGTGTAGAGGTTGTAGGCGCAGAAGCTCAAAAGCTGTGGGAAGGGGCTATTGCCATATCTGGCACAGATACTCCTATTACCATGCAAGGAGCTAATTTAATTGAAAATGAATATGCTCCTAATGTACCTCAGTATGCAAATTATTTTTTCTTTATTACCGGATTTCATGGTTTTCATGTTTTTTCTGGAGTGGTATTTAATTTGATTATTTATATAAATGTAGTTAGAGGTGTTTATGATAAAAGAGGACACTTTGAGATGGTTGAAAAGGTTGGCTTGTATTGGCATTTTGTAGATTTAGTATGGGTATTTGTATTTACCTTCTTTTACCTTGTTTAAAAAGTATAATTATGGAAAGAGATGATTTAATAAGAGACACTGAATATTCTTTATTGGCTAACCATGACGAAGAACATGGGAAAGCAATACGTAAAAAAATATGGAAAGTCACCATTATTTTAACTGTCATTACTATTGTTGAAGTGTTAATGGGGGCATTTATTAAGCAATATACTGGAGGAGGAGCTGACAATGGCACTTGGCCTTTTGTTAAATGGAGCTTTATTATATTAACGGTGGTGAAGGCATCATATATTGTTTTGGTTTTTATGCACCTAGGTGATGAAACTAAGAATTTCAAATGGGTAATACTTGGGCCGTACCTTATATTTATCCTTTATTTAATTTTTATTTGTCTTACTGAGTCAAGCTACTGGCATGGTGTTTTTAGTAGTGTAAATAGTATTATTACCCCCTGATAAAATTATCATACATGCTTTCTAAAAGAAAAGGAGCATTGATATTATTTTCAATTCTTTTATTTTTTCTGACGTTAATATTTCTGCTTAAATTGGGAAAACCAAATTTTAGGCCATTACCAAATTTTGGAATTTCATTAATTGATCAAGATTACTTTCTTAATGAAGATGGTGATACAATTTTCGTTGAGGATCTAAAAGGAAATATCATTATCGCAAACTATATGTCATTAGATTGCCCAGGTGATTCTTGTCCTTTGGATTTTAATTTATTTAATTTTTATATATATAAAGAGATTGCAAGCAATGATGGGTTTAATGATATTAAAATAATTTCAGTTTTTATAGACTCATCTGATGACATGTTAAATAAGATTAGAAATTTCAGAAACTTCAATGGTATTAGTAAGGAAAAGTGGCTTTTTTTAAATGAAAAAGAAAATCCTTTTTTTAAAACAAATTTTGAAACCAATGAGGAATTGGATGAAAAAGTTAAAGCTTATGGGTTTCAAAAAAACAATCATACCAAGTCTTTATTAATTGATAAAGAATTTAATGTTAGGGGTATGTATTATACATCTCAAATCATTCCTAATTTAGCTGGTCATGAGTTTAAAAGAATTACTAAAGAAATAAGCTTGTTGCTCTATGAATATAAGAAATAGTATATTTTTTATAGTTATTTTATTCTATACCCTAAGCTGTACTGGTGTAGATAAAAATTCAGAAGTTGATCAAAAGATAAATTCAGCTCTTCCTATTTATGGTAATAAAGAGTTTTCTGCTAATATTGATCAGGACACTATCTATCATACAATTCCTGAGTGGTCTTTTTTTAACCAGGACTCAGAATTAATTTCTTCTGCCGATTATCTTGGGAAAATTTATGTAGTTGATTTTTTCTTCACTACTTGCCCTACTATTTGTCCAAAAATGACAGCTAACATGGTTTTTTTACAAAGTATAAGTAAAGATTTAGATGTTGATTTTTTATCATTCACTGTAGATCCTAAAAAAGATTCATCAGAAACATTAAAGAAATACCAGCAGGAATACGGTGCATTAGATCATAATTGGAACTTTATTACTGGGGAGCAATATAAAATTTATGACCTAGGCGTTAATGGTTTTCTGGTTCCAAATCAAGAGGATGCTTTAGCTCCTGGAGGTTTTTTACATTCAGAAAAAATGATTTTGATTGATGCTAAAGGCAGGATAAGAGGAATGTATAATGGAACAACTAAAAGTGAGATGAATAAAATAGTAGCTGACATTAATAAATTAAAAAATGAATAATATTCAGCCAATAGATACGAGATATAAAAAATTGATAATTGCCATTTCTATAGCTATTCCTTTAGCTGTGGCAGCTTTATTTAAGATACGCATACCTGATGTTGGACCATTTAATTTTTTGCCACCAATATATGCGCTAATTAATGCCATAACAGCGATTACACTCTTAATAGCATTGTGGGCAATTAAAAATAAAAATCAATCCTTACATGAGAAGTTAATGAAAATTTCAATTGGACTTTCTTTATGCTTTTTATTAATGTATGTAGCATATCATATGACTTCTGATCCAACTTCATATGCAGGAGAGTGGAAATCATTGTATTATTTTATTTTAATAAGTCATATTGGATTAAGTGTTATGATTATTCCTTTTGTTCTTTTTACTTATGTTAAGGCAATTGCAAAAAATTTTGAAGGTCATAGGAAAATTGCTAAGATCGCCTTTCCATTATGGTTATATGTTGCAGTAAGCGGAGTAGTGGTTTATTTAATGCTTTCTCCTTTTTATGTGTAGATTTGCATTACAGCTATGAAGAAAATCATCTGCATATTGTTTTTAATAGCTATTGAATTTCATTCATTTTCACAGGGATGTTCTCAATGTAGAGCTCAAATTATCACAAGTAATAAAGAAGACTTGACAGTTGGTAATGGAATTAACACAGGTATTATTTTTTTAATGATTGTGCCGTATGTTATATTGTTCTTCTTTTTTAGAAAACAGATTTTTTCATTTTTAAGGCAGTTGATTTCTGCAAAATGAGTAATTATATATTTTTCGAATGTCAATTATTCCTTAATAATGTATATTTGTTAAGTTCTTTTTAGCTTATCGAGAAAGGTGGAGGGAAAGGCCCAATGAAACCTTAGCAACCCCCGTAAGGGTAGGTGCTAACTCCTGTTTGTTTTTTGACAAACATAGATAAGAGATAATTTCAATTACTTGATATCTCTTTTGATTTGCTGAAGAGGTTTTATATATGTAAATGAATAGAAACGAGCTCTTAAAAAATATATCCAAAGAAAAGATATTGATACTGGATGGTGCTATGGGTACTATGATTCAGCAATATGAATTGGGAGAAAAAGACTTTAGAAAAGGTTGGTTTGATGAGCATCAATGTTCATTGAAAGGTAATAATGACCTGTTGTCTTTAACTAGACCAGAGATAATTAAAAAGATTCATGCTCAATACTTTGAAGCTGGAGCTGATATTGTTGAGACCAACACTTTTTCTGGAACTTCCATTGCGCAATCAGATTACCAACTTCAAGATTTTGCATATGAAATTAATTATCATGGTGCTAAATTAGCTAGGGAGGTTGCAGATGATTTTACTAAAAGTGAATCTACAAAACCAAGATTTGTAGCTGGATCAATAGGTCCAACTAATCGAACTGCTTCCATATCACCAGATGTCAATGATCCAGCGTATAGAAATGTATCTTTTCAAGAATTGAATCTATCATACCAACAGCAAGTAAAAGGATTAATTGAAGGAGGAGCAGATATATTATTGATAGAAACAGTATTTGATACATTAAATGCTAAAGCAGCTTTATTTGCTGTTCAGGAAGTTTTTAAAGATTTGAAAGTTGAAATTCCTGTTATGGTTTCAGGTACTATTACTGATGCTAGTGGAAGAACATTAACAGGACAAACCACTGAGGCATTTTTAATATCCATGTCGCATTATCCATTATTTAGCATAGGATTGAATTGTGCATTGGGAGCAAAAGACATGAAACCTTATTTAAAGACATTGGCTAAGAAAAGTGAATTTTTGGTAAGTGCTCATCCAAATGCGGGGTTGCCAAATGAGTTTGGTGAATATGATGAATCCCCTGATATGATGGCTGATCAGATCAAAGCTTTTTTGGAAGATGATATGTTAAATATTTTAGGTGGATGTTGTGGAACAACACCTGAGCATATTAAAGCTTTATCAGAGCTTGCAAATAAATATCAACCCAGACAATATTCAATAAATTAAGATGACCTATGAGTTTACATGATTCATATAGAGGAGATTATATATTTAAATGGGGAGATTACCCTTATTTAAAGTTGAGTGGATTGGAACCATTAGTGGTTACTCCAGAATCAAATTTTATTAATGTAGGAGAAAGAACAAATGTAACCGGATCAAAAAAATTTCTTCGTTTAATTAAGGAAGGAGCTTTTGAGCAAGCTTTGGATGTAGCGAGAGATCAGGTTGAAGGAGGTGCTCAAGTGATTGATATAAATATGGATGAAGGGTTGTTAAATGGTGTAGAAGCCATGACAAAATTTTTAAACCTGATCGCGGCTGAGCCTGATATTTCTAGAGTACCTGTAATGATTGATTCGTCTAAATGGGAGATTATTGAAGCTGGATTGAGATGTATTCAGGGTAAAGGAATAGTTAATTCCATTTCTTTAAAATCAGGGGAGAGAGAATTTATTAAACAAGCCAAGCTGATTAAACAATATGGTGCTGCAGTAATTGTAATGGCATTTGATGAAGAGGGACAGGCAGATAATTATCAAAGAAGAATTGAGATTTGTGAGAGATCATATAAGATATTAACTGAGCTAGTTAAGTTCAAACCACAGGATATTATTTTTGACCCTAATATTTTTCCTGTAGCAACAGGAATGGAGGAACATAATAACAATGCTCTTGATTTTTTTAGAGCTACAAGGTGGATAAGGGAAAACCTACCTGCAGTTCATGTTAGTGGTGGAGTAAGTAATGTCTCATTTTCATTCAGGGGGAATAATGTAGTAAGGGAGGCAATGCATTCTGCATTTTTATATCATGCCATTAAGGAAGGGATGGATATTGGTATTGTCAACCCTACAATGCTTGAGGTTTATGATAATATTCCAAAAGATCTTTTGGAATGTGTAGAGGATGTATTGTTGAATAGGAGGGATGATGCAACAGAAAGGTTGCTTAAGTTTTCTGAAAATGTAAAGGGAGCTGATAAAAAAGAAGAAATTGAAAAGGAATGGAGATCTTTTGCGGTTGGAAAAAGACTAGAATATGCAATGGTGAGGGGAGTAACAGAGTATATTGAAGAGGATGTTGAACAAGTGAGGCAGCAAGTAGCTAGACCAATAGAGGTTATAGAAGGACCCTTAATGAAAGGAATGAATGTAGTTGGAGATCTTTTTGGTTCTGGTAAAATGTTTTTACCTCAGGTGGTAAAATCCGCTAGGGTCATGAAAAAAGCAGTTGCATACCTCACTCCTTATATTGAAAAAGAAAAAGATGGATCTTCTAAAAGCAATGGTAAAATATTGATGGCAACAGTAAAAGGAGATGTGCATGATATTGGAAAAAATATAGTTGGAGTTGTATTAGGATGTAATAATTATCAAATTATTGATCTTGGTGTTATGGTACCTGCCAGTAAGATCATTGAAGTGGCTAAAAAAGAGAAAGTAGACATTATTGGATTAAGCGGTTTGATTACCCCTTCTTTAGATGAAATGATCGATGTAGCAAAGGAAATGGAAAAGAATAATGTTAATGTCCCATTATTGATTGGAGGAGCAACAACTTCTAGGGTTCATACTGCTGTAAAAATTGAGCAGGTATTAAAATTAGCTCCTTCTGTTCATGTTTTGGATGCTTCAAGGGCAGTAACAGTAGCAGGTAGCCTATTAGGTGATAAGAAAAATGATTTTGTGGCTGAATTAAAAAAAGAATATCTAAAAATTCGAGAAATTCATGAAAAAAAGAATAAGGTCAATCAATTTTTAACAATAGAACAGGCTAGAAAGAATAGACAGCAGTTAGATTGGACAAAATTTAAACCTTCTATTCCAAATAAGGTTGGGATACATCAATTAAATGAATTAAATATAGAGCTTGTTGGTAATTATATTGATTGGACGCCTTTCTTTCAAACATGGGAATTACATGGAAGGTTCCCTAAGATATTAGATGATGAAATTGTTGGGGAACAGGCAGCTAAACTCTATACTGATGCTCAGCAAATGTTGTCAAAAATTATATCCGAAAAATGGTTAACCTTAAAAGCTGTATTTGGCACCTGGAAAGCAAATAGTATTGGAGATGATATTTTTATTTATAATGAAAAAGGAGAACAAATAGCAACCTCCTTTACATTGAGACAGCAGCTAAAAAAAGCAGAGGGAGCTACCAATAGATCGTTGTCAGATTATATTATTCCAAAGGCTAAGGATGTTGATGATTATATAGGCGCTTTTGTAGTCACTGCAGGTGCCGGAATTGAAGATAAAATAAATGAATTTGAGAAAGACCATGATGATTACAATTCGATTCTTTTAAAAGCACTAGCAGATAGATTAGCAGAAGCTAGCGCAGAGTACTTGCACGAATTGGTTAGAAAGGAATATTGGGGTTATACTAAAAAAGAAGATTTTTCTAATGATGAATTAATTAAAGAAAAATACATTGGAATAAGGCCTGCTCCTGGTTATCCGGCATGTCCAGATCATACAGAGAAGGAAACCATATTTAATTTATTAAAAGCTACTGAAGCTATAGGGGTGTCGTTAACAGAATCATTGGCAATGTACCCAGCCTCTTCAGTTTCAGGTTGGTATTTTGCACATCCAGAAGCTAAATATTTTGGATTAGGTAAGATCAAAGTAGATCAGGTTGCTGATCTAGCCAAAAGAAAGGGTGTTGATCAGGAAAAAATGACTAGATGGTTGTCCTCAAGTTTAGCTGATTAAGGAGAGATCATTACCTCAAAAGGATCTTCGAAAGGTATGCACATTTGATCATTACATACCATATAATAAATGGTCCCTGTAATAGGAAAAGGTTCAGAGGAAGTAAGCTCTATTTTTTGCGAAAACTCAGCTGAGTTTTCAAAATAGCGTACATCAACTCCAAAATTTTCATCAAATTCTTCTATGGATTTTGACTCAAAAACAGCTCCTGATAATTTAAATTTATCAGAATCATTGTAATTGAATTCGGTTGGTAGTGGACCTTCATCTGGGCTGGGAAGATTGGCTGCATATAAATGCCAGCCATATTCGATACTTGTTTTATATTTTATTAAAGAGTTATCTTTGTGATATTCTATTTTCCAGGTAACAGGGTTTTGCTGAGAAGTAATTCCAAAACAGGTAAAAAGTATGGGTAATAAAAGAATTAGCTTATTCATAGGTATGGTAATGCAAAATATATACCGTTAATTTTTAGCTTTTTCATAGGCAGTAAGTCCATCTTCCAACCATTTTTTAAAGGCATCCCTATTTCCATGGTGCTCATAATCAGCTGATCCAACATCTATATCTGTGTAGTTTTCCCCCTCTAAAGGAATAACTAGTCTGTAATATGGCTGAGTATTAGCTTTATACCTTGAAGCCTGTAGATGACCCCATTTGTTTCCAATGGTTTTTAGCTTTTCTTTTTTACCTTTAGAATTAGTTATCCAAACCTGTTCTTTTTTTGGCAGTTTGATTGCGTGATTATCAACCTCTAGAGAAACAACTACTAATTTATCTTTTAATATTTCTATTACACCAGATTCACCCCAAACTTTATTTTCCATTCTTCTGCAATTAACACAATTAATGCCAGTGAAATCTAAAAGAACAGGTTTATTAGATTTTTTTGCATATTCCAGTCCATCTTGTAGATTATGGAATAAGAAAATTCCATGTGGACCTAACTCTGATTTTTCTGGTAGTGAACCTGCAATAGCTCCTCCTCCAAATCCCATAGGAGATTCGCTGTAATTATGTTTTGGAGGATCAAAGCCACTAATTAATTTTAGGGGAGCTCCCCATAAGCCAGGGATTAAATAAATTACAAAGACTAAAGTGAATGTTGCTATGAGTGTTCTACCTACTGATAAATATTCAAGCGGGCTGTCATGGGGTAATTTAATGAATCCAAATAGGTATAACGCTAGTACTAAGAATATTCCTATCCATATGGCAAGGAAAAGCTCTCTTTCAATATAGTGACCATCAATTGCCATATCAGCCATTGATAAGAACTTTAAAGCAAGGGCTAGTTCAAGAAATCCAAGAAAAACTTTTACAGTGTTTAACCATCCACCTGATTTCGGAAGAGAGTTTAGCCATCCAGGAAATGCTGCAAAAAGAGAAAAAGGAAGAGCTAATGCTAATGAAAAGCCTAGCATACCTACAATTGGTGCCATTCCGCCTACAGTTGCAGATTGAACTAATAAAGGTCCAACAATTGGCCCAGTACATGAAAAAGAAACAAGAGCTAGCGTAAAGGCCATAAAAAAGATACCTATTAGGCCTGCTCTATCTGCAGCTTTGTCTGATTTATTGATCCAGGAATTAGGTAATGAAATTTCAAATGCACCTAAAAATGAAATAGCAAAGACCGTGATTAGAACAAAGAAGAAAATATTTGCCCAAAAACCAGTGGCTAATTCATTTAAGAATGAAGATCCAAAAGCTGCTGTAACTATGGTTCCTAATAGAACATAAATGGCCATAATTGAAAATCCATATAAAATTGCATTTCTAATACCTTTAGATTTACTGTCACTTTGTTTTGTGAAAAAACTTACTGTCATTGGAATCATTGGAAAAACGCATGGCGTTAATAATGCTGCAAATCCACTTCCAAATGCTAAAAAGAAAAGTGCAATAAGTGATTTATTAGAAATTAGAGAATCATCATTTTCTTCAATGATGGTAGTGTTATCAGCATTACATCCCTTTATTTCAACTTCAAAATCTGCCCAATAAGGCATTAAGCAATGTTTGTCATCACATGTTTGAAAAGAAAAGACACCTTTAAGTGTGAAGTCATTGTTTGTTAAAACTGTAATTTTCCTTTTAATTAAAAACTGTCCAGAATGTTCAAAAAGTTCTTCTTTTGCAATAGAGTCATAGCGTTGATGAGGGTGCGGTTCAAAAATAGTATCATTAATTGAGAAA
>PVBE012041925.1_pt1 | contig 18347 bp, 14 predicted proteins | sample 1631181 | NCBI WGS metagenome assembly PVBE01 (sample SAMN08397723, study PRJNA350692) | Marine metagenome, whole genome shotgun sequencing project. | isolation source: water | place: Pacific Ocean | collected 2012-04
AGCGACTGCAACGGCACCTGCACCAACCTGGCAGCAGACAACAAAAACTGCGGCGCCTGCGGCACCAGCTGCAAGGCCGGCGAGGTCTGCTCCGCCGGCAAGTGCGCGCTCTCCTGTCAGACCGGGCTCAGCGACTGCTCCGGCGTCTGCGCCAACCTCAAGTACGATCCGAAAAACTGCGGCACCTGCGGCACGGCCTGCGGCGCGGGCAAGCTCTGCAGCGACGGCCTCTGCTGCGCCTCCGGCCAGGCGGCCTGCAGCGGCGCCTGCGCCGACCTGGATAAGGACGACAGCAACTGCGGCGCCTGCGGCGTCAAGTGCGGCACCGCCAAGCGCTGCGTCAAGGGCAAGTGCGAGTTCTACCTGGAGTCCTGCGCCAAGATCCTCGCCGCGGACAGCACGGCCAAGACCGGCCTGCACCACATCAAGATCGGCGCCAGCGTCGTGCAGGTCTACTGCGACATGACCACCGACGGCGGCGGCTGGACCCGCTTTTGGTGGTACCAGAGCGGCGCCGGCATGACCGGGGTCAAGGACGTGCTGGGGCAAACCCTGGACAAGTGCAAGGTCACGGACAAAAAGTGCCTGGCCGTGATGCCGGTGAGCGCGCCCAAGCAGCTGATGACCACCGCCGACAACAAGGCCTTCCAGATTTACACCTTCACCAGCGGCACCACCTCCAAGCGGGTGATGGCGTCGTTGACCAAGCGCACCGAGTGGACCTACGGCAAGGGCAACGGCGACGCCTGGCCGCCGACCAAGGCCGTGGGCACCAAGGTCTTCAAGTCGAGCGAGGGCGGCAACCAGGCCGACTACTGGTGGTACAGCGCCTTCAAGGGCGTCAAGTCGTTCAACCTGGACAACGACTCGGGCTGGTGTTGGAGCTTCTTCGCCGCCGGCTACGACAACTCCAACTCCCTGGGCGTGGACCACACCGACTCCGGCTGCGGCAAGCCGAAGGACCAAAACACCCTGACCAAGAACCTCTACCTCTACTTCCGCTAGCGCCAGCGCCAGCGCTCTCTCTCGCGCCGGGAATATTCGGCGCCCCATCTTTTTTCTTTCCCAGACGACATTTTTTGTCCTCCGGTGCGGGGCGGCGCGTAGTTGCCCCCAAGACACAGGCCACAGGAGAGACACGATGAAACGGCTGATACTCGCACTGCTGATTGGATCGATGACGCTGGGCTGCGGCGACGGACGCGACCCCGTTGGGGCGGGGGTGACCCTCGAGATCGGGCCCTCGGGCGGCACCCTGGAGCTGGGCGCGGGCCTCGGCACGTTGCAGGTGCCCACCGGCGCTCTGGACCGCAGCGTACAGATCCGCGTCACCCCCCTGGACGACAGCGCGCTGCCCACCGGCGGCGTGCCGGGCACCGCCGTGGAGGTGGGCCCGGCAGGGCTGGCCTTCAAGAAGCCGGTGAAGCTGACCCTGGCCTACGACCGCGCGCACCTGGCGGGCAAGGACGCCACCTGGCTGCGCACGGTGCAGGTGCTCGACGGCAAGAAGGTGGGCCCCACCCTGATGTCGGCCCACGACGCCAAGGCCGCCACCCTGGCCTCCATGGTGGTGCAGGCGGGCAAGTACGCGTTGGCCGACCTCAAGACGGCGTCGGCCGTGATGACCCACACCAAGAAGAAGATCACCGACGTCGACGTGCTGTTCGTGGTGGACAACTCCGGCTCGATGATTCACGAGCAGAAGAACCTGGCCCAAAACTTCCCCAAGTTCATCACGAAGCTGGAGCAGGCCAAGCTCAATTATCGGGTCGGCGTGATCTCCACCGACCTCGGCGCCGGCAGCTACAAGCTGCCGTCGTGCGAGGTGCCGGGTGGCGACGGCGGCAAGCTGCAGAACACGGCGAGGAAGGCGGGCTGCACGCCTCCCAAGGACCCCTGGATTTCCCGAAACAAGGGCGTGACCAACGTGCCCGGCGGCGACGTGTCGGCGGCCTTCTCCTGTATCGCCGAGCTGGGCGCCGCCGGCTGCGGCTTCGAGCAGCCCCTCGAGGCAACCCGCCGGGGCCTGGATCCAGCCGTCAACGCCAACCCTGGCTTCTTGCGCAAAAAATCCGCCCTGGCCCTGGTCTACATCTCCGACGAGGACGACTGCTCGGCCAGGGGCGCGGCGCTGTACGACCCGTCCCAGCAAGGGCTGAGCGATCCTTTGGGCCCGCTGACCTCCTTCCGCTGCTTCGAGTTCGGCGTCACCTGCACCTGCCCGGGCCAGGCGGCCTGCGACCGCAAGACCATGGGCCCACGGACCAACTGCGTGCCCGCCAAGAACAAGCTGATGCACAGCGTCTCCGACTACGTCGGCTTCCTCAAGAAGCTGCGGCCCGGCGGCGAGATCATCGTCTCGGCCATCACCGGCCCCGCGGACAAGGTGGAGGTGCACGCCACGGGCACGTATCCCATGCTCAAGCCGAGCTGCAAGTCACCCATGGGCCAGGCCGTGCCGGCGGTGCGCCTGGCCAGCCTGGTCAAGTCCTTCGGCAAGCGCGGCTCGCTGACCAGCATCTGCTCCGCCGACTTTTCCCCCGCCCTGTCAAAGCTGGGCGACCTGGTGGCCACCCGGACAAACCTGTCGTGGTGCCTGCCCTACGACCCGGCCGACACCAACCCGCTGACCAAGGCGCTGGAGCCGGACTGCGTGGTCATCGGGTCCAAGGCGGGCAAGCTGAAGGCGTGCAAGCCGGGCTTCAAGCAGCCGTGCTACGCCGTGGCTGACAGCAAGACTTGCGGCAAGTCGAGCACGGTGATGAACATCAGCAACATCACCCCCGCGGCCCTGGGCGACGAGGTCTACGCGGTCTGCCTGGTGACGCCGTAGCCCTCCCGGCTACTCCTCCTTGAGCCCCGTCTCCTCCCTGCCCCGCTCCACCCACCGGACCAGCACGTAGAGCAGCGCGAAGATCACGAAGGGTGCGGCCACGCCGACCACCCGCTCGGACAGCGTCCCGCCGGCGCCGTGGACCGCGGCGGCCCCCACCACGGCCATGCCCACGGCCGAGAACAGCGTGATCGGGGTGTGGCCGACGCCGTAGGCCAGCAGGCGCTGGTAGAGGTGCGAGCGGTGGGCCTCCCAGAAGCGCTCGCGTTTGTAGATGCGGCGCATCAGGGTGCAGAAGGCGTCGAGGATGAACAGCGAGATGGCCACGGTGGCCGCCTCAAACGGTACGGAGCGGGCCTGGGACGGCAGAAACGGCACGCAGGCCAAAAAGAAGCCCATGGCCGTGGAGCCGACGTCGCCCATGAAGATGGACGCCCTGGGAAAGTTGAACGGCAAGAAGCCCGCGGTGGCGGCGGCGAGGTAGACAGACATCCAGGCCACGTCGGGCGCGCCCACCTTGAAGCCAACCAGGGCCACGGCCCCGGCGCCGATGATGGTCTGAAAACTGGCGATGCCGTTGATGCCGTCCATGAAGTTATAGAGGTTGGTGATCCAGGCGATCCAGACCACCATGGCCACGGCCAGCAGCGGGTAGGGGAGAAAGTCCAGGGGGGCCAGGCTGGCCGGCAGCTCCCCGCCCACCGCCGCGACCACCAGGGCTGCGCAGGTCAGCTGCACCAAAAAACGCACCCTGGCCGGCAGGGAGCGCACGTCGTCCACCAGGCCCATGACGGCCATGGTCAGGGCGCCGCCCAGCACGGCCAGGGTCTCCAGCGGCACAGGTTCGGCGGACAGCAGGGTCGCAGCCAGGCTGGCGGCGAAGAACGGGATGATGATGCCGAGCCCGCCCAGCCGCGGCGTGGGCGCGGTGTGTGCGCTGCGCTCGTTGGGGTGATCGTAGAGGTGCTTGCGCAGGGCCAGGGTGCGGGCCAACACAGTACCCACGGCCGCCACCACCAGCACCCCCGCCGCCACGACCATCTGCGCGGTGGTGCTCATGAGATCAGATCAGCCCCTCGCCCCGCATCTCGGCGACCTGCTTGCGGACACCGGCCTCGAAGCCCATGGGGCGAAACTCCAGGTCCTGGGCGGCGGCGTCGTGGGGCAGGCTCTTGTCCTCGTTGTTGCGCAGCACCTGGCCCACGGTGAACGGCCGCCGGGGCAGCAGGGAGAAGGCGCGCGCCGCGGCCAGCGCCACCGGCAGCGGCACGGTGGCTCGTCGCACCGACCGGCCCACGGCCTGGCCGACGATGTCCAGCATCTGTCGAAAGGGCAGCGCCTCGGCGCCCGACAGGTCGTAGCTGCGGTCCACGGCGGCCGGCTCCAGCAGCGCCGCCACCACTGCGTCGGCCACGTCCTCCACGTGCACCGGCTGCTGCAGGTGATCGGGCGAGCCGAGCACAGGGAAGAAGCCGAAGCGGGCCACGAAGGCGATGAGCTTGTGGATGTTCACGTCGTCCGACGTGCCGTAGATCATGGTCGGCCGCAGGATGCTGTAGCCCAGGCCGCTGTTGCGGATCAGGTCCTCGGCGTGGAGCACGGTGGTCTTGATCTGAAGCTCCAGGCTCTGGAAGATACCCGCGGTGCTGACGAAGACCCCCCGCTCCACGCTGGTGCCCGCCACTGCGCGGAGCAGGGTCGGCGTGTGGCCCAGCTTGAGCCCGGGGGTGGCCACCAGGGCGTCGCAGCCGTCCAGGGCCGCGCGCACGGACTCGGCGCTGGTCAGGTCGCCCTGGACCAGCTCGAAGCCTAGCTCCCGCAGCCGCCCGGCCTTGCCCGGGTCCCGCACCATGGCGCGCACGCGTCCTCGCAGCGCCTGGCGGCGCGCCATGTTCTCGGCCACCCGCTTGCCCAGAAAACCGGTGCCGCCGATGAGGGCGGTGTCGCTCATCGGCCGCGCCGCTCCTCCACGGCCTCGAAGAGGACCTCCTCGTACTGCGCCAGGGCCAGCACGCGCTGGTACTTGTCGACCAGGGCGCCCCGGGCTCGCTGGCCCATGGCCTCGCGGCGCGCTTCGTCGTCACGCATAGCGTCGATGGCGGCCACCATGCCGTCCACGTCGCCCTGCTCCAGCACGAAGCCGCAGTCCAGCTCCTTGATCGTGCGCCCCACCTCGCAGGTCTCGGAGCCCACGAAGAGCAGCGGCTTGGCGTTGGCCAGGATGCCGTACAGCTTGCACGGCACCAGCAGCCCGTCCACGCAGGTGCGCTGGGAGATCATCGCCACCTGGCCCAGGTTGAGGCTCTGCAGCAGCACCTCGCGCGGCTGGTAGGGCAGCAGCATGACGTTGTCCAGGGAGCGCTGCTCCTTGGCCAGCTCCAGCTCCTCGCGCCGGTGTCCGGCGCCGATGAAGACGAAGCGCACGTCGTCCTCGCCGCGCATGCGCTCTGCGGCCCCGAGGAAGGTGGAGAAGTCGTGCCCCCAGCCCATGTTGCCGGAGTAGACCAGGGAGAACTTCCCCTTGAGCCCCAGCTCCTCCACCATGGGGTTCTCGTCATCGGGGATCGGGTAGAGCTCCTCGGGGTCGGCCCAGTTGGCCACCAGCCGCATGCGCGCGGGGTCCACCCCCTTGTTGATGACCAGGTCCTCCATACAGCGGCCGATGACGATGACCCGCTCGGCCGAGCGCTGGGACCAGCCGATGGCGGTCTCCAGGGCCATCTCCATGGAGGAGCCCCGGGGCACCTTGCCCATCTCCACCGCGATGTCGGGGTAGATGTCCTCGGTGAGGTAGACGAAGGCCGAGTCGTGCAGCCGCTGCAGCATCGGCCCGAGCAGGGGCGCCAGCGGCGGCGTGGTCAGGGCCAGCACCACGTCGTGACGCGGCAGCTGCAGGGCCTTGACGGCGGCCATCGCCACGTAGGACGCGTAGTCCGAGATGCGCCCGAGCAGCTTGCCCTTGCCGATGTTGGTGGCCTGGGTGCGGTAGATGTCCACACCTCGCTCCCGCTCGAAGGCGGGCGCGTTGCGGTGGTCACCGTGCTGGATCGCCCGGCTGACGATGACAGACACGTGGTGCCCCCGGCGCACAAACTCCGTGGCCATGTCGGTGACGTACTGTGCGTTTGCGGATAGATCGGGCCAGTAGTACTGGCTGAGTATTAGGATACGCATCGGGCGCATTCTACTCACCTGCTCCCTGTAAATCTATATGTGTGTTGTCAGGGAGTTTGGCGACGTTCAGGTTATTTGAACGCGAGCTGCTGCTGCTGGCTGGCGCTGCGCGCTGCGAAGGTGAAGATGATGGCCACCGCGAAGAGGACCAGCCAGATGGGGCCCACGTCGCCGGGGTTGGAGCGTGCCACGGCCACCCCCACCGGCACCGAGTTGAACAGGGTGTGAATCAGAATCGGCGTCACCAGCGAGCGCGTCTGCTCGTAGGCGAAGGCGGCCACCACCCCGAGCACCATGGCCCAGGCGCACTGGCTCAGGTTGCCGTGCATCACGGCGAAGACCAGGGCCGAGGCGAGCATGGCGGTCAGCGGCCGCATGAACTGCCGCAGGTGGCGGTAGATCACGCCGCGGAAGGCTACCTCCTCGGCCACCGGCGCCAGGATCATGACGTGGGCCACCAGCGCCGTGGTGCCCGGGTCCAGGGTGCCGGAGGCCGCTGCGCGCGGGGCCTCGCTGGCCAGCATCGAGAGCAGGTTGGCCGTGGCGGCCATGGCCCCCAGCAGCAGACCGGCGGCCACGCACAGCCCGCGATATCCCGCCGCGGCCTTGCCCGGTCCCTCCCCCGGCAGGGGCGGCACCAGGCGCCAGAGCATCAACGCGGCGGCCAGCATGGCCGTGGGCGGCAGCACGTGGAGGGCCACCATGTTCCAGGGCTGGACCTGCCACTGGATGGAGGCGTGCTCCAGGCCGCGGTGCACGGCCAGGGGTAGAAACGCCGCCACCGAGGCGACGATCTGCCGGTTGCTGAAGGTCACGGCTGCAGGCGCGGCGGACGGGCCCATGGCCGGTACCGCGATCGGGGTGGGCGGACCGATGCCCTCCCGTGGGTCGTGCGGGTTCATCTTGGCTCCCGATGTTCAGTTTTGTGGAATCGCCACACCTATAGACGCTTGGACAGCATTTATCCTTGGCGGTTCCTGAAAAAATGTAACAGCGAAGGCTGGCTGCGTATTCCGGTGAATCGTGCCCCCGCCTCGCCGAGCCATCCGACGTCGGGGGCGCAACAAAGCCAGCGGCGGCGGGGGCCGTGCCTCGCCGAGCCATCCGGCGTCGCTGGCGCGACGCGCCGACGCAGTCGTACTCGACGTACGTCAAGGAGGCGCAACAAAGCCAGCGGCGTCGGGGGCCGTGCCTCGCCGAGCCATCCGGCGTCGCTGGCGCGACGCGCCGACGCAGTCGTACTCGACGTACGTCAAGGAGGCGCAACAAAGCCAGCGGCGTCGGGGGCCGGCGAGGTTACTTGCCGCCGGTGACTCCACCAATAGCGCTGCCCCCGAACATCAGCAGGGCCTTGAGGTCCTCGTCGTTGAAGCGCAGCATGGCGCCGAGGAAGTAGTCGCGGCCGCCGGTTGCGCCGTCGAGGGGGCGGTCGTTGAAGATGTCGTCCACGCCGCCGACGACGTAGAGCCGCTTGAAGAACTCCCACGAGGCCATGAGCTTGTAGCGCGGCCAGGTGTTGGCCGAGAAGTCGAACAGGTCGGACTGGATCTGGATGCGGTCGTTCCACAGGTGCAGGTCGATGCCGATGCCGCCGGTGTTCTCCTTGATGCCGAAGCGGAAGGTGGCGACGCTCAGGCGCTTGGCGAACATGAAGCTGAAGCGAAAGGCGTTGGTGATCTCCACCTTCTCCTCCCGGGTCAGCTGAGGCTTGGACGGGTCGTCGGTGCGCGTGATGGAGGTGGTGACGTTGCGCGAACCGCGGGGGTCCTGCACCAGCTCGATGAGGTAGTACTTGTCGGGGCGCGGGCGGATCTCCACGATGAGGTAGTTTTTGATGCTGTTGGCCTCGAAGTTGTACTCGCTGCGCAGGCCGACGAAGGTCTGCAGGTCGGTGACCCCTTTGACGAAGGCGCCGGCGTCGCGGACGATGCCCTCCACGTTGTCCACCAGCTCGTCGTCCTTGAGCAGGCGCCCCACCGTGCCCTTGCCCTTCTGCATGTCCCCGGTGATGCCCTGGACGTTGTGCATCACCTTGTCGAGCTTGTCGATGGACTGAGCCAGCTTGTCCAGGCTGGTCTTGACCTTGGGCGTGATCTCCTGGACGTCCTTGTCCGACCGCCCCACGAGCTGGCGGATGACGCCGGTGGTGGCCTTGATGTCGTCGAGGATCTTGTCCACGTCCTTGCCGGCTGAGCCGGTGATGCCGCGGATTTCCTTGGTGATGGTCTCCATGTTGGCCAGCATCGTCTTGACGTGGCTGCGGTTCTCACGGATCCCCTCGTCGATGTTCTTGCCGATGCGGGTCAGCGGCCCGCCGGTGAACTTCTGGATGTCGTTGGCCACCTTGCGCAGCGGCGGGATCATGGTGTTGATCTGGCGGATCAGCTCTCCGGTGGTCACCGCCTCGCGCACGTCCTTGATCACGCCGCCGTTGGGGATCGGCTCCCTGTCCGGCGTGCCGGGGTCGATCTCGATGTAAAAGCCGCCCAGCAGCGACCGCTGCTTTTTAAAGGCGATGGCGTTTTTGAATATCTTGACGTCCTCGTTGAGCGACATCGTGATGCGGGCGAAGCGCTTGGCGGCGCGCAGCTTCTTGTCCTTGGTCGACACGTCGAGGCTCTTGGCCAGGATGTGCCCCACGTTGAGGCCGGCGATCTGCACCTGGGACTTTTCAACCAGGCCGGTGGCGTCCTTGTAGTGAGCGTGCACCACCATGCGCTGGGGCTTGCCCGCGCAGGCCCCCTTGGCCAGCATCATGAACGCCCAGTAGCCTAGCCCGAGGGCCACCAGCGCGGTGACGCCGACCTTTATGGCGGGGCCGACGTTCTTCACTGACTCTCCCCGGGCAGCGGCGGCAGCTCCACCGCCTTGGAGGTGCTGATGAACTCTCGAAGCTGTGGGGTTGGGTTCATGAGTATTTCGTCGGGGGTGCCGGTGGCGATTATCTGGCCCTTGTATAGCATGGAGACGCGATGCCCGATACGGAAGGTGGAGGCCATGTCGTGGCTGATCACCACCGTGGTCACGCCCAGCTTCCGCGAGATATCCGCTATCATATCGTCAACGTTCTTTGTTGCAATGGGATCCAGGCCGGTGGTCGGCTCGTCGTAAAACAGGATCTCCGGCTCCAGCACGATGGCCCGGGCCAGGCCCACGCGCTTGCGCATGCCGCCGGACAGCTCCGCGGGGTACTTGCGCTCGATATCGTACAGGTCCAGCGAGTGGAGCTTATCGCGCACCAGATCGCGCATCTGCTTTTTCGTCAGCTCCTTTTTGCGACGCTCCAGCAGGGGGAACATCACGTTCTCCTCCACGTTCATCGAGTCGAACAGCGCAGCGTACTGAAAGAGCATGCCGAACTTGATCCGCACCCGGTTGAGCTCGAATTCGTTCATCGGCACGATGTCTTCGCCGTCCAGGATAATCTGGCCCTCATCCGGCTTGAGCAGGCCGATGAGGTGCTTCATCAGCACCGACTTGCCCGCGCCGGAGCCGCCGATGACCACGTTGATCCGCGCCCGCTCGATGTCCAGGTCCAGGCCGCGGATGACGTGGTGCTCGCCGAACGACTTGTGGATGCCGCGCACCTGGAGTTGGTACTGCTCGTTGCGGGGCGGGGGGGGAAGTGCTTGTGCGCACACGGCTCAAAACCCCAGCGTGATGAGGACGTCGGTGGCGATGAAGTCGAGGATCAGCACGGCCACCGAGGAGGTGACCACCGACTTCATCGTGGCCATGCCCACGCCCTTGGCGCCGCCGCTGGCGTTGAAGCCCTGATGGCAGCTGATCAGCGACAGGGCCAGGCCGAAGATCACGGCCTTGATCAGCCCGCTGAAGAGGTCCTCCACGTCGGTGTACCAGCGGATGTTGTGGATGAACTGCCCCTCGTCCACTCCCTTGAGCACCACGGCGAACAGATACGCGCCGCCCATGCCGACCACGTTGTAGAACATGGTCAGCAGCGGCATCATGATGGTGGTGGCGATGAGCCGCGGCACGACCAGGTACTGGATCGGGTTGACGGCCATGGTGCTCATGGCGTCGATCTGCTCGGTGATGCGCATGGAGCCGAGCTCGGTGGCCATGGAAGAGCCGGAGCGGCCGGTGACCATCAGCGCCGAGAGCACGGGCGAGATCTCCCGCGTCAGCGTCAACGACACGGTCATGCCGACGAACCCCTCGGCCTGGAAGATGCGGAAGGCCTCGACGCTCTGCAGCCCGAACACGCCGCCGGTGAACACCGCCACGAGGCAGATGATGCTCAGCGAGCCGACGCCGATGTACTCCATCTGCTGGATCACCAGGCCGAGGCGGTAGGGCGGGCGGATGCCCCAGAGGAAGGCCTGCAGCAGCATCAGCAGCATGTCGCCCAGCTGCGTGACGAAGTTGATCGGGACCTGCCAGATGCGGTCGATGATGTTCATCGCCGTGCGCGCCGCGCCCATCACAGGCCTCCCGCGGCCATGGCGTCGCCGATGTCGAGCTCTTCGACCTCGGGGTAGACGCGCGGCACCCGCCTGGTGATGCCCGCGAGCACCTCGTAGGAGATGGTCCCGGCCCAGCCGGCCAGCTCCTCGGGGGTGATCACCTGCTCACCCTCGCCGTCGCCGCCGAGCAGGGTCACGCGGTCGCCCACGGCCACGCCGTCCACGTCGGTGACGTCCACCATACAGAGGTCCATGCAGACGGTGCCGACCAGGGGCGCCCGCCGGCCGCGCACCAGCACCTGGGCGCGGTTGGACAGCGCCCGGGAGTAGCCGTCGGCGTAGCCCACAGGCAGGGTGGCGATGATCGAGGGGCGCCGGCAGACGAAGGTGCCGCTGTAGCTCACCGCCGTGCCGGCGGGCACATGGCGCAGGGCGTTGATCCGGGTGCGCAGGCTGAGCACCGGCCGCAGCCCGGGCACCGGCACGTGCTCGCTGGGCGCGGCGCCGTAGAGCACGATGCCCGGCCGCACGAGGTCGAAGCGCGCCGCGGGGAAGCGCAGGGCGCCGGCCGAGTTGGCGGCGTGGATCAGCTGCGGGTCGGCCCCCAGGGCCCGGGCCCGATCCAGGCAGGCCACGAAGCGCCGCAGCTGCTCCTCGGTCTGCGTGGTGTCCTCACCGTCGGCGCAGGCGAAGTGGGTGGCCAGGCCGTCCACGCGGATGTTGGCGTGCTCTGCGCACCGGCGCAGGAACGACTCCACCTCGGGGTGGGTCACGCCGAGGCGGGTCATGCCGGTGTCCACCTTCACGTGGATGCCGAGGCGCTCGCAGCCCTGGCGGCGGGCGGCCGCCGAAAAGAGCGCCACGTCCTCGGGCACGCCCACCATCGGGATCAGGTCCGCGGCCACCACCTCCTCGTGGTCTTGCCCGTAGGCCGCCCCCATGACCAGCACCGGCGCGCGGACGCCGGCCTGCCGCAGCTCCCTGCCCTCTTCCACGGTGGCCACGCCGAAGCCCCAGACGCCGAGGCCCTCCAGCAGGCGCGCTACCCGCGCGGCCCCGTGGCCGTAGGCGTCGGCCTTGACCACGGCGGCCATGGCCACCCGCGGACCGATGGCCTCACGCAGCAGGCGAACGTTGGAGGCCAGGGCGCGAAAGCTGATGCGGGCCTCGGTGGGTCGGACCGACGTATCCATCTCAAAAAAGCCTAACTAATTACCTATTAACCTTCAAACCTTCGAACCGCACTGGCCGAGGACATCAACGATTGCCTCGGCCACGGTGTCGGGCCGCTCCATGAAGACGAAGTGTCCGGCCCGCGAGACGCGCACCAGGCGGCTGCGAGGGATACGGGTCTCCAGCTGGTCCTGCAACATGGGCGGCGTGAGCCGGTCGTCGTTGGCCGAGACGATGGTCACCGGGCAGGTGATCTCGCCCAGGCGGTCGCGCTCGTCGAAGCAGGCGCAGGCGCGGAAGTCGGATAGCACCACGTCCTGGGGCGCCTGCATCTGGTGCTCGGCCCAGTGGGCGATCTGGGCCTTGGAGGCGGACGGCGAGTAGCCCACCGCCGCGATCATCTGGGGCAGCATGTCGAACTGCTCGCGGATCGCCTGCAGGATCATGGGCGCGAGCTTGAACCGCGCCGCCGTGGCCACCAGCACGAGCCCCGCCAGGCGGTCGCCCATGCTCAGGGCGAACAGCTGCCCCACGGCGCCCCCCATGGAGTGCCCCACCAGCACGAACTTGCCCAGGCCGAGGCGCTCGGCTAGCTCGGCCACGATGTCGCGGTACCGCTCGAGCAGATCCGCGGGCTGGGGCCACGGGTCGAGGGGTGTGCTGCTGCCGTGTCCGGGGAGGTCGGGGGCCACCACGCGGGTGTGCTGTCCCAGCAGCCCCATGAGCTCCGAGAAGTGCATCGACGCCTGGCCGGCGCCGTGCACCAGCATCACCCCGGGGCGCCCCTCGCCCTGCTGGCGGTACGAGATCTTCTCCTTGCCGATGGTGATCTGTGGCATGAGTGGACCATACCGCGAATGAACGGACGCTCCTATGGCAAATCCCGGTTCGCCCTTTGATGCCCCCCACCAATTGCGATATGCTTTTGGGTCACGCGCCCGAGGCTTCACCCTGTCCCAGATCGTCAACAAGCTCTCAGACGGCACCTTCGACGAGGCCACCCTCGCCGCGGCCCTCGGCCTGCGCGGAGACGACCAGGCGGCGCTCTTCGAGCTGGCCCGGCGCATACGCCGGGAGCACTTCCCCGGGAGCTGGGTGGAGGTGCGCAGCGTGGTGGAGGTGTCCAACGTCTGCCACCAGAAGTGCAACTACTGCAGCATCGGCTCCGCCACCCTGGACGCCGAGTACGTCATCGGCCAGGAGGACTTCCTGGAGATAGTGGGCCACGTTCACGCGCGGGGGCGACGGTGCCTGTTGGTGCAGTCCGGGGAGAACCGCGCTCCGGAGTTCATCGACGCGGTCTGCGCCTACGTGGCCGAGACTCGGCGCCGCTTCCCCGACATGGCCATCATCCTCTGCCTGGGCAACCTGTCCCGGGGGCAGTACGCCGAGCTGCGCAAGGCCGGCGGCGATCGCTACATCCTCAAGTTCGAGACCTCGAACCCGGTGCTCTACCGACGCTCCAAGCCCAACGACACTCTGGAGCGTCGCCTGGAATGCCTGCACCAACTCCACGAGCTCGGCTTCGGCCTGGGCACCGGCAACATCGTCGGGCTGCCCGGCCAGAGCACCGACGATCTCGTGGCCGACCTTCGCTTCCTCGGCGGGCTCCCGCTGGCAATGATGAGCTGCTCGGCGTTCATCCCGGGAGAGCAAACCCCTTACCGCGACCACCCGCCCGGTGACATCGAGACCACCCTCAACTACATGGCGCTGATGCGCGTGATGTACCCCTACGCGTTTATCCCCACCACCAGCTCCCTGGAGAAGGTGGGAGCCGACGGCCAGTACCGGGGCCTCGAGGCCGGGGCCAACGCTGTCACCATCCACGACGGCACCCCAGCCCGGCTCAAGGAGCACTTCCCCATCTACTCCGCCAACCGCTTCGTGCCCGACGAAGCCCACATCACAGCCATCATCAAACGCGCCAAACTGAAGTAGGGGGACGGTCCTACGATCTTGCGCTTTCCGGGGACGGTCCTACGATCTTGCGCTTTCCTGGGGCGGTGTTACGATTGCGGGGCTTTCCGTTTAATATTTAATCATTAGAAGCGAAACGGGTAAAAGAACCGCCCCAATATCCTGTGCAGTGCAACATTTTGCTGCACTGCGATATGCAAAAAATAACAGCACCGCCCCAAAAATACCAACATAACAGCACCGTCCCCGAAGGCGCTATCGGTTGTGGGGATTCAGCGGGCCGGCGGCGTAGGCGTCGGGTGGGAATGGCATGTACTGCGGGGCGTGGAGCTGGTGGCAGACCTCGTCGGCGAAGAAGCGGCCCAGGGAGGTCAGGCCCACGGCCTCGTCGTCGGCGCGGAGCAAGCCGTGGTCCTCCAGGCGCTGGATCACCCCCGGGAAGGCCTCTTGCACGGAGACGCCGGTGCGCTCCTTGAAGCGCGGCTGGAGGATCTTGCGATTCTTCAGCGGCAGCACGGCGGCCCAGGTGCGCTGCTCCGCCGGTGACCGCACCAGCCCACGGTTCACCGGCAGGCGCCCGCGCTCCACGCGGCGGCGGTACTGATCGAAGTCGTAGGTGTTGAGGCCGAAGCGGTCTCGCATGCTGGTGAAGCCGGTGAGGCCGAAGCCGAGCTGGTCGTACAGCTCGCAGCACTGGTTGTGCGCGTAGTGGGAGTAGACGGCGCGGTCCCGGGCGAAGACCCGGCGCAGGTTCTCGTGGTAGCCGCGCTCGGCCAGCAGCTCCATGGCCGCCTGCTTCATCAGCAGGGCCTGCTCCACCGCCACGAGGGGGCTGCCCCGGTCCAGGGACTTGCGGTACACCACGCCCTGGTGATCGCCGTAGGGGATCTCCTTGAGCCGGTAGAGTTGCACCTCGTCCACGTCCAGGGCCGCAGCGCGCTCCACGTCGTCCAGCCACCCCTCCAAGGTCTGGCCGGGGAAGCCGAAGATGTACTCGGTGTTGAGCAGAAAGCCGGCCTCCCGGGAGGCGGCCACCGACGCCTCGGCCTCGCGGGCCGTGTGGGGCCGGTTCATGCGGCGCAGGACGTCGTTGTCCAGGGACTGCACGCCGATGGTCAGCCGGTCCACGCCATGGGCGCGCATGATCTGCAGCCGCTCGGCCCCTTCAGCGCCCAGCAGCGTGGGCGGGTCGACGTCGAAGGAAAACTGGGTCGGGCCGCCGTCCAGCCGCGCGGTGAACGCGCGGAGCATCCGGTCCAGCTGGGCCGGCGAGAGGTAGGTGGGCGTGCCGCCGCCGAAGAGCACGGAGCGGGGTCGGATGGACTGCAGGCCGAGCCGGTCCATGTAGGCGTCCATCTCCCGCTCCAGGTCGTCCAGGTAGCGGTCCTTCTCCGCCTCGCGATCTCCCAACTTCACCGGGTAGTGGCAGAACACGCACTGCCGGATGCAGAACGGCACGTGTACGTAGAGGTCGAGCAGGCCGTCGTCGGGCAAGCGGTATCCGGCCAGCAGCTCGTCCTCGGTGACAGACGGGTACATGGTGATGGGCGGGTAGTGCACGGAGGGGAAGAAGTCGCCGTCCTGGCACACGAGGCCCAGGTCGCGCAGGCGGCGAAAGTCGTCCAGGCGGCGCCTGGCGCTGTGGATGACTGCCTGGTGTCCCATCTGCTGACAAGATATGCTCCGGGGTCTACCCAACGCAAGGAGACAGCCGATGACGCGCCGCCCTGCCCTGCTCGCCGCCACACTGCTGCTGGCCTGCTCGCTGGGCGCCTGCGACCGGAGCACGTCCAGGGAGCCGCGCGCCAAGCAGCCCAAGGCGGAATCGGTGGCGCCGCGGCCGACGCCGCCGAAGAAGGTCCCGGGCAAGCCGTTCAACCGCGGCCCAAAGCCCGCGCCGCTGAGCTACCCGGTGAAGGTGGGTTCCGGCGGAGGGGCCCTGACCTACAACCCCAACGACACCGGCGACAGCGAAGAGAAGCAATTCACGGTGCGGCACGAAGACAAGGCGCAGGTCGTCGAGCTGCTGCCGATCAAGCAGGGCATGACCGTGGTCGACGTGGGCTGCGGCGCCGGCTACTTCACGCCGGACCTGGCGCGGCTTGTGGGGGCCAAGGGGAAGGTCTTTGCCCTGGACATCAAGGCGCAGCTGATCCGCGATCTGAAGGCCCGCCTGCGCAGGGAGCCGGCGCTGGATCCACAGAAGGTGATCAGCGCCAAGGTCAGCGCCCTGGACGACGTCGGCCTTCCCCGGGCCTCGGCAGACGTGCTATTTTTGGCGCACCTGGACTTCTACCTGCACGCCCCACTCAAGGGCGCCCTGGCGCGTTTCCTCCAGAGCTGCCGGCGCGCCATGCGCCCGGGCGGTCGGCTGGTGATCCTGCAGTGGATGCAGGTGCCCTCGCAGTTCACCGACCCCCAAGGAAAAACGGCCGTCTACAGCGCCAAGAACCTGCTGGCCAACATGGCGGCGCTCGGACTGCAGAAGGAGGCCGAGCACGATATCCGTTCCCCTCACAAGGCCTCGGACAAGACCAAGCTGTTCGTCTTCAAATCGTCGGCCAGTGAAAAAAAACCATAATCCCTCGCGGAGCCCGTTGAATATCTGGGGCTGGACCGAGGTCCCTCCCATAGATATAGTGGCGCGTTATGGAAAAACTTAGACAATACCCCTGCCTGCTGCTGGCACCCCTGCTGCTCCTTGCCTGGGCGTCCCCCGCGGCGGCGAAGTTCCCCCACAGCCCGTGCAAGGAGCGAGACAAAAAGAAGCTCCCCGGGTGCCTCAAAAAGTACCACTCCACGGACCTCAAGCCATACACCCGCAAGGAGTACAAGGACAACGGCCTCGAGGACACGCTGACCAAGCCTGGCCGATACGCCAAGGGGTTCTACCTCACCTCGTACTGGGTCCACCGCGTTACCGCGGAGAAGACCGCGCGTATCATGAAGAGGGCGCACATGAACGCGGTGGTGGTCAACTTCAAGGACGACCTGGGGCAGGTGGTCTACCCGAGCAAGGTGCCGCTGACCAAGGGTCTGCAAAAGTGGTTGATGAAGACGCCGAAGGAGTACATCAAGGCGCTCAAGGACAACGGCATCTACGTCATCGCCCGCATCGTCTGCTTCAAGGACAGCCGCCTGCCCTACAAGCGCCCCGACCTGGCCACGCGCATCGGCAAGAAGGCGCGCCGCATCATGTCGGCCGGCGCCAACTGGATCGACCCCTACTCCGACGAGGTGCAGGACTACATCATCGATCTGGCAATGGAGGCCCAGGAGCTGGGCGCCGACGAGGTGCAGCTGGACTATATTCGCTTTCCCAAGGGCAAGGCCGGCTACTACGCCACCTGGCTGCACCAGGCCAAGCGCGAGCAGAAGGTGGACCGGGCCACGCTCGTCGCCAACTTCCTCGGGCGCGTGGACCGCGCGCTCACGGTGCCCCTGTCGGTTGACGTCTTCGGCCTGACCACCCTGGTGGACGGCGATCCCCGCGGCCTGGGCCAGGACATCGCCAAGATGGGCAAATACATCGAGGCCATCTCGCCGATGCTCTACGCCAACGGCATGATGGGCTACTTCAAGGGCAACAAGGTGACGCGGCGGGTTTACGGAATCATCCACTGCGGCATCTGGCGGGCAAAGCGCAAGATACCCCACGTGGTCATGCGCCCGTTTCTGCAGTCCTACCCCAACAACGTGGAGCACTTCTTCGACGCCGACTTCATCCGCCAGCAGGTGCGGGTGAGCGAGAAGGGCGGCAGCGAGGGGTTCCTCTGGTGGAACTCCTCCATGAAGAACAAGGTCGCCTACGGCGCGCTGCGGCGTATGGGCAAAAAGTACCTCGACGCCTTCGGCACCACCGTGGACCAGTACAAGGACCCGAAGAAGCGCCCCGGCAGGTGGTGCCCCGCCTCGGGCTCCGTGTTCGGCCAGAGCAAGAAGAAGCCCACCAAAAAGTCCAAAAAGTAGCCTCGCCGAGCCGGCTGCTACATCAGCCACCCTCCCTCCGAATATCGGAGACATTTACTCACAAGCTCTGCATATCGACCTGGACCGTGGGTCCAAGTGCGTGAAATTTGGGCAGGCGCCCCAGGCACGGGACGTGCACCTACCTGAGCGATCAGATTTGTAGCTTCAACAAGGAGGAATAGCGTGTGTATTAAGAATAGGCTGGCAGCCCTGCTGCTGTGTGTGGGGCTCTGCTTCGCCGTCGCCTGTAGCGACGACGACGGGCCAGGACCAGCGGTGGATAGCGGACCGGGTGGGGATGGCAAGGTCGCAGTCGACGGCACCCCCGCCGATCAGACGGTGACGCCCGACATCTCGGTCCCCAGCGTCTGCACTGCGGAATGCATCAAGCAGAACCTATACCTCTGCACCAAGAAGAGCGGCAAATGTGTCGAGTGCACCAAGGACGAGCACTGCTCCAAAAACCCCGGCTCTCTGGGGTCCAAGTGTGACACCAAGACCAACCTCTGTGAGTGCGCCAAGGACGCGGACTGCTCCGGCAAGCTCCACGGCACCAAGTGCGACACCAAAAACAAGTTCTGCAAATGCACCACCGACAGCCACTGCACCGCTCCGGCCAAGTGCACCGGCTCCCTCTTCGGCGCCAAGGTCTGCAAGCAGCCGTGCAAGTCCAACAAGGACTGCACCAGCACCACCGCCCCGTACTGCGCCAAGAGCGGCAAGTGCGTCGGCTGCCTCTCCAGCGATCACTGCGCCAACGGCACCAAGCCCAAGTGCGACACCGCCAAGGGCACCTGCGGCAAGTGCGTAACCAACGCCGACTGCGCCAACAGCCTCTTCGGCATGCTCTG
>PVBE010414325.1_pt1 | contig 18346 bp, 14 predicted proteins | sample 1631181 | NCBI WGS metagenome assembly PVBE01 (sample SAMN08397723, study PRJNA350692) | Marine metagenome, whole genome shotgun sequencing project. | isolation source: water | place: Pacific Ocean | collected 2012-04
GCAATCCAACCCGACCTACCTGTTGGAGACACCGGGGCGCGACTACGTGCTGCGGAAGAAGCCGCCCGGCAAGCTGTTGCCCTCCGCGCATGCGGTCGACCGCGAGCACCGGGTGATCAGCGCCCTTGCCGACAGCGGCGTGCCGGTGCCCGAGACCTACCTCTATTGTGGTGACGAGAGCATCGTCGGCACGCCTTTTTTCATCATGCAGCGGGTCGCCGGCCGGGTCCTGGTTGACCCCCTGCTGCCGGATTTCTCGCCGGCCGAGCGAAGCGCCGTCTACGACCACTTCGTCGAGGTTCTGGCGGCGCTGCATAGGGTCGACCACGAGGCGGTGGGGCTCGGCGATTTCGGTCGCCCCGGCAGCTACTACGAACGCCAGATCGGCCGCTGGGCGAAGCAATACCGGGCCTCCGAAACCGAGGTCATCGAGGCCATGGACCGGCTGATCGACTGGCTGCCGGAGAACCTTCCCGAATCGGACGCGACCGGCATCGTCCACGGCGACTACAGAATCGGCAACTGCATCGTCCATCCGAGCGAGCCCCGGATTGTCGCGGTGCTGGACTGGGAGTTGTCGACGCTCGGCCATCCCCTGGCCGACCTCGGCTATTGCTGCATGGGCTATCACGCCGACCTGGGCCATACCGGCAGCTTCATCGGCGTCGACTTCGAGGCCACGGGAATCCCGAGCGAAGCAGCCTTCGTCGCCCGCTATTGCGCGCTGACCGGGCGCCGGGAAATCGAGAACTGGACCTTCTACGTCGCCTTCGCGCTCTTTCGGATGGCGGCGATCGTGCAGGGCGTCTACAAGCGCGGCCTCGACGGCATCGCCTCCTCCGAGCGGGCCACCAGCTTCAAGGAGATCTGCCGGCTCCGCTCCGAGCAGGCCTGGGAGCTGGTGCGGGGCTGAGGGGATCGGTCCGCTCTCGTCGTTCGCGCGGCCCACCCTGACTTTCCCCCACGGCGGGGGGTAAAGCGGGCCAACCACTGCTATGCCATCCAGGTCCGAGAATAGCTGTAAACGGAAGTGAGATACTCTCGACGGCACGCATGCTGCCACCGGCATTGGTGGCCTGCCCCGGAACCTAGCGCATTGTTACCAGAGCTAATTTTGCAGCATACTGCAATGCGCATCGAGGGGAATTCGCGAACCGGCCCTTGGCTCGCGATTACAATGTGGCATCCGCACATACGCAGACGACAGCGGCAACCGCCGGGGTGCGGGCCAGATGGAAGGAAGCAGGCATGAACGAGAGTAGCGTTGGCAACAAGTGGATCGGCCAGAGTACAATTCGTCCCGATGGCGCGGACAAGGTGACCGGCCACGCGACCTTTGGCGCCGATTCCGCGCTGCCGGGAATGCTTTGGGGCAAGGTGCTGCGCAGCCCGCATCCACATGCCGTGATTAAATCGGTCAATCTGGATAAGGCCGCTCGGATGCCGGGCGTCAAGTCGGTGATGAGTGGCGCCGATCTGGTCGATTTCCCACTGGATACGCCGGTGATGGTCGGTCCCGCCGACATGCGATGGGTCAGCCGCAACGTGATGGCGCGTGACAAGGCGCTCTACGCGGGCCACGCCATCGCGGCGGTGGCGGCGACCACTGCCGAGATCGCGGAAGCCGCCCTGGCCTTGATCGAGATCGACTACGAAGTCTTGCCCCATGTGATCGACGTCGAAGAGGCGATGCGGCCCGACGCGCCGGTCCTGCACGAGCATTTGCGTACCGCCGGCGTCGAGCCCAGACCAGAGACCGCATCGAACATCGCCGGTCGGATTGAATTCAACCTGGGAGACCTAGAGGCGGGCTTTGCGGCGGCCGACGTGATCGTCGAGCGCAATTACAAGACCAAGCCGGTCCATCAAGGGTATATCGAGCCCCATGCCTGCGTTATCGGCGTCGCCAGAGACGGCCAGGCCACGATTTGGAGCAGCAGCCAGGGCCATTTCATGGTGCGCAACGCGACCGCCAAGATGACCGGCATGGCAGTCGCGGACATTCGCGCGATCCCGGCCGAAATCGGCGGCGGATTCGGCGGCAAGACCATCGTCTATCTGGAGCCGCTGGCCATGGTGCTGGCGCGCAAGTCGGGCGCGCCGGTCAAAATGGTGATGACTCGCGAGGAGGTCTTCCGAGCCACGGGACCGACCTCGGGCTCGTCGAATACGGTCAAGATCGGCGCCACCAAGGATGGCAGGATAACCGCCGCCACCGCGACCTTGCGCTTTCAGGCCGGCGCCTTTCCCGGCTCCCCGGTGCGACCAGCGGCGATGTGCGCCTTCGCGCCCTACGATATCGCAAACGTGCAATCGATCGGCATCGACGTGGTGATGAACCGGCCGAAATGCAATTCCTATCGTGCACCGGGTGCGCCGATCGCGGCATTTTCGGTTGAAAGCACGTTGGACGAGCTGGCCGATGAGCTGGGCATGGATCCCCTGGACCTGCGACTGAAGAACGCCGCCAAGGAAGGCACTCGTACGGCCTATGGCCCGACCTTGCGCAAGGTTGGCTTCATCGAAACCTTGGAGGCGGCCAAGGCCCACCCGCATTTCAATGCGCCACTTCGGCCGAACCAGGGCCGGGGCGTGGCTTCGGGCTTTTGGTTCAATGTCGGGGGCGAATCCAGCGCGCAGATGCACATCAACGAAGACGGCACGGTCACCGTCGTCACGGGCCATCCGGACATTGGCGGCTCCCGCGCCTCGATGGTGAACATTGCCGCGGAAATGCTGGGCATCCACTACAAGAACGTGCGGGCGCAGATCGGCGACACCAACACCATCGGTTTCAGCGCGCACACCGGTGGCAGTCGGGTAACCTTTGCCGCCGGCATGGCGGTCAGTCAGGTGACGGAGAAAGTCATCCAGACCCTGCGGGAGCGCGCGGCAATCGTCTGGGACATCGAGGTCGACGCGGTGGTCTGGGAGAACGGCGAGGCGCGTCCCGCCGGCTCCAACGCGGGCGATTTCGAACCCTTGTCGCTTGCCGATCTCGCGGCCAAGGCGGCCGCCACGGGCGGTCCCATCACCGGACAAATTTCGATCAATGCCCAAGGCGCGGCACCGGCCTTCGCCACCCATATCTGCGATGTCGAGATCGACCCGGAGACCGGCCGGGTGGACGTCCTGCGCTATACGGCGGTGCAGGATGTTGGGCGTGCGATCCACCCCAGTTACGTCGAGGGTCAGATTCAGGGCGGTGTCGCACAGGGCATCGGCTGGGCGCTGAACGAGGAATACATCTACGGCGATGATGGCCAGCTACAGAACCCGGGATTTCTGGACTATCGGATGCCGGTGGCGTCGGACCTGCCGATGATCGACACGATTGCCATCGAGGTGCCGAGCGATACCCACCCGCATGGTGTTAGGGGGGTTGGAGAGGTGCCGATCGTACCGCCGATGGCGGCCGTCGCCAACGCGGTCAAGAAGGCCGCCGGCCCGCGCCTTTGCGATCTGCCGATGTCGCCGCCGAAGGTTTTAGCGGCATTGGACGACGGCGATTAACGACGACCGGTCAACCCGAAAGCGGTCTTACTTCGATCGCTTCCTCGTCAAATCCGTCAAGCCGCGATCGGCCTCCCAACCTCCCCCTCGATGGGGGAAGGTTGGGAGGCCCGGATCAGGTGCCGCCGCCCGCCGCCTCGTTGCGCAGCCGGGCCCGGAGCTCGGTCTTCATGAACTTGCCGAGGGCGTTTCTGGGTAGCGCCTTTTCGAAGCTCACCCGGTCCGGGCATTTGAAGTGGGCCAGGCGCTCGCGGCAGAAGGCGATCAGCTCGGCGGCGTCGACCTCGGTGCCGTCCAAGGGGATGACGAAGGCGTGCACCCGCTCGCCCCATTCCGGATCGGGTCTGCCGACGACGACGGCCTCGGCCACGGCGGGGTGCCAGTAGAGCACCTCCTCGACCTCGCGGCCGGCGATGTTGGCGCCGCCGGAGATGATGATGTCCTTCTTGCGGTCGACGATATAGAGGTAGCCGGCTTCGTCGAAGCGCCCGAGATCCCCGGAATGCAGCCAGCCGTCCCGGATGGTCTCGGCGGTCAGCTCGGGCTCGCCCCAATAACCCGACGTCAGCAGCGGGCCGCGAAAGGCGATCTCGCCGAGTTCTCCCACCGCCACGTCCAGGCCATCGTCGTCGACGACGCGGATTTCGGATGCGAAGACGGGCCGGCCGCAAGCGGCGAGGCGGCTGCCGTCGCCGGCCAGCGCCGCCACGTGATCGGCCTTGGTCAAGATAGTGGCGATCGAGGATACCTCGGTCATGCCGTAGCCCTGGAGCAGGATCTCGCCGAAGACCTCCGAGAGCCGCTCGACCCGCTCCCTCGGCATCGGCGCCGAGCCATAGCCGATGGTCCGCAAGCTGGAGAGGTCGAAGTCGCCGAGTCGCTCGCATTCCAGGACCCGAAACAGCATCGTCGGCACCAGATGGCAGTGGCTGATCTTCTCGTCCTGAATCAGAGCGAGCCAGCGCTCGGCCGAGAAACTGCGGGCATCGTCCAAGACCACCGTCGCGCCCACCATCCAGGCCGGAATATAGAACATGTTGAAGGAAGCGACGGAGTTGTGCGGAAAGACCAACAACAAGCGGCTCTCGGCCTCGATCTCGTAGTGGTGCACCACGATCGGGGCGTGGATCGTGGATTGGCGCTGCTGATAGAGGGCACCCTTGGCCTTTCCGGTGGTGCCGCTGGTGTAGGTGATCAGGAAATCGTCGTCGCCGACGATATCGACATCGGGTTCGTCCTCGCTCTCGGCCTCGAGCCAGACCTCGTAGTCCGAGTTTGGGTCGCCTAGATCTACTCGAACCACCCGCACCAGGTCAGGGTGATCGCCGGCTTGGTCCAGCTTCCCGGCATATTCCTCGTCCACCAGCAGGACGCGGGCGCCGCTGTGGCGGAGGATCTGGCCGACCTCCCGGGCCGAGAGACGAACGTTGATCGGGACATGGACGAAGCCGCCCTTGGCGGCGGCGGCGGTGGCCTCGACCGCTTCGATGCCGTTGTTGAGCAGCACCGCGACACGGTCGCCCTTGGCCAGGCCGAGCGCTTGCAGGGCGTGAACCTGCCGATTGGCGCGGGCATTCAATTCGCCATAGCCGAGCCGGCGCCCGCCCGAGACCAGCGCGGTGCGTTCGCCATGCCAATGGGCGTTGCGGCGGAGCCAGGCGGCAACCGTCATCTCATACTCCCTTCGCCGGCCTCGGCCAGCATCTCGACAATACGGAACTTCTGCACCTTGCCCATGGAGTTGCGGGGCAGCTCCCGGGCGGTCTCGATCCGGCGCGGCACCTTGTAGCCGGCCAGACGCTCACGACAAAAGGCCTCGACCTCGGCCGCCGTCGGCGCCGTCTCGCGCGCCACCACCAGCGCCACCACCAATTCGCCCCAACGTTCGTCCGGCAAGCCCACCACCGCCGCCTCGAGGATCGCCGGGTGCTCGTGCAGGATTCGCTCGACCTCGGCCGTATAGACGTTTTCGCCACCCGAGATGATCATGTCCTTCTTGCGGTCGACGATGCAAAGCCGCCCATCCGGCTGCCAGATGCCGACGTCGCCCGACATCACGTAGCCTCGGTGCCAGGCTGCCGCCGTCTCTTCCGGCCGTCCCAGATAGCCGTCGAAATGCGTCAGGCTCCGGACCCCGACCTCGCCGGCCTCGCCGATGCCCGAGGGTTCGCCGGCCGCGTCGAAGACCTGGACCTCGTTGCCGAAGGTGGGCCAGCCGACGGAATGTGCCAGCAGGGTCTCCGGCGTCTTTACCTCGAAGGTGACCCAGCCGCCCTCGGTCCAGCCGTAGGCCTCGCTCACCTTGGCGCGCGAGAACATCGCCATCGCCGTCCGGGCCAGCGACAAGGGCCCCGGCGCGCCGGAGCCGATCATGAAGCGGAAGGCCTCGACCTCGGGCTCGCCCTGGCGGCGCCATTCCTCGGCGACGAGACCGGTCATCGACGGCACCAGAAAGGCGAAGCTGGTATGCCGGCGAAGCTCCTCGAGGGCCAGTTCGGCGTCGAATTCCGGCATGATCCGAACCCGGGCGCCGATCGCGAGTGCCGCCAGCGAGAGACCGGCGTAGGAGAGATGAAAAAGCGGCCCCGGCACCAGCAGGACCTGCTCCGCCGTCAGCCCGAACTCCCAGCCCCAGCGCATGATCTGGGTCAGAAAGTGGTCGTTGCTCCAGAGCGCGCCCTTGGGAAAGCCGGTGGTGCCGGAGGTGTAGCCGACGACGCTCGTCGCCGTGCCCCGGCCCGCCTCGCCGAGTTCCGGCCGCGCCACCGCCGTCGGCGTCGCCACCTCGGCGGCCGGCAGCAGCCGGACCTCGGTGCCGTCGGTGACCCGGGCCGCGGTCTCCATCAGCACGCCGTCGGCGAGCAGCAAGCCGGCACCACTGTCCTCCAGCATGAAGGCGATCTCGGGCTCGGCGAGGCGGCTGTTGATCGGTACCGCCGCGACGCCGGCCAGCTGGCAGGCGAGATAGGCCAGCACCGCGTCGGTGCCGTTCGGCAGCAGCACACCAACCATCGGCCCGTGCGGGCCCGGCGCCACCTCGCCGATCGCCTCGGCGAGCCCGACCACGCGCCGCCAGCAGTCGCCATAGGTCAGGGTCGTACCGCCGTCCAGGACCTCGATGGCGACCCGGTCGGGATGCGAGAGGGCGCGGACGGCGATGGCCTCGGCGATGGTGAGCCGCATGTCGCCACTACCTCAGGCGCGGCTCAACACCACGGACGCGTTCTGTCCGCCGAAGCCGAAGGAATTGACCTGCAGGACCTCGAAATCCATCTGCCGGCTTTCGCCGATGACGATATCGAAGCGGGCCTCGGGGTCGGGCTCGTCTGTGTTGGCGGTCAGCGCGAAGCGTCCCTCGGCCATGCCCCGGAGCCCGGTGACGACCGCCATGGCGCCCGACGAAGAGCCACTGTGTCCGATATGGCCCTTGATCGAGGCCACCGGCAGCGGTTGGCCGCGATCGCCGTGGATGGCGTTGATGGCGCGGATCTCCGCCGTGTCGCCCTTCGGCGTGCCGGTGGCGTGCGCGATCAGCGCGCCGACGTCGCCGGCCGCCATTCCGGCGTCGTCCAGCGCCAGTTGCATGGCCCGGGCCTCCCATTCCCCGGAGGGATCGGGCGAGGAGGGATGAAAGCCGTCGGCGAGCGAGCCATAGCCCCTGAGATAACCCAGGATCTTCGCTCCCCGGGCCTTCGCATGCGCCTCCCGCTCCAGCACCAGCATGGCCGAGCCCTCGCCGACGACGATGCCGCTGCGTTTGACGTCGAAGGGCAGCATCGCCCGGTTCGGATCGTCTGCCGGGGCGTCCATGCCGTAGAGGCTGCTGGTGTAGAACAGCACCGGCACGAAGTCACCGTCGACACCACCGCCGGCGAGAGAAATGCCGCCGTCGGTGGCGCCGGTGATGGCGACGTCGGCATGGCCGCCGTCGATCAACCGGGCCGCGGTGCCGATCGCGTCCAGCGACGAGGCGCAGGCCGTGGTCACGGTCAGGCTGGGGCCGTGCAGGCGATAGCGCATGGCGATCTGGGCGCTGGCCATGTTGGGCCAGATCTGGATCTCGGTCTTGCGCGAGATCGCTTCCACGCCACCGCTGTCCAGCGCGTGCTGCGCCTTCATCACCGCGCGCACACCACCGATCGAGGTGCCGTGCACGACCGCGGTGCGCAGCGGATCGGGCGCCGTCAGGCCGGCTTGGCGCAGCGCCTGCTCGGCCGCCGCCAGGGCGAACTGGGCGAAGAGGTCGGTGCCCTCCTCGATCTTCGCCTCCATCCAATCGGCGGGGTCGAAATCGGTAACCGTGCCCCACCAGGCCTTGCGGCCTTCCAGCCGATCCGCCCAGGGCGCCGCCTGGATCGCGGTCCGGCCCTGGATCATGCCGTCGTGGAACTGCCCGACATCGCTGCCGAGGGCGGTGACGACGCCCATCCCGGTGATCGCGATCGCTTCCATGGCTGGCTCTCCTCGTCGCTTGTGCCGGCGTCAAGCGGTGCCGTCTTCCGACATTCCGGCCACCCGCAGCGCCCTCCGCTTGGCCCCCTCCAGGTCATAGTGCTTGCGGGTGACGATGCGCTGGGCGTAGAGGCCGCCGCCCGCCTGCAGGTTGGTGACCAGCTTCCAGCCGCCGTAGGCGTCCGCCGTCAGGTCGCGAATGGCATGAAAGAGACGCAGCCGGTATCCCCCGTCGGCGCCCTCTGCCGCGGTCATGTATTTGCGAATGAAGGCGCCGACCTCGTTGTTCTCCAAATCCGCGATCGAGGGCGCCGTCACCGTCGAGCCGCCACCGATGTCGTGCAGGTGGCGGACCACATGGTTGTAGTTGGCGGCGCCGTGGTACTTGCCGGCATTGGTGTAGAGCTCGTCCGGGAAGGCTTCGCCGTCGGGGCCGAAGTTGCAGTTGTGGATCGCCGCCTCCAGCGAGGCCCGGATCAAGGTCGCGTGGATGATCATGTCGGAGATCTTCTCGCGCACGTGCGCCGCCCTGGCGAGGCCGTTGGCTTCCGCGATCAATTGCGCGAAGCCGACCAACTCGTCGGCCTCGTCGGCCATGAAGGAAAGCCCGCCGAGACGCTCCCAGAGGCCGAGCGAATGGGCGAAAACGGCGGCATATTGCACCTCGCCGTCGAGAAAGATTCGCTCCTCCGGCACGAAGACGTCGTCGAAGATGACGAAACCCTCGGGGCAGTGCGTCCTCGAGGTCACGGGGAAAGCACGGGCGTCGTCATGGCGCGGCGCATAGGTGGTGTCGACGATTTTGACGCCGGGCGCGTCGACGGGGATGCCGCAGGCGATGGCGTAGTCGTCCTCGCCCTCCTTCATCGACTTGGTCGGAATCACCATCAGCTCGTGCGCCAGCGAGGCGCCGGAGATGTGCAGCTTGGCGCCGCGAATGACGACACCGCCGTCGCGCCGCTCGACGACGTGGGTGTAGGCGTCGGGGTCCGGCTGCTTGCCCGGCGCCAGGCCGCGGTCGCCCTTGCCGTCGGTGATGCATTCGGCGACCCGCAGATCGCGCGCCTGCAGGTCGTCGACATAGGCCCGCATCCGCTTGGCGTAGTGCGGCATGTCGGGCATTCGGCCGGCCGCCGTGATCAGCGTCATGATCGACTGATACGTGGTATGGGCCAGCATGTCGGCATCGTGCAGGATCGGAATCCGCGCCTTCAGGTCCTCGGCCGAGCGGGCGATCGTCATCAGCGGGCTGAGCGCCGACGGGTCCGGGTTGTAGAAGCGGTCGTAGCAGGCCGCGACCACGTCGACGGCCGAGCCCAGGATCGGGTGGCTCGCCAGATCGGCGACCCGCTCGCCCTCGAAATAAGTGGCGCGCTGGTCGCCCAAGCTCGCCCGATACGCCTCGCCCGTCATCATGGTGCCGTCTCTCCCTCGAAAGTTTCCATGGAAGGATACGCACTGTACCGCAGGGAATCCATATATTCGGGGTTGCTGAGTGACCGAAAACAACCAACCGCTCGCATCACCGCCCTGGAAAGGGCATACTGGGGCCGATCCGTGCAACAACTGAAAGGAGGTGATCCAATGTCTAGTGCATTGCGTGCCGCGACGATCGGCCCTGGTGAGCATCACGGGCAGGGGAGCAACCTCTCCGGCCGGTGCTGACGAAGACGAGATAGTCTTTTAGGGCTTATCGAACGGCCCAATCACGGAAAGGCGGCTTTCGGGTCGCCTTTTCTTCTTTTGAAGCGCGAAGCGACGGGAAGTCCGATGAGCAAGATCCAGGTGACGAGCCGAGGCCCGGTGCGCCGCGTCGTCCTCGCCCGGCCCGAAAAGCGGAACGCCCTCGACGCCGAGGCGGTGGCGCTGCTGCGCGACGCCTTCCGGGGCCCGCCGGCGGAGGCCGAGCGGGTGGTGGTGCTGGCCGCCGAAGGCGCGGTCTTTTCCGCCGGCCTCGATTTCGACGAGGGCCCGAAGTTTCTGGCCGAGCCGGTCGCTTTCGAGGCCCTGCTGGCCGAGGTGGAGGCCTATCCCCTGCCGGTCGTCGCCGTCGTCCAGGGGGCGGCGATCGCCGGTGGTGCGGTGCTGGCGCTCTCCGCCGATTTCGTCGTCGCCGCTGCCGAAGCGCCGTTCGCCATGTCGGCGGCGCAGATCGGCACCGCGCCGCCCTGGTCGCTGACCCAGAAACTGGTCGAGATCGCCGGCCCGGTGGCGACCCGGGAATTGCTGCTGCTGGGCGAGCCTATCGCCGCGGCGGAACTGCATCGGCTGGGCATCGTCTCGCGTGCCGCCGCGCCCGACGACCTGGAAGCCATGGCCGAGACCCTGATCGACCGCCTGGCCGCCAACGCGCCCCTCTCGCTCGCCGCCATCAAACGCCAGATCGCCCGCCGCAGCGGCTTCCGCGACGCTCTCGAGCACGGGGACCTCGACGCCGAAGCCAAGACCGTGACCCGAAGCAGGGATGCCGAGGAAGGCGTCACCGCGCGGCGGGAGAAGCGATTACCGAGGTTCCGGGGGCGTTAAGCCACCGCCATCGCGTCGATCCGTTGGCGGACGTCGGCGGCCGGGGCGGTCTGGCCGAGTTCGTCCAAGATCGCGGCGTATTTGAGCAGGCTGGAGGCGCTGCCGGGCTTCAGCCCGGCGCGTTCCGCCAGCAGCGCGCGGGCATGCTCGGGCCGGCCCGCTTTCAGCGTCGCCTCGATCAGGAACTGCGTGAAGACGTCGCGCTGGGCCCAGGAGCCGCCGATCCGGACGATTTCCGGCCGCAGCCGGCCGAGCGCCGCGCGCGCCGCCTCGTACTCGCCCTTGGCATAGGCAAGGATGGCGCGGCAGAGCGGCAGGGTGACGCCATCGACGATGCCGGCCTCGAAATTGCCAGGCGTCGCGGCGAACCCAGCCAACGAGGCGCAGAGCCGCTCCGCCGCCTCGAAGTCGCGGCCGCCGGCGAGTGACATCATCACGTGCACGTCGGTGAAGACGATGACGTGGTCCTCGACCCGGCTCGCCGCCTCGCCGGCCAGCGCCTGCCAGCGGTCGCCGACGTCGACGCCCTGGAATTCCAGCCGCCAGAGCATGGCGGAGGCGTTGAAGATGTCGGAATAGACGCTGCTCGGCTCGGGATAGATGCCGGCGTCGTAGAGTTCCAGCACCCGCTCGAAGCGGCGCTGCTCCAGGTGATACATCGCCAGGTGCCACCAGACGTGGCCCTTGAAGGGGTTGCGGCCATCCCAAGCGTCGGCCGGGCGGTCCAGCAATGCGATGCCGTCGGCCTGCCGGCCCTGCATCTCCAGGACGTGGGCGACGGCGTGCAGCGCCCACATGTCGTCCGGGTTGATCTCGACCGCGAGGCGCCCCTTCGGCTCGGCGGCGGCATAGTCGCCCGATTCCTCGAGCGCGAAACAGTACATCCCGAGCATGCTGCCGAAGCCCGGCAGGCCTTCGTCCCAGGCGCCGCGGACCCGGGCGACGGCCTCGCGCATGGCATAGCCCCGGCCCATCCAGAACAGCAACTGGTGCTGCAGGCGGAGCGCCAGGATGTCGGTCGGATGCAGCGCCAGGATCTCGTCCCAGGCGGCCAGCGCCGCCTCCAGGTCGCCCTCGTACCAGGCCCGAAGCGCCTTGATATGGATCTGTTCGCGCGGGCTGACGGTCGCTTGGCCGGCCTCGGCGGCTTCGAGCGCGGCCCGAACATCGTTCCGGTTCGCGTTGGTGAAGAAGAGGCTGAGCAGCGCGCCCTTCAGGCATTGCCCCATGGCGAAGCCGGGATCGGCCGCCAGCATCTCGCCCAGATGCTCGGCGGCGCTGAGCCGGTTTTCCAAGAAATCGCCCATGGTGGCCCGGAAGGCCTTGGCCGCGGCCTCGCTCGCCGTCGTCAACGCCAGCCCCTGCGCGTCACTCGCCATCCGATCCCCTCCCCCGAGCAATCTCCATCGGATCGGCAGTTTAGGGAGGAGGCGAGAACGAGTCCAATGAGGCCCTTCAATCTCTCGGCGGTGACGGGCGGCGATGGCGAGGTTGGCGGTGCCGGCGGTGGGCGAGGCCTTCGGCGAGGGCCCGGCGCGCCTCGGGCCCGAGGTCGCCGGCCAGTTCCGCCATGGCGCCATGCATTGCCGCCTGCGCGGCCCCACCCCGCCGGCGAAGCTCGGCCAGTGCCGTCTCCAGACGGTTCGGCTCGAAAGGCTCGGCGGCGAGTGCCGCTGCGACCTCGCGCCGGGCCTGGCGCATCTCACCGACCGAGCCGCGCATCCGACCCCGGTGCCGCTCCATCACGTCATGGGCCTGGCCCCGGGCGTCCTCGGGCAGCCGCTCCAGCATCCCTCCCATGTGCAGGCGGAAGGGCGGCGGCCGGCCGTGACTGGGCTCGGGGTCCTGGCGCCAGGCCTCGATGAAGCCGCCGGCGAAGACCCCGCCCAAGAAAAGGTTCGCCGCCAGCGAGACGATCAGCAGCAGGCGAAATCGGTTTCGGATCGGCATCTTCAATTCACCCCCTCCTCGCCGTTCGACGGAAACGCGATGGCGGCGATATCGATCTCGACCGGCGTCGGCGCCACCGGTGGCCAGGCCCCGGTCCAGCCGAAGCCGAGGCCCAACAGCAGCGCCAGCGCAAATGCCGTCGCCGGCCGCCAGACCGGCATGGCACCGAAGACGAGGTCGCGCCAGGACGGTCCGGGCCCCGGAAGCGCCCGCAGGATACGGCCCATGAGCGCGGCCGAGGGCGCAAGCGCCGGCACCTGGTCGAGAGCGGCATCGAGGCCGGCTTCCGCGTCGACCAGCGCCCGTGCCTCGGCCGAGACGTCGAGCAGCGCCGACGCGGCCTGGCGTTCGGCCTCGGGCCAGCGCGCCGGGGCCACGCCATAGCTCTCGACCAGGGCGCGGAAGCGTTCGATGTCGATCCGATCGGCCATCAGAACTCTCCCAATAGTTCAGGCATGCTATCCGCCAAACGCTGTCTGAGGGTGCGCCGGCCACGCGCGAGTAGGCTCTCCAGGGCATCGACGCTCAATTCCATCACCGCTGCGGCCTCGATATTGGTGAGCTCTTGGTAATGACAAAGGACGAGCGCCGTCCGCTGGCGTTCGGGAAGGGCCAGAAGCGCCGCTTCGACGACCCGGCCGACGTCCTGGTTTTGTATGGTCTGGGCCGGACCGGGGCCAGGGTCGGGCGGCTCCGGCACCTCGTCGAGGGGCACTGAACGGCGCCGGCGCAAGCGGTCGAGAGCAGCGTTCCGTGCCACCGTATGGAGCCAGGTGGAAAGCCGCGCCTCGCCCGATCGCCAGCGCGCCGCCTGGCGCCAGAGCGCCAGAAACGTCTCCTGGGCGACGTCCTCGGCCTCCGTGGAATCGCCCAACAGACGCGCCGCGAAGGCGACGATCGGCCCGAGATGCCGGCCCAGAAGGGTCCGGCAGGCCTCCTCGTCGCCCTCGGCCACGCGGGTCAGCAGCGCCTCGTCGCTGGCACTTGCCGATCCCCCCGAGCATGGCATCGACGGTCCGCTTGCCGGTGCTAGCGGCGATGGTGGCGTCCGCCGCGGCGGCCACCCATCTCGTGGCGGCCTAGCTCGTCGTCATCGTTGCGATCCATCCGGACCCACATGCGCTCCGCCATCCGCTCCATCTCGGCCTGGCTGACGGCGCCGTCGCCGTCCCGGTCCAGTTTCTTGAACCGCCTCTCCTGGCGCTGCTTGCGGCGGATCTCGTCGAGCGCCTGCATCTCCTCGAAGCTGAGCTTGCCGTCGGCGTTGGCGTCGGCCTGTTTGAACATGGACTGGCGGTGCTGGTCGTATTCCTGGCGTTGGATACGGCCGTCCTCGTTGGTGTCGAGCTGGCGCATCATGCCGTGGCCGCCACCGGCGGCGAAGGCGGTGGTGGCGATGGCCAGTGCGGCGGCGATGCTGGAGGCGACGATCAGGGTTTTCATGGCAGATTTCCTTCGGTTCGGGGCGTTCGGTCTGAACGCCTTATCTGTCTCCCTCCCCTCTTCAACGCACCGGCTCGCCGATTCCGTCGCTGGCTACCGAATTTTTTGCCCTCTAGCTTTCACCGAGATAATCCACCGCCGCCTGCAGACCGCCCTTGGCGAAGGGGATGGCGTTGGCGGCCAGGCTCATCTCCAGGGCGGCGAGACCGCCCAGCACCATCGGCTCGTTCAGATCGCCCATGTGGGCGAAGCGGATGGCGCGGCCATTCAGACGGTCGAGACCGCCGCCGAGGGCCAGGCCGAAACGATGTTCGGAGGTACGCCGAAGCGCCTCGGCATCGTGCCCTTCCGGCAACAGGATGGTCGAGATCGAGTTCGAATGCTCGCGGGGATCGAGGGAGAAAATCTCCGGCCCGCCGCCCTCGCTCCAGGCGGCGACAGAGCGGCGCACGGCTTCCGCCAGGCGGTGGTGGCGAGCGAAGACCTCGGTCATGCCCTCCTCCAACAGCATGGAAAGCGATTCCGTCAACCCGTAGAGCAGATGCACCGGCGAGGTGGAAGGAAACCTCAGGCTGCCATCGGCCTCATAGAGGTTGTTCCAGTCCCAGTAGCTTCTGGGCATCCGGGCCGACTGTGACGCGTTGATGGCCTTTTCGGAAGCGCCGAGGAAGCTGAGCCCCGAAGGCAGCATCAGGCCCTTCTGCGAGCCGGCGACGGCCAAGTCGACGCCCCATTCGTCCATCCGGAAATCGATCGAGGCGAGCGAGGAGATGGTATCGACCATGTAAAGGGCCGGATGGCCGGCGGCGTCGATCGCCCGGCGGAGATCGGGCAAGCGGCTGGCGACGCCGGTCGCGGTCTCGTTGTGGACGATGCAGACGGCCTTGATCTCGCGGGCGGTGTCCTCGCGCAGCCGTGCTTCCAGGGCATCGGGATCGACGCCATGGCGCCAGTCGCCCGGCAGCACTTCGGCGTCCAACTGCAGGCCCTTTGCCGCCTGGCCCCAGAAGATAGAGAAGGCGCCGGTCTCGCCGATCAGGATCTTGTCGCCGGGCGACAGCGTGTTGGCCATCGCCGATTCCCACGCCCCCTTGCCGGCCGAGGCATAGGCGAAGATCGTATTCTCGGTCTGGAAGACCTTCTTCAGGCCCTCGAAGATCTCTCGCTGGATCGGCTGGAAAGCATCGCTCTTGAAGTCGACTGTGGGCCGGTCCATGGCGCGCAGCACCCGGTCGGGAATATTGGTGGGTCCCGGAATGGCGAGAAATTGGCGACCTCTAGAGACTGACATGTGCAAGCGAACTCCTTCTTGACGTCGGGCCGATCAGTAGCGCTGTTCTGGCAGGCGGAGCAGCGGGAAGGCGCTGAAGACGTCGGGCGCGACCACGGGCGCGGCCGCCTTGACGTGGCTCGGGCCGAGTTGGTCGAGCGAGGTTACGCCCAACAAGCCGACCGCGCGGGTCATCTCGTCCTCGATCAGCTCCAGGGCGCGCAAGACGCCGTCCTCGCCGGCGGCGGCCAGGCCGCAGACCATCATCCGCCCCATCGCCACCAGGTCGGCACCGAGGCAGATCGCCTTGACCACGTCGGTGCCGCGCTGGAAGCCACCGTCGATGATGATGCGGGCCCGTCCCGCCACCACTTCGACGACCTCCGGCAGCACCGCCAGGGTACCCTCCATGTGGTCGAGCTGGCGGCCACCGTGGTTCGAGAGATAGACGATATCGACGCCGTGTTCGACCGCCACTGCCGCATCCTCCGGTGTCGCGATGCCTTTCAACGCCAGCGGCACGTCGTGCTTGTCCTTGAAGCGCTTCACCTGGTCCCAATCGAATCCGGCCTGGTGTTCCATGCCGGTGCGCTGGCGCTGCCAGCGCTTGACCCAGCGATTGGCGAGGTCGCGTTCGCGGCGGCTGTAGTGCTGCACGTCGACGGTGATGCAGAAGATCTTGTAGCCGTGATCGACGGCGCGCACGACGTGGTCGTCGATCCAGGCCCCGTCGCCGCGTACGTAGAGTTGAAAAATCTTGAAGTTGTCGGCGGCGGCGGCGGTGGCCTCGAGGCCCGGATGGGAGACCGAGGAATGGATCGAGGCGCTGCCGAACTCGGCGCAGGCCTTGGCGACCGAGGCGCCACCGCCCTCCTCGAAGGTCTCGAGCGAGCCCACCGGCGCCACCGCGACCGGGATCCGCAGCTTCTCGCCGAAGAAAATCGTCGAGCAATCGACCTCGGTGACGTCGTTCAGCACGCGGGGGCGAAAGGCCACGGAATCGATGGCCTGGCGGTTGCGCTTGACCGAGGTCTCGCTCTCGGTGGCGCCATAGAGATAGTCCCAGGCGTTCTGCGACAGGTTGATCCTGGCCGCCGTGATCAGCTCGTGGAGATTGAGATAGTGGGTCTTCGGGTCGATCATTCGGCTTCGCCTTTCCGGCTCGTGTCGGCGCGGTGCGTGCGCATGGTCTTCAATATGAATCTAAATGGGTGATGCGTTTCTCGGGTAGGCACGCTTAGTCTCTAGTCCATATCGCGGCGCGAGGAAACGCAACGCCAGGGTCGATTTCTAGTCAACGATGCCATGGTGAGGTAGTCAATGACGATCGGGCATGAAAATGACCGAATGCGATATCCGAGGTTTGCCTGAGGCTCGGTAGGGGAAAGCACTACTGCGCCGTCGAGGAAATTTCGCCGGGCGCGGAAGGGACCGAGGTGACGCTCGAAATTCCAAGCTACGGGCCGGACCCGGCCGAGATGGTCTTGTTGCCGGACGGCATCGTCGGCTTGCTGTTCCTGCACGTGCTCGAGGCCCAAATCGCGACGCGGGTGTGGATCGCGGTGTGGCGTCTTTTTCGCTCGTGCGGACGAGATCCTAAATCTTCACACCGACGGCGCCACGCAGGTCGGTGCCTTCCAGGATCGTGTTACGCAGGTCCGCGCCGGTGAGATTGGCGTCGACCAGGCTGGCGTTGGTCAAGTCGGCCTCCCGGAGGTCGGCGCGCCGCAAATCGCTGCCGTCCAGGCAGACACCGCGCAAGTTCGCCAGTTGCAGCTGACAGCCGACCAACTTGGCGTGTCCGAGCTGGGTCGCGACATCGCGCCCGGCCATGCCGGTGATCGGCATCGCCGACAGATCGGCGCCGCGCAGGTTGGCCTCGGTCAGGTTGGCCTCGGTCATCGCGGCACCGCGCAGATCGGCGCCGGCCAAGCTGCAGCCGTTCAGCATGGCGCCGGAAAGCTTCGCCATCGACAACCGGCCGCCGGAAAGATCGGTGTTGCTCACCGTCGCCTCCGACAGGTCGGCCGCGGCCAAGTTGACCCCCGGCAAACTGATGTTGGAGAGGTCGAGCTTCGACAGGTTCGCTTGCGCGCCGGCCCCGCCGATGCTCTCGACCCATTCCCGGTGATCCTCGACGATCGCCCGGATATTCTCGTCGATGTTGTCCATCTTCTTCGCCAGAATCGCGTTCGACAGGTCGGTGCGGATGAATTCCTCGATCTTGAACAGCGCCGCCGTCAGGTCGGCGCCGTCGAAGTTGGTGCCGTCGATGATGGCGTTGGTGAAGACCGCGCCGTTCATCGCACAACCGGAAAAATCCGCATCGGTCAGATCGGCGCCGACAAAGATGGCGCCACGCAAGTTCGAGTTCGAGAAGTCGGAGCCGTTCAGCTTGGCATGGCTGAAATTCGCGTTCGTGAGATCGGTGTTGGCGCCGAAGATGCGGTAGACCTTGGCGTTGGCGAGATTGGCGTTCTTGAGGTTGGCGTCCTCTATCACCGCGTTGCCGTTGCCCAGGCGCTTCAGGTCGCCACCGCCGTCGATGGTCACGATCTCGCCCTGGCCTAGGTTGGTGTCGTTCAGCTCGGCGTATTCGAGATTGGTGCCGCTCAGGATGGCGCCGCGCAGGTCGGCCTTGGTGAAATCGACCTTGCGCATGTTGGAGTGGGAGAGGTTGGAGCCGAACAGGTTGGCGCCCACCATTTTCGCCTCGGTGAAGTCGCAGTCGTTGATCCGCGAGCCGACCATCTCGGACCACGAGAGCTGCTTGCGGCTGAAATCGAGACTGGAGCAGTTGCGGAAATTCAAGAACAGGCGTGCCCCACCCTTGAGACCCTTGACGTGGCGCGCGTGATCGAGCGCCATCTCGTCCAGATTGAACTGGTCTACGCGTACTTCCTCGTCCATCCACCCACCCCGGAGACGCGGCGTCATACATTGGGTGCCCCCGTCGGTGGCTTCGGTCACACCCCTACGATCGACGGCGGCGACCAGCACACGGTTACACGCCGATTAAGCTAAGCCTGATATGTTAAGACTCTCTCACTGACGGCGGTCTTCTCGCCCCGTCTCGGCAAATCCTCCCCTGGTTCAGCCGGCGAGGCGGTCCTCGGGGAGGGCGTAGAGCAGCTCGGTGCCGGCGGTGGCGGCGGGCAGCAGGGCGGTGGCTTCGGGCAGCAGTTGCTGGCA
>PVBE011621886.1_pt1 | contig 18346 bp, 18 predicted proteins | sample 1631181 | NCBI WGS metagenome assembly PVBE01 (sample SAMN08397723, study PRJNA350692) | Marine metagenome, whole genome shotgun sequencing project. | isolation source: water | place: Pacific Ocean | collected 2012-04
GCTGCCGACTGAATAACCAATCCCTTAACTTGTATGTGATTTTTTCGGATCCATGTTTGGTTTTGGATAACCAATCGATCATTGTTGATTTTGCGTCCTTGACTAAAAGTCCGTTTAGAAAATCGCTGTTTATCGCTGGGCCATCACCAGTGAAAGCTTTCCCATCCCAAGATGATGGAGGTTCTACAGTTCTAATGATGTCTAAATCAAAAAGCTCTGCGAACTCCCAGTCTCGTTCATCTTGTCCCGGAACAGCCATAATGGCTCCCGTTCCGTAACCCATAAGTACATAGTCAGAAATAAAAACAGGGATTTGTCTTTCGTCCACTGGCACCGTTGCGTAAACACCGAGGAAAACACCAGTTTTTTCTTTACTCTCTTGCCTATCTAAATCAGATTTCTGTGCGGTGGTTAGCCTGTATGCATCAATAGCATCTTTAGGGTTTGCAAACCCTTGCGTCCATTTTTCTGGAGTCCCGTCTGGCCATGTGTTCGCAGCTATTTCAGAAATGAGTGGATGTTCTGGAGCTAATACCATGTAGGTTGCTCCAAAAAGTGTGTCCGGTCGAGTAGTAAAGACATTAATTTCTCTATCAGCAACTGGGAAAATGATCTCGGCACCATTACTTTTGCCTATCCAGTTTCGTTGCATTGTCTTGATGGCGTCACTCCAATCAAGGCTGTCAAGGTCATCGAGTAGCCGGTCTGCATATGCAGTGATTCTCATCATCCATTGTTTTAATGGCCGACGATATACAGGATGGTTTCCGCGTTCACTCCTTCCTTCTGATGTTATTTCTTCGTTAGCTAAAACGGTTCCGAGCGCTGGGCACCAGTTAACTGGTGCTTCATCTAAGTAAGCCAGTCGATAAGCATTTATATATTCTCTTTGTTCTATATCTGATAGGTCATTCCATGAAATCCCATTGGTTAATGTTCGTGTGCCGGTTTCGAGCGCATTCTCTAGTTCGGCTATCGGACGAGCACTGTTCTCCTCTTCGTCAAACCATGCATTGAAAAGTTGTAGGAAAATCCATTGCGTCCATTTGTAATAATCTAGATCTGTGGTTGCAACAGATCGCCGGAGATCGTGTCCTAACCCCAATCGGCGTAACTGATTACGCATATTTTCTATATTTGCGTTTGTGTTATCGCGGGGATGCTGACCTGTTTGACGAGCATGCTCTTCTGCGGGGAGACCGAAAGCATCGTAACCCATGGTATGCAAAACGTTGTAGCCAGTCATCCGTTTGTATCGGGCATATACATCTGTTCCGATAAACCCTAAGGGGTGCCCGACATGGAGGCCAGTCCCAGACGGGTACGGAAACATGTCCATAATGAACAATTTGGGTAAATCAATTCGTTCAGAATCATCCGCTAAAGGACCAGATGGATTTGGTGAGTAGTACGTGCCCTCTTCTTCCCATCGTTTCTGCCATTTAAGTTCAATTGTGTTAGCCAAAGAAGCATCGTATCTATATGAGGGGACACTGTTACCGGAGACCATTTGATAAAGAATAGGGCAATAGAAGCGAATATATGCGGTGTATGATGAGAAAGTGTCAGGTGATTCATTGCAAGCAGCGATCTTTGACTATGGGGGAGTGATGGCAAAATCTCCTATCGGAAGAGTTCATCTGCTAGCAAACGAATTTAATGCCGAACCTAATCTGCTCCTTTCATTATTTATGGGAGAAAATGACGGTTACGTTAACCCTTGGTTTGAAGCAGAATGTGGTAGGCAGCCACTCAATGACGATTTTGCTATCAAGATGCAAAAAATCTTAGACCCTCATGGTGTGACATTTGATCTCGACGTTTTTCTACCTTGGGTTGCCGAAGCAGAAAACGAAGCAGATGAATCAATGGATGAAGCTGTCAAATGGTTAAGAGCGAAGGGAATTTCAGTGGCACTATTAACAAACGCTGTTGCTGAGTTCCGTCCAGTGATTGAAAATACAGTCCCAATTTATGAGTTATTTGATGTGATAGTCGACTCATCTGAAGTCGGCTTCCGCAAGCCTGATCGGCAGATATACGAGCTGACTGCACAACGTCTTGGAGTACCGCCAGAATCATGTCTTATGGTCGATGACCTGATTCATAATGTAGTTGGTGCTGAAACAACTGGAATGACCGGAATTCTGTTTCATGATTCCGAGACTGCGTTGCATGAAATTAAAGACCTTTTCGGGTCAATAGGTAATTAATGCCTGCAAGTTTTCCATCAACGGATCAGGTAAAATATTGAAACGTGAACTCAGGGATCAAACGATAGAGCGCATTAATTGCCCCCGGTGAGTATTTGAAAGATTTCCTTAAATGACGTCGCAACGTGTGTAACAGGTAGGTCGGTTAGATTCAGTACTTGTTCAGGGTTATACCAACATGAGTCAATACCAAAATTAGCTGCTCCCCGCATATCTGAAGTGAGACTATCGCCGACCATGATGACGCTAACTTTTTCGGTATACCCCAATATTCGCAAGGCTTCAGAAAACATAGCGGGAGAAGGTTTTGGATTTCCGAACTCACCTGAAATAACTATGGCTTGAAAGTATTTTGCAATATCAAAATTCTTTAAACGGGCTCTTTGGGTATGGGATACACCGTTCGTAACGAGACCAAGTTTTAACCTATTGTCTAATGATTGGAGAAGATCCAATGCCCCTGGTAACAATCCACCGAATATTCCGAGATTTCTTGTGTATGCATCTGCAAGAATGCGGGCATCAAGATTGATAGCGAATTTCTCAAGCAGAAGTTCAAACCTGTGAACGCGCAGTTTCTCAAGCGATATGTCACCATTTTCCAACTTTTCCCAGAGTCCTTTATTAATCAATTGATAGGTAGTAAGCATTTCTGGAATGTCACCAATTGAGCATTCGGCCAGTGATTCACGTATCGCTTCTGCTTCAGAACGCTTGGAATCAAATAGCGTATAATCCAAATCAAACAGTGCGACCTCGTATGACATTGTCTCATCGTAGAAGATGGATTCGCTATAGCAATATGTGGGAGACAATTACTCGGCTATCGTTGGATTGAACTTGGGTATAAATCTAAAAAGAGGGGTGGATCTTTTGGTTGGACTATCGGGGAGAACAGTAGAGAATTATGATGTTCCTGGAGCTTTCTATCATTACGCATAGATAATCCGAATGCTTTAATGACCGAAGATCAGCTAGCCCAGACTAAACTTTACTGATAATGAGTTTACATTGGAAGAAACGTCTTGAATATCGACTTTTACGTTGGCAAGCCAGGTTTGAAAGCACTGTTTTCGATCGAAGTTTCCCATGGGTCGCTGCTGCGTTTCTTTGGACACTATTTATACTTTTAGCTTTGGCTAAGTCACGAGAACTTAGCCAAAATTCTGAACTCGCTTCCGTAATGCAGTCAGTTTGGCTAATCGGTGAAGGGTATACGCCAGAGTCATCTTTGTTCGGACAAAACTACCTAGCTAGCCAAGGTGGGTTTTTGATTTACCCAATCGCAATCCTCACCAGTTTTTTGCCCACAGCTATTACGTTGATTACCATTCAATCGGCTGCATTATCATTCGCGATAGTTCCGCTTTGGCGACTTTCACGAAATGTGGCGAATTTGCGGACGGGAACAAGTGCTGTGATCGTTGCTGTCTATGGGTTATATAGCGCTGTTCACACTTTGAATCTAGCCGGATTTCACCTTGAAGCGCTCGCCATCCCTGCTTTGTTTTCTGCAGTCTATTGTGCCTTCGCAGACAAGAAGTACAAATATTGGGCAGTTATTATGCTTGCTTTAGTAACACGGTCTGATCTTGGTTTGCTGATTGCCGGATTAGGTGCGCTATGGGTTTTGGAAGGCAAGAAGAAACTTGGATATCAGACGCTGGCAGTAGGTTTTTCATGGGCGATGATATTTATTTTGGGAATACAACCGATGTACAATGGAGGAGTATTCCCACATGTGGATGCATTTTCAGAATATGGCTCGGGTAATCCATTTTCGGTTCTTTGGGGAATGCTCATCCACCCAATCTCATTTGTTACGGAATTATTTTCGGAGGCAAACTTCGACGTAGCAGTGGCGTTATTAGCTCCTGTTCTTTTCCTACCGATAGTGGCGCCACGTTATTTAATGCCGTGTCTACCAGTCTTTGCCTTGTACCTCACAGCCGATGTTCCATCAGGTGAATTTGTAGAAGCCGGACAACGGGTGCCCGTCACAGTCTGCATGTTTGTAGCTTTAGTATTTGCTATTCAAAAAACAGGACGAGTTATCGTACAAAGGGTGAACGTTGACCGAACCGTTCTTGGGGCGCTTCTGATAACAGCTGCCGTATTCTTTGTCGCAAATTCAGCGACATCCCCTTATGAAGACCCTTGGGCTTGGGGCCGCCGTCAACCAGTTGACGTGGCAAGATTAGAAGTTGCTGACTTGATCCCCGATGATGCAGTCGTACGGGCGGCACCTAAGATGCTCCCCTTACTCACAGAGAGAATCGCTCTATGGGAATTTGAATTACCAGAGAAGTATGATGATCGTCTTGGAACAGAAGCTGTGAGGAATGTTAATTGGTTTATCTTCGATAGAAGCGAAGTTCCAATAGGCTGGACGGGCGTTGACATCCTTGATTTCCAAGCGGACCTTAGGATTAGCCAGCGCTTCGTTCGGGTTTACAATAATTCTGGGATAGAAGCTTACGCAACACCACAAGCAGCTGCATTATTGGGGTTAGAGCCAATCAGCTAAAAGTGTCAACGACATGTTTATGCCCTTGAGAATGCAGTGATGACCGAAGACGGTCTGCATTTTTTGCTAACTCTGCTTGGTCAGCAACTGGTGGATTCTGACTAAATTCCAAATCACGCATTGTCCATATTGGCAAAACATGAAGATGAGTATGGGGTACTTCAAACCCAGCGATTATTTGCCCAATACGATTTGGTTGATATACCTCCATTTGTGCTTTCCCGATAAATGAAGCAATACCCATTAAATGCTTATTTGTAGAATCTGGTAGGTCCAACCAGTGGTCAGTTTCTTCGATTGGGACAATTAGAGAATGTCCTGCTGTTAAAGGATTGATTGTAAGAAACGATACGCAAACATCGTCTTTCCAAAGGCAATGACCTGGAAGTTCTCCATTGATAATAAGTGTAAACACTGAAGGCATATACTTTCCTTTCCTTAAACCTAAACATAAGCGTATGCTAAGTAAATGGAAGAGAGTAGTTTTACGCAGGAGAGATGGCGCGACAACATCTTCACTATTCCCAATTTCATATCAATTCTGCGACTCTGCGCAGTGCCTATATTTGTAGTACTGCTAATCAATAAAGATGACCCATTGTCTGCTGCTATTTTATTGTCAATTCTGGGTGCTACTGATTGGGTAGATGGATGGGTAGCGAGACGCTTTAACCAAATTTCTGAATTAGGAAAAATTCTTGACCCAACTGCAGACAGGATTATGTTCTTAGTAGCTGTATTCTCAATGTTGATAGATGGATCTGTCCCCATTTGGTTCGGAGTCCTAACGCTGATCCGAGAAGGCGTCGTAGCTATAGCCGCTCTGATATTAGGAGGATTGGGGGCACGTGCTCTAACTGTTACCTGGGTTGGGAAAACAAGCAGTTTTGGTCTGATGTTTGCATTCCCGCTATTTTTGTTTTCAACCGCAGTTCATGGGACACAATCATCAATTTACGAAGTACTAGCGTATGTGATTGGCTTACCTTCCCTTCTGCTGCATTTTTGGGCAGCATTTGGTTACATTCCTCTTGCAAGAACTGCTTTGAGGGAACATAGAGACCAGATGCTATAAGGGGATAGCACTAGAGCACCTAAATGATGTAGAGTCGTCATATGAACGTTCCAGAAAACCTCATGTATACCGATGATCATGAATGGGTGCTTGTTGATGGCAATAAAGGGAAGATTGGTATTACCGACTATGCGCAAGATGCTCTTGGTGACGTAGTTTTCGTTGATCCACCTAATATCGGAGAAAATGTAAGTAGCGGCCAAACTGTCTCGGAAGTTGAATCAACGAAATCAGTATCGGACATCTACGCTCCACTCTCTGGAAAGATAGTGGAAGCGAACTCTGAACTAGATGAATCTCCGGAGTTACTAAACTCGGATCCATATGGTGAAGGTTGGATCTTCATTATGGAAATAGATGATCAGTCCTCAGTTGAAACTTTGTTGCGTCCTGAACAGTACCGCGAATTGATTGAAGGTTAACCATGGATGATGAACTTGAGGAAGAAGAACCAACCGAAAGTTTATTGATAGATGATATAGCAAATGCGTCAAATGATTCTAGTTCCGCAACGGCAGGCTTCGTAGCTACTGATGGCCCAATTGCTGGATCAAAATATATTCTTTCGGAAGGGATATCATCACTCGGAAGGCACCCTGATAGCGATCTTTTCTTTGACGACATTACTGTTTCCCGAAGACATGCTGAAATTGAACTTATTCAAAATACAGCCCATGTCAGTGATGTCGGTTCACTAAATGGTACGTATCTTAATAAACGACAGATTGAAATAAATGAACGACTGGTTCCCGGCGACGTACTCCAAATCGGAAAGTTTCGACTCGTATATTTCCAAGAAAGCAACTAGTGAATTCAGCGGCTTTCTTCTCGATTGGCCGACTTGTTGAAGCATTGAAGGATGAATTTCCTGATATATCAATTTCAAAGATTAGGTTTTTGGAAACAAAGGGCTTGGTTGCGCCTGAGCGATCCACTTCAGGTTACCGGAGGTATAGCGAAAGAGATTTAAATCAGCTGCGCTGGGTATTGAAGATGCAACGAGAACATTTTCTTCCATTATCTGTCATCCGAGAGCGACTAGGCACAGCTAGCAAAAAAAATGACTCTGCTGCTTTGCAGCTGCCTCAAATTGACCCAGCCACACCACCTGATGAAACCCTTGAATTCACGAGAGAAGAATTGATAAAAAGAACCGGAATCGCTGATTCAACATTTTCTGATTTGGAGCAATATGGTCTTCTTCCCAAAAAAAATCATGCAGCAGGACAAACGTACAACGCAGATGATTTGTTTGTTACTCAAATTATTATACGATTCCTGACATTTGGAATAGAGCCAAGACATTTACGGCAACTTAAACGTGCAGCTGATTCCGAAGCTGCTCTTATCGATCAAAGGCTAACTGGGTTGGATGGCAGCGAAGCAGGTCAAGCTGTTACTGAATTAGCTAAATTAGGAAATGATTTAAAGAGTTTACTTCTTCGTAGGTCCATACATGAAACAGCTTCGCGTATAGGGAATTGAAGAGGAGCAATTTACTGAAAAAGCAGTTATGTTCTACATATGATTGAAATGGAACTTCTTGGAGTCCAAACCGTAGATCCAGGTAAGACACCGATAGTTCTGTTAAGGGAAAATAATGAACGGGGATTACTCCTCCCAATTTATATTGGTCGAAGCGAAGCCCTCTCTATAGATCTAGTTCTAAGAGATACGGAAACTCCGCGACCGTTAACACACGATTTGTTTAAAACCACTTTAAATGAAATGAAAGCCACTTTAACGAGAGTTGTAGTGACGGAACTCAAGGAAAAAACATTCTTTGCCGAGCTTCACCTGTTAACACAATATGGCGAGAAAAAAATAAGTAGTAGACCCAGCGATGCAATAGCTTTAGCCACACGCATGCAGTCCCCAATTTTCGTAGAAGAGTCTGTATTGGATAAAGCAGGAGAGAAATTGGAAGATGAAAGTCAAGAAAATGTAGTCGCAGAATTCCGTGACTTTCTGGAAGAAATTAGTCCAGACGATTTCATGTCATAACAATCATCAAAGCCTGCATGTTGTGTATCGGTAAAATTCTGCTTACCCTAGTGATAGTTACAAAGGCGTAATTTCCCAAATGTGATTTACCATCACTACTGAAAGGCAGCTCATGGACAAAACAAATGTTGAACAATCATTTTCTGGCACGAAAGTCACAGAAATTGTTGGTATTTCTTATCGACAACTTGATTATTGGACTCGAACAGAATTAGTTGTTCCTTCAATAGATAGAGGTGAAGGTAGCGGTCGGCGACGTCAATACTCCTATAAGGACCTCCTTGAATTACGAGTGATCAAAAATCTCATTGATGGAGGAATAAAGGTTGAAAAAATTCGCAAAATTTTTGAATTCCTTAAAGATGGCCTTGACGAAGACGTTACGCAAGTAAATCTGGTTATCTCAGGAAACAAAACCGTTCTTGTACAAAGTGGTGACGAACTAGTTGACTTATTGAAACAAGGACAAGGAGTTCTGAATATCTTGCCTTTGGCAACGGTGAAAGAGGAAGTAGATTCTGCAATCATCGATTTACACCCAGTAGCATCTAATGAAGAAATTTCGACACATATAAATACAGGAAGCTAACCGTTTTGTGACTGTGGAACTTCTAAATTCTCCACTACACGATGCCCATATAGCCGTTGAGGCAAAGTTTGCTGAATTCGGTGGGTGGAATATGCCAATAGCCTATAAGGGCGGCACGATAGCCGAACATGAAGAATGTCGCTCCGGATGCGCAGTATTTGATGTTTCGCACCTCGGTAGCGTTCGAGTAACTGGCAGTGAAGCCTTTGAAAGACTTCAACGAACCTTTACAAATGATCTTGACCGGATATCTCCTGGAAAAGCACAATATAGTCACCTGCTCAACAAAAGTGGAGGAGTTGTCGACGATGTCATCATTTGGTGGATTTCTGAATCAAATTTTGAGATTATGCCGAATGCCTCCAACACGACAAGAGTGATAGCTGCTTTGCATGCTCAGTCTGGAGATCTAGAGATTGTTGAAACTACACGTGATAGGGCAGTAATCGCAGTTCAAGGTCCTAAAGCTCGAGAAGTACTTTCCAAAGTCTCCGCTGAGGCAGCTTCGGTAAAACGATTCTGTGTTGAAAAAATTCATTTCGCAGGTTCATTGATCACAGTTGCTGGAACCGGATATACCGGCGAAGATGGTTTAGAGATATGTGTTCCATTAGCAAATGCTCTTGACTTATGGTCGCTGCTGATAGAAGCCGGGGGAAGTCCTGCAGGTCTTGGGGCGAGGGATACTTTGAGGTTAGAAGCAGGTCTTCCACTGCACGGGAATGAATTAAGTCCGGAGATAACGCCCATAGAAGCGAATTTAAAGTGGGTTGTGTCCATGGGGAAGGAAGAATTCTTAGGTAAGGAAGCAATCAAGCGGCAGTTAGATAATGGGGTGGATAAAAAACTCTATGGAATTGCTACTAATGGTCGTCGTCCACCAAGGTCAGGGCAAAAAGTATTGCATGAAGGTGCTGAAATAGGCGTCATAACTAGTGGCAATTATTCACCGATACTCGGACACGGAATAGCGATTGCCTTGTTGCCAGCGTCATTTACTATTGATGAACAGGTGCTTATCTCGGGGCGAAAAAGCGACGAAGAAGCAACCATAGTTCCAATGCCTTTCTATAAATCGTAAACGGCTTCTCTATAAGAAATCAACCGTTGCCTGTTTCAGAATCGCATCGCAAATGGCAAGGCATGCCATAGCCTCGACCATGGGAACAGCCCGTGGTAAGACACAAGGGTCATGACGCCCTCTCGCTTCAAGGTCAACTTCGTTTCCTTCAGTGTCGACTGTTTTTTGAGAAGATGAAATAGTCGCAGTGGGTTTAAAAGCAACTCGGAAATTGACAAGCTCTCCATTTGAGATACCACCTTGGATGCCTCCTGAATGGTTAGTCGTAGTGCGAATATTCCCATCATCGTCTAGCTCAAACGCATCGTTATGGTCTCGCCCTGTCATAGTGACTCCGTTGAAGCCACTTCCGATATCAAATCCCTTTGCTGCAGGAAGGCTCATCATGGCTTTAGCGAGTTCTGCCTCAAGTTTTGAAAAAACAGGATCACCTAAACCTGGTGGAACATTCCGAATCCGACATTGAACGAGACCTCCTAAGCTATTCCCGTCTTTGCGGGCTTCCTCAATAAGATCCTTAATTGTTGCTGAAGCATCATGGTCTGGGCATCTCGTTACGTTCGCTTCAACATCTTCGAAAGTGATTTCGTTAGTGTCGCAAGAAGCTGCAATATTATGAACTTGTTGTACCCATGCAAGGACTTCAATACCTGCAACTTCTTGAAGTAGTTTTCGTGCGACCGCGCCGGCAGCGACTCTTCCGATTGTTTCTCTAGCACTTGCTCTTCCGCCACCTTCATGCGCTCTTATGCCGTATTTCTGGTCAGTCGTATAGTCTGCGTGTGAAGGGCGATACACATTTTCCAGATGGTTGTAGGCACCACTTATATGGTCTTCATTTCGGACAAGTAATGCAAGAGGAGTTCCAAGAGTAACGCCATTTTGCCATCCGCTTAAGATTTCCACAGTATCTTTCTCATCACGTTGTGTGACGATTGAACTCTGGCCAGGTCGCCTTCTATCTAAGTCTATTTGGATCTCTTCTACTGAGATTGGAAGTCTTGGGGGGCACCCATCTATGACAACACCTATCCCAGGGCCGTGTGATTCTCCGAATGTGTGAATTTTAAATATAGAACCATATGAACTTGACATATTCACAGGATAGGACACTTCTCAGTAGTAACACTGTGCATTAAATAATGAAACTGTAATTAAGGACGTAAAAGTTCTATTTCGCATTTTTTAGAAACTTTGATTAATGCGTTCTCAACCACCTCACTAAGCGCAGGATGAATGTACAGGAAGCTTTGGGCAAGTTCTGAAACTGTTCGTTTGAATTTCATGCCTTGAATTAGTTGGTGAATCAATGTTGAAGATTGTGGACCAATAATGTGAGCGCCCAAAATCAATCCAGATGTTGGTTCTGCAATAATTTTGCAGAAACCAGTTGTTTCCTCCATTGCCCATCCGTAGGCTACATCGCTGTATTGCTCAGTTGCTGTTACATATGGAATATTCATTTCATTTAGGTCTTGTTGTGTGTAACCAACTGAAGCAATTTGCGGGTTGGTAAACACGGCGTGAGGAATTGGGTCAAGATCTACTTGTCGCAAATCTGAATTTAGGAGGTTGTGTGAGACAATTTTCGCTTCTGCATTAGCAGTATGCTTCAACTGATTGGGATTTGTAACGTCGCCTAATGCCCAAATGTTATTAACAGAGGTCCTCATATATTTGTCGGTGACTATGTATCCATTTTTAGTGTTTATGCCGGCAGCTTCAACATTGAGAGTATCCAAATCTGGCATGCGGCCCGTTGCGATAAGCAGGGCATCAACTTCGAGTATTTTTTTTCCATTATTTTCGTATTCGCAAACTATGGTCTCACCTTTATGTTCTACTTTTTCAATTGTTGTTCCGAAACGAACATCAACCTTTTGAGAGAAGACCTTGATAAATTGTTTTTGTACAGAGATGTCTTCTTGCGGAAGTAATGTGTTGCTTCTGACCAGCATTGTTACATCGCATCCGAATGCAGTGAAAACATGAGCAAGTTCTGTGGCTATATAACCTCCACCCACTATTGCCAAGCGATCAGGTAGTTCATCTATGCGCATAATTGAATCTGAGGTATGGAACGGTATTTCAGACAGCCCATTAATAGCTGGAAGAGATGGGGCCGCCCCAGTAGCGATAACAATCTGATCTGAGCGAATCTTTTCATTCCCTACTTTTATTGTATGCGGTGTTAGAAATGAAGCTTCGCCATTGTACACAGTAACGTTTGGTAAGGTTTTTCGATAATCTTCACCGCTGGTAGCTATAGGGTCAATGCGTCCAAAGATCCTTGTTTGGATCTCAGGCCAATTGATTGAAGGGGCACCAACTTCTATTCCAAGTGCATGACTGTCGTTAATTTCTGTCACAATGTCAGCGACGTGAATGAGCATTTTAGATGGAATACATCCGCGGTTAAGGCATGTGCCTCCGAATACGCCTTTTTCAATGATCGCGATCTTTAGATCATCGTATTCAGGGGTGATAATGGTGTTTCCAGAACCTGTTCCTATGATTATTAAATCGTAATTCAGCACAGTTGTTCTTGCGGTAAAATGAATTCAGTCATTAAGGTGCTCTTCAATTAAATTTGCTCCAGGGTTGGGATTCTGAGCATTTTCGATCTTGTGGTGGCGTTCACGGAGTGCATCAGAGAATGAATCATCGGTGAATATGTAGAAGTTATTTGCTTCAACTGCGTCGTAGACAAGTGCAGCAACGATAGATGGGTCAAGTGCTTGGTCGTAAATTTCCCTTACAATGGCTTCACGGACTTCTTGTTCTTCGTCGGAAAGAGCAATAGTTGCGTCCATTAATGTCTCTGGACGGTTGCGGTCGCTATCAAGAATTTGTGTTCGGACCAATCCGGGGCAGAGAACGCTGACGCCAACGTTTGAATTTGCTTCAGCTAGTTCAAAGAATAGCGTTTCAGCGATCGTGAGTACTGCGTGTTTAGAGGCATTGTATGGCCCCATTCGAGGATATGAGAGGTGTCCTGCAATAGAAGACGTAATAACGATATGTCCGTTATCTTGCTTTTGTAGAGTGGGTAGAAACACTGATAACCCGTGTATTACTCCCCATAGATTTACTGATAGAACCCACTGCCAAGTAGAAATGGATACTTCTCCCATTTCTCCACCGGCGCCAACCCCTGCGTTTAAACATACAACGCTGGGTGGTCCGAATGTGTCGTTAGAAGTAGAGGCTAAAGCTTCAACAGATTCCAAATCTGAAACATCGGTGTGGATGCCTATCGCCTGGATTCCTTCTGATCGTAATTCATTTACTGTGTTCTCTAACGTTGGCTCTTCAATGTCTCCGATGACTACGTTATATTCGTTTCGGCCATACTGGAAAGCAAGCGATTTACCTATGCCACTTGCACCACCAGTAATAATTACTGTTCTGTCATGTTTATCCATAATCACTTTCTACCAGATGAAGAGAAAGCAGACTACCCTGAAGAAAAGTGAAATTTAATTCAAGGTTAGACATGGGCCTAAATCAACTGAAAATAGCTGTCCTTTTCCCATTACGTGAGAAACAGGAAGCGTTAATAGCATTGTGTGAGGGCCATCCAATTGAATTTTGCTGGACCCCTTATTTAGAAAGCTCCGAGCTTCGGACATCTCGTGGGCACAATATGGGACGTAATGTAGAAAATCTGGAAGTACCAGATATTCCCAGTGAATACCTCGAACAATGGTTGGACTGTAAGGGGATTGTCTCTATGGATTTGCCGTCAAACCCGAGAGAGCTTTTTCCTAATGCCAGATGGTTCCAGGGTGTGTCGGCCGGATATGACCATATTGATGCTGCAGCATTAACTGAGATGCAGGTTCAACAAACAAGTGCACGCGGAATCGCATCAGCAGCCATAACAGAATTTGTTTATGCACGTTTGCTTCAAGAGATTAAACATTTACGCAAACTTGATGATCAACAAGAAAACAAAGAGTGGCAAGTTAAATTCGGAAATCAAATTCAGGGTAAAACCATGGGAATTATTGGGCTAGGTTCAATTGGTTCAGAAATTGCGAGGAAAGCGAAAGCTTTTGGAATGACTATTCTTGCAAGTAAACGTAATGTTGACGATGATTCGGCAATATCTTTGGTAGACCATTTATTCGGGAGTGGTGATGTGAAGAACATGGTTTCTTTATGCGACGTAGTCGTAATGGCGGCGCCTGCGACCAAAGAAACAGAAAACATGTTTAATGAAGAACTGTTCTCATCAATGAGAGAAGGAACTATCTTCATCAATATTGCTCGCGGAACACATGTCGTTGAGGAGGATTTAATCTCAGCTTTGAATTCTGGGCATTTACGGGCAGCGATTCTTGATGTCGTACGAAACGAACCTTTACCGATAGAAGATCCGCTTTGGGACGCGCCTAATTTATATTTGTCTCCGCATTGCTCAGTCTCATTCGACAGTTATGAAGAAAATGCGGTTGCGCTGATAGCAGACAATGCTTTGAGGTTATTGAGCGGAACAAAACTCAAAAATCTTGTGAAAGATTAAGATTTTTTAAACTGAGGAGAGCGTTTCTCTGAGAAGGCTTTCGGACCTTCTTTTGCATCATCACTAGAGAAAACAGACCACCCGTAAGAATATTCATGGTCAAGTGCTTCCTTTTCTGTCATGCCATCAGTTTCGTGAAGAGTTCTGAGGATGGCTTCAACAGCGAGTGGGCCATTCTGACAAATCTGAATTGCGATTTCTTTTGCTTTCTCCAAAGCAGATCCGTCGGGGACTACATGGCCGATTAAGCCGATCTCTTTCGCTTCTTGAGCTGTTATATGTTTACCTGTTAGGAGCAATTCGGCCGCGACTGTGTAAGGTATTTGCCTTCGTAGACGAACCGCTGAACCACCCATTGGATAGAGGCTCCATTTTGCCTCTGAAATGCCGAATTTAGCTGACTCACCAGCGACTCGGATATCCATTGCTTGAAGGATTTCCGTACCGCCAGCAATTGCGACTCCCTCAACTGCGGCAACGATTGGTTTGGTTGGTCGATAAGACCGTAATAAACCTTTCCAATGAATTTCCGGATCCTCTTTTGAGCGAGCTTTCATATCAATGCCGGTATCGGTATCTTCTCCGTCTCCCGACATTGCACGTAAATCAGCCCCGGAAGTGAAGTTCCCATCAGCTCCAGTTACGATAATGCATCGGATGTCGTCATCATCGGACGCTTCGACGAATGCGTCATACATGCGAACAATCATCGGTCCTGAAATAGCGTTCATCCTCTTTGGACGGTTCATTGTGATGATCATTAAGTGACCCTCTTTTTCAACAATTGCGTCAGGCATAATTCATTCTTCTTTCCTATAGGGACATTAAGTATAAATCACTCACGGTAATCATCAATAGATGGGCAACTACAGATGAGATTCTTATCTCCATGGGCTCCATCAATTCGACCGACTGGTGGCCAGTATTTATCTAGCTGTAGTTCTGGAAGTGGATATGCTGCATCCTCCCTTGAGTAGATGTGGTTCCATTCGTTTGATGTCAGGCATCTAGCTGTATGCGGTGCATTATGAAGCATTGAATCCTGGTAGGGCATGTGACCATTCATGACATCGTCTATCTCTCCTTTTATGGAAATCATAGCTGCGCAGAATTTATCTAGTTCCAAAAGTGATTCGGATTCGGTGGGCTCTATCATTAAAGTACCTGCTACTGGAAATGACATTGTCGGAGCATGAAATCCATAGTCCATTAGTCGTTTAGCAATATCATCTGCTGAAACGCCTGTAGCAGCAGTTATTGGACGTATATCTAATATGCATTCATGTGCAACGAATCCATTGTTGCCTGTGAAAAGAATGTCGTAGTAACTGGAAAGCTTTTTAGCAACATAGTTAGCTGACAATATGGCAGTGTGCGTGGCCTGTGTCAGTCCTTTGGAACCCATCATGGCAATGTATGCCCAAGATATTGGTAGTATCCCAGCTGACCCCCATGGGGCTCCACTTACGGCACCCACAGCACTCCCATTTCCGCAGTCATCAACCAATGGGTGACTTGGAAGGAAGTCAATAAGGTGCTCGGCAACTGCAACGGGCCCTACGCCAGGTCCGCCGCCTCCATGTGGTATGCAGAAAGTTTTATGTAGATTTAGGTGCGAAACGTCAGCGCCAAACCGTCCGGGCTGAGCAACGCCGACTAAGGCATTGAGATTTGCACCGTCAAGGTAAACTTGGCCACCATTCCGGTGGACAATCTCGCATATTTCTGTCACGGACTCCTCATAAACCCCATGAGTTGAAGGATAGGTGATCATAATTGCGCTAAGTGAGTTGTTGTTCTCGCCGGCTTTTTCTTTCAAGTCTGACAAGTCTACGTTTCCATTATCGTCACATTCGACGACGACGACTTTCATTCCAGCCATAATCGCACTTGCAGCATTAGTCCCATGAGCAGACGCAGGTATAAGGCAAACATCTCGTTGTTTTTCATCTCGAGATTCGTGATAAGCACGTATTGCTAATAGGCCTGCCAGCTCTCCTTGGGAACCAGCATTCGGTTGTAAACTTACGGCGCTATATCCTGTTATTGCTATAAGCCATTGTTCTAATTCTTTAATTAAGTGGGTGTAACCTAGCCGTTGGTCGCTTGGTACGAAAGGATGGATTTTTCCAAATTCTGGCCATGTGATGGGGATCATTTCTGTTGTAGCGTTTAATTTCATTGTGCATGAGCCAAGAGGGATCATTGTCCTATCAAGTGCGAGATCCTTATCCGCCAGTCGTCTCAAATACCGAAGCATTTCAGTTTCGCTTCTATGCAAATGAAAGACTGGGTGTTCGCAGAAAGTGGATGTGCGCCTCATGGTTTCTGGAATTGGACTTTGCCCAGTTTCTAGGAGATTAGTGGCATCAAATACAGGTAGAAGCGCTGCCAGATCAGCGATATTTGTCGTTTCATCAAAGGCGATAGCTACGTGGTCAGAATCAACGCAGCGCAGGTTGTATCCAAGGTCGGAGGCTTTCTCGGTAAGCAATTGTGCGTTGCCGGGTGAGGAAATCGTGACTGTATCAAACCAATGTTTAGTCACTACTTCGACCCCTACTTCACTCAGCGTCGCCACAAATTGGTTCATGAAATTATGTACGCGAAGTGCAATTTTCCTTAAACCTTCTGGTCCGTGGTAAACACCATATGCGCCAGCGATGATTGCAAGGAGCACTTGAGCGGTACAGATGTTGCTCGTTGCTTTCTCTCTTCGAATATGTTGTTCCCTTGTTTGCAGAGCGAGTCGTAAAGCTCGATTGTTATTCGAGTCAATTGAAACTCCGACAATGCGCCCAGGTAACGACCTACGGTACTCATGCCGTGTCGCTATATAGCCAGCGTGGGGGCCGCCAAAACCTAGAGGGACTCCAAAACGTTGAGCACTTCCAACGACTACGTCAGCTCCAAGTTCTCCGGGAGGTGTCAGAATGCAAAGTGATAAAAGGTCAGCGGCTACACCCACGAGGATGCCATTTGCTTTATGTCTAGCGATAGCCTTTGTTAAGTCAGGTATTTCTCCGGATGCCCTTGGAGATTGATACATAACAGCGAAACAATTTGCAGGAGGATTATCTGGGTCGCCGACTATGACATTCATTCCCATGGCATCAGCGCGAGTCTTTACTACCGAAATTGTTTGTGGGAAACACTCTTTGTCTAGAAGAAAAGTATCTCCGTCGCCTTTATAAACTCTCTTTAGCATCGTCATAGCTTCTGCAACTGCTGTTGGTTCGTCCAACAAAGAAGCATTTGCAATATCGCACCCAGTTAAATCGCTGACAAGAGTTTGGAAATTCAAAAGGGCTTCAAGGCGACCTTGGGATATTTCTGGTTGGTATGGAGTGTAAGCCGTATACCACGCAGGATTTTCTAGAATATTTCGCTGGATTACGGTAGGCGTGTGTGTGTCGTAGTATCCGAGACCGATCATAGATGTTTTTAACTCATTCATAGAAGCTATTTCTTTAAGTTTTATTAGTGCTTCTTGTTCGGTCAGTGGTTCAGGCAACAATAAATCATCCGATAACTCTCTGATGTTTTGCGGAACAGTCTGATTAACGAGATCACTTAAATCAGAAACGTCTAGTAAGGACAACATGTGCTCGATATTGCTGTCGATTATCCCAATGTGGCGTTCGGGGAATTGCTCAATAAGTGACATATTAGTACCTCAGACTTTTAGTAGTGTCCCCCTCTGTCTCGGTACCTGAGAGCTTCGACTTTTTAGTCTTTCCCCTTCGGTGAATGAATCAACATTCTTTCCAGATAGGCCTATATTTTGCGGTACTTGTGCCTGAGAGTTTCGGGGGGACCCTTGCTCCTTCGGCGTCAACATAGTTGAACTCTCCCGCAGTCAATTTTTGACCTAATGACACATTAGCGTAAACAGTTGCCACTTTGCGCAGCGAATATTAATTTCAACTAGGAAAAGTCGCGCCACGGTCAGACAAACCGTATTTCTCAAACCGACCCCAAAACCCGTGTTCATACAAGCCGTATCCGACATTACCTTCGTATTCAAAGCGACCAACATGATCGACAATCCCATATTGTCCAATTCCTGCTATATCAGCGACATCGTTTTCTAAGCCTTGCACAACAAGTTTAGGTCCTTGATACATGCCATGGCGCCAGTCATCTTCTATTCCGTATCCTGTTCCCATGGCGACATAATTTGCAAGCAGGGGAGTGCATTTCATATCAATTCCGGCATCGGGGAAATGTATTGTCGATCCTTCAAGCATTCTGGTTCCGGGTATGAGTTGATGTTCATAGGTTGGCGTACCGAGCCATTCGTTGGGTTTCTTTGGATCATGCCAAACC
>PVBE011185136.1_pt1 | contig 18345 bp, 9 predicted proteins | sample 1631181 | NCBI WGS metagenome assembly PVBE01 (sample SAMN08397723, study PRJNA350692) | Marine metagenome, whole genome shotgun sequencing project. | isolation source: water | place: Pacific Ocean | collected 2012-04
ACAAATAAATCTTAATACTACTAAGTATTAAGAATTAAGACACCCAACCTATTTCTCGACCTAGCCAGATTCTATTTTCATCTCCGGGTTTTGGTTTATTACTGTGTTTAATGTTCATTTCTGCCCACATCGGCTGCAGATTAGTATAATGCCAACACTTGAAAGCTTCCTCTTCGATAGTGGGATCGAAACGTGACTGGGCCTTGAAATGGTCGATCTGCCATTCGCCGTGATTTTCCCAAGTCATGCCTTCTTCAAACTGGCTTTCTAGATGATCTAGTAGCTCTTTGTATGTACACCCGACATACTGTTCAGTTCTACAGGTCTTCCTATTGCCTTTAATCCAACCACCGAATCCAGAACGCAGATTACATTGTAATTTGAAAACTGGGTCAGTTTGACATCGATTTTTCCTGTATGCTTTCATGTATGCTTTCCCCTTTTCTGATTCTCTGTATGCTTTATTGTATGATTTGTTGTATGCTTTCTTATATGCTTTCCCCTTTTCTGATTCTCTGTATGCTTTATTGTATGCTTTATTGTATGCTTTAGTGTATGCTTTCCCCTTTTCTGATTGATCATATGCTTTCCGGTATGCTTTCCTCTTTTCTGATTGATCATATGCTTTCCGGCACGCTTTCCCCGCTTCTGATTCTCTGTATACTTTCTGATATGCTTTCACACACTCTTTACACCCCCCTCGCCGCCCGTATTTTCCACTTTTACTTTTGTGATAATCACTAAGTGGTTTCGTTTCACCACACTTTGTACACTTCTTTTCCATATTTTAATTTTATCACTGTTCTCAACGTTATAAAATTCACTTTCTACTATTCAATACTGTGGGAATTCGTTCATGTAGTGCCACACGTACTTCTCGGGTACGGCACCAGACGCCTCCTTCATACCATTCCCGATTGCTGCAGCGACAAAAGTGGCGCTACTGATCGACGTATATGGTTGCGGGAACCCACGAGCCGCTGCGGAGCCAGTACCGGTTCCTTGATTAACAAAAGTCATCTGGGAAATATTATTGGCTGCTATCGTTTGCGAGCCTGCTGAGAATCCTGGGATTGCAGAATTGTAGTATCCGCCAATGTACAAATCCGCCCCGGCTGAAAAGTTATATACACCTGCTCCCCCTGTGTTACCGTCGGCAGCAGCCGTGAATATTAATTCCGTTACGCGCACTTCGGAATTCGGGACAGCAGTACCACCTGACTCCCAAATCTGTCCGGACGGTATGGCACCCCCGTTCCCCACTCTCGTAGAAGTTACTACAGTTGTCTTTACGTCAACTAATTTACCGTAGAAGATGGGGTTATTTCCCGGATTTGGGGCGGGATTTAGTTGAAAAATCGACACTCCCGGAGAACAACTGCTCACTCCATTTGGCGCAGCTTGACGAGGAAATTCATCCAATACCAAGGCTTGAGGAGTTACGAGAACTGCCGTCCACGTGTTAAATAGTCTATTCCCAGTGAAACCCGAGGTCTGTCCCCCTCCCGATTCCCCATAAGGAAATGGAACTAATACGCGATAAGGATCTAACGCGACACCTGGTCTGCCATTTGCATTAAATACGGTGATAGAGTCAGGAGCGTTTATCATATCGTTTCCAAAGGCCCCTCCGCTATTGTCTGCTTGTATGACTACAGCGATTTTATGATATTCGGTCTGTTGAAGGTTTATTCCTTTGGTAGTGTACTTTCCAGGCGATGTGGGAATTCCACCATTAGGATTAAACGGAGGAATTCGAGCACGTGAGATTGTGACTCTCATACCCACCATAGCTTCGTTGATTTTCGGTAATGTTACGGTCGCGTTGAATCCCGTAACTCCCGCTCCGTCTTGTCCAAGACCCGCAGGAATTGTATCCTGCGCATCAACATATCCACCTACATCTACCACCAAGTTTCTAATATTACCATTGTTGTACCAGCCTTTGCCCCCAGCTTGATTGCAAAGGTAACCGTAAGAATGATTAGGAGTCCCGCCGATCTGTGGGTAGAGGAGGGGCGGCGAGCCGTTGAATCCCATCCCAAAAGCACCGGGGCCTCCCCATGATCGATTACCTGGATTGGTGGGGGTCCCAGGAGCAACATCTTGGGTTGGCATCCAATAGTAAAGATTTTGTCTGACTTGGTCGCAATATACGTTTCCACTGCCACCAAAACCTACCGCATTGTTAGTAGGATCACCGCTTGTTCCAGAGCTGTTCACACATTTCCAGGATGTATTAACTGAAGGGTATGTTGCTTGAATTCCCGCGTCTGTGCCCCATCCATAGGATCCAAGTACCAGGTTACTATCGGGTTGGGGAAAGTCCGTGTAAAAAGCTTCATTAGCTGAAGGTGTGTTGGAACCGTAAAATTTGTTTCCAAGAACACACATACCTCCACGTAAAACAGTTGTGATTCCACTGCCGGCTCCTTGGATTCCGACGTTGCTCCCAGCTGCAAATCCAAGGGTAAGCGGAGCCCTTCCTTGATTTAACACGGTCACTATGCTGTTTCCGACGCCGTCAAGTCCGTAATGGTTACTCGTCGAACCTTCCCCTACCAGCTCTACCTGCTCAGTCGCATCATTGTTAAGCCTGGCTCTGATTCTACCATTACTCCCAGATGGAAGGGGATTTATACCTGCTGTTAACTCTCCTTGTCCGGTTATCTCGATCTTGTCAAGAACAGCATTTGGAACAAACTCACCCAATCTAATCGTTCCAAAGCCACCCGTACCTGCTGGGCTTGGTGCTACACCTCTTCCGTCGCGGTCCAACGTAACATATCGTTGGTCCTCAAGTTCGTTCGTAATAGCTAGAATCGTGTTTGCGACGTTAAATCCTGTCACTGGGGGTCCAGCGGACGTGTCGTAGTTTATGTTGATGTGATTGCCTCCGCTTCCCGAACTAGTCAAAGAACGAGCGGCTCCTATGTAAAATTCGTTGTACTTCAGAGGCACGTTACTACCGTCCGCGCCGAGATCATCAATCAATGGGATTTGTGTTGTCACATTACCCCCCACATTGAGAGCATATCCCCCCGCGAAAAGAGCTCTGTAGCCTCCCTGGCCATCACCACCTCCCGAAGTTTGCACGTTAGCAACCTCTTGGGTCTGCACGAAAACTCGGTTCATCGTACCAATCGGATAGAAACCCCCTGTGTTATTGTTCTGAAGTTGATTCAGCGCAAACGTAGCTCGGGCTCGATTACCTCCCAGAGGTGTCCTGCCTTGTAGATACAATTGGGCCATTGAATTAGACGTAGCTCCCGACAACGGAGCCGCCCCCACCGTTGCGATAGAACCACCAGCTATCCATATACCACTTAGAGGCGCCGTCCCGGGTTGTGAGGTGGACAATTGTAAGTATGAATCTAAATTGCTGCTATTTGACACTAAATCTGCCACCGCGGTCCCTGAGACCAGCTTCACGGAAGTGCTTGGCTGAGGAGCTCCGCCTACTGCGGTGAGAACGATAGATCCATTAGCGGTCTCCGCTGTAATATTTCCGGTTGCTGTTGTAATAGCGACGGTGGAAGTATTTGTTCCGACCAAATTAACACTACCTGTTCCACCCGCCGTCACGGTTATACCGGTGTTGTTTGTGATCTCAACTACGTTATTTCCGGATGACAAATTTGTATTTGCCGTGGCGGTAAAAACATTTGGCGTTAGAACTTCGTTGAATGTAAAATTGGGAGAAGCGGCAAAGTTACCATTTGCATTGAACTGGATTTCAGTGTTACCACCAGCGGCATTAGCACCGCCACCAGTGTTTGTAAGAGAGATCCATGGCCCTCCTGGTCCCTTCCATCCGTAGGAGTCTACACCACTGCCTTGCGGATCACCATAAACAATGGATCCTTCTTCTCCCTGAAACGCTTGAATTGGGATGACTAAAGGTTTCTTAAAAAGCAACCCCGTTGTTGGTATTCCGGTCGCGGAGGATTCGCTATCTAGCACCAATCTGTTAAAGGGATACGGACCAGATGTATCTTCCTCGATGTATATATCAGCGTTGTTCCTCAAGTTCCCAGCGCCGTCGCTTAACTGTATAGCCCCATCCGGTCCGGAAACGGTGATAGCGGGTCCTGTAGATGCTGAAGTATCCAGATTGGTATCACTCGGAAGCTTAAATGTTCCGGAACTGTATAAATTATTAAATTCACCAGTGTTATTGACTTGGCGAGTTCCGTATTTCACACGGTTCAAATGTCTTTTTGCTGAACTCATTTTATTATACATTCAAAGAGTTTTGATTTCATTCTAATCAAAACTTAATTTAAATACTCGGAGCGAGTGGATTTTCAGGGGGTGGAGCTCCTCCCGGTGGGATAGACGCAAGTTGAGTGCGGCCATTAACCGTGATACCTGGGCCTCTGATCGGATCACGAACTCGTTGATCAATTGGGAAAGTAGCAGTGTAAGCGACTTGATAATCGACCTCTTCAAATTGATCGTTAGCTCTACCGTTGAGAGTTTGTCCCAGAAAAGTCGCTCCATTGGTTACCGGATCGGTGAGCACTTGTTGTCGTGATATTCCAGCAAACGCTGTAGCTGTGGGGATCGCAGTAGTGTTATTTTTGCTCACACCAGCTCCGATGGCGTTTTTCGGCTGTACGAATCCAACACCGACAGCTCCGGTCGCGTTAGGAGCAGTACTAGCTGGTTTATTCTGATCGATGGAAGCGGAGTCTGCGTTTTCTGCTTGCATATATCCTTGTCCGGAATTGAGACCATTACCTATCAATTGGTCTTTTAAAGCCTGATCGGCTGGCGTGCCAACTCCATAACTGAAATCATTAAAATCAGGTGAGGCATTTTGCCCCGCCAAAAGCAGATAATTCGGAAGAAGAGTTTTTTGACCGGATGGGAAACCAAACGCATACAACAATTTGTCCGGATCACCGACAACATAATCACCCGGGGCAAAACCAGGGAGAGCCCACACATTACTTGGCAGCCCACCTGGCGTGTCAAGTCGGGCTCCGCTTCCAGCAAGACGCGATGCGGGCAACGACCCACCCGCAAGCACACTTGGCTGCATTTCACGGGCAGAGAAGACACCCTTTGAATTGCTGATACGAGGGTAAAGATTGACAACCTGATGATTTGCCCCACCGACTCCGTGAGAGCCCGAAATAACACCGAAGCCAGAAAAGTTCGAGGATTGCGGTGGCGTGTATCCTTTGACCTCGACAGTTCCAACGAAAAACGCTGCGGGTATTGATTCATTAGGTCCAAGGGCAACTGGTTCTGAAACTATGACGAGATCTCCGACTTTGTAGCCTGTCCCGGGTGCGTTTACCGTCGCCTCGGTAACGTTTCCTGTAGAATTGGTTGTAATTTGGAGAGTCAGGCCAGCGCCTGAACCCGTGATGGTTTCAGTTGCTACGACAAACTGTCCAGCGGCAAAACCGGTTTTGCCAGAATTGACAAGTGTGATGGCGGTATAGCTTCCATTACCGGTGGCGTCGATGTTGAAAGGAGCTCCTGGAACGCTGAGGCTTCCAACTGGAAGTCCCGATTGATTGTTAGCGTTATAGAGGGGATAAGTTGTACCTTCTCGTGACCCAATGCCAGGAGTATTAGGAATTAAACCAACGTATATTTCATTATTTAGCTGCCAGACCGATGGATTCGAGTTTCTCGACCCATTCGCCGAGCCGTGCTGATATCCAGGTGGAGGAACGGCGGAATCCGGAATTACCTGAGAGGGTTGAAACCACGAGCCAGGAGTTTGTGATGCGAAAGAGAAGGGAGATCGTGTTATATTTGGATTTTTCGTTAACACGCCAAACTTGGTTTTCTTCAGATTGCCCCCTGTTGGTACGAAAATCTTAACAATCTTGGTACCGTCCCCTCTTTGACTGGGTGGAACCCGTGGATCGTTGTCTGGAACAAACAATGGATCCGGGATGAGCATCTCACCCTTCTGAATGGCATTGGGTCTCATGCTGAGCAAACCAATGGGGCCAACTCTTCCAGGAACCGTGATGTTGTCTATTTTACCAATTGGCTGTTCTGGTATCTTGAAGGAAGGACCAGCGAAGTTGCTTGCCTGATTTTGCCCCAGCGCGGTAGCGGCGGCAGCGGTGGGGTCAGCCATACTGCTCATAACTGGTGTCCACGGTTGCAACTCAGGCTGCACGCGTCTCACATCACTGGGAGCAAGATTTAGATCTGAGTTTGGTGCAAACGGTATATGGTGTTTAATGATAGTTCGTAGTAAAGGGATCTCTCCCGAACTAGTAATTTGTGCGCCTATTACTGACATTTTATTTGAATGAAATAAAATTTAAGATGCAATTCAACATTTATAACCCTTCTCGATATTTGCTCTCGCATCGATAGTTTCGAGAGGAGCACGTCTTTTGGCGCCACGACTTTCGGGGAAATGAGAGCTGGGATCGATTTTAGGATTGGCAATACCAATCACAGCGCATGCCATTCTCCCACCAGCGTTACCTGTTTTTTTACTTTGTTTTTTCAGCTCAGAGACAGCTTTTGTTATATCAATGCTGCCATTCAAAAGAACATCGTAACCTCTTTCTATAGCGAGAGTTGAGGTCCTACCAGTAGAACAATCTGTGTAAGGAGTGACATCAATTGTGTTTCTTCTCAGGAGCTGTCCGTCTGGTCCGATCTCATAATCTGCGACCCCTTCCGATCCAAGATCATCACTGAGTTCATGTATCATGATAGTCCTACCGACTACCTCTTCCGGGGAGAGTTGGCTGTCGAAGTATCGGAGAGATACTTGATAAGTACCTTTTTTGTTTCTGTACGGCTGAATATTGTTAATCATATCTCCAGCATGCCTTTGACCTTCCATCAAATATGAACCATGCTCGGTATTGTGGGGATTGTAATGACCACCGGCTGACATGCATCCTCCGGTAATATCCCCGTATTCGTGCACATGAATAGCGTGCATCTGATCTGAACCAAACCCTGTCAGGAATATCGTTACTAGCGATTTGTACCCATCTTGGTTATGAGGCTCAAATTTGACAAATCCTTCAAGACCACCTTGTCCATTAAATGTAGCAATTGAAGAAGATTCTGAGTTTCCCATTTATTGTAATATACACTTTCTTCAAAGTTATATTACATACAAGCCCAGCAATCTTCCGAGAATTCTTCAACGTGAGGAGCTTTTTGGCGCTTAACTGCTCGGTGAAATACCATTATGTTGTGTACAAAATGCGCTATGCGGGCGGAATCTCGCATTCTTTTCGTGGCATCGGCGTCATAAACAAATCCCCTGTCTTCAATTTTCTTACGAATGTAAGATACTTCTTGTTCGTTGATATGACCATCTCCTCCTTGTCCTGGAATCGCCCAAGAAACAATCAATCCATCTCCTTTTGTGAGAAGGTCGAGAAAAGTGTCTTCTTTGTCTTTGGGTAGATGTTCTCCGACCTCTAGAGAATACACCCATACGTTTTCCGCGTCCCCGACGTGAAAAGTACTTTTTCCAAAATCCATCTGGTGAAATTCACCATCACACGCGTCCTTATTGTTGTTCCCATCGAGGGCTAATACACTCATACCATTCTTCTCCAGGATATTGGCGTATCCACAGTTCCCACAGCCGACATCGACAATCCGATCGGGTGAAATTTGCGAAAAATATTCCGCGAACTGTTCACCAAGTCCTTGATCTATCATGTGTGTATGAAGCTGATCTTCTGTCCAAGCTCCCGATGATGTTGCATCATTTTTGTATTTGACTGAGACGTGTACAATTTGCGCAATCAACAGAAGCCCTACAATCACGGCAAGAGTTACAAACAAAGGAAAAATCTTCTTCCGTCTGTATAAGATTGAGAGAACTATGAATACTGCCAACAAAACTCCCAAAATGATGAAAACGGTAGTTTTGTGATTATAAAGGAAAACTCCTGGTTTATACAACGATATAGCTGCATTATCTAAAAAGCTTCGCATTCTTTATTATACGGCAAAACAAATTTGTTTTACCTAGTTTGAGTTGTGCCAAATAAGAAAAACCGCCAGAGCAACTACAATTGCTATGACTCCGTATAGAATTGAAGAGTACGCTGGATTTTTCGTTACATGTTTATAGAGGTGAGAGATCAATCCAGTTGTGTAAGTTCCAAATGGTGGAGCTTGATAATTCTCAAGAGCGTGTTTTCTCGTCATTTCAGATCTTGCCCCAAGATCCGAATACATGAACGGGGTGTGGATAATAACAGGAATGTGTTGAGTTTCAGTGTGCTGGAATCGGCCGCCCGCAATACAATTTAGTTCGTCTGTGCTTCTTACGTTAGCCACGATCATTTGGTTACCGTCAATAGTTACTTTGGACGGATTGTCATCCATATATTTAGCTATGCCGATTTGATCGTCTTCGGGGGAGACTTTTAATGTATAAACATACGCCTCGATTAAAGCTTGAACCCGTCCAATGATACAGCCACCGTTTACCCATTTGTACCGCTCATTATTTACTTTGCATGAATGTTTGTGACAATTCAAAATACACATGTCTTCTCCGCCCGCTATGATAGGCGAAGACATGGAGAGAAACTTCTTTTCGAGTTCATTAGGTGGCCCTGCGAACAACAGATCATACGCATCGACGATCGCCACAATTTCGTCGGGCTCTCTAGAATTCAGAAATTCTATAATCAGCTTAATCTTGGTGGAGAATCCCTTCCATTCTCTTCCTTTTCCGAGAATGGTGTAATTATACCCCCATTTTCGGGCACTTTTCTTCCAATCATCTAGCCAGTTATTCTCATCAGTTGCAATTGTGATGATGTGCATTTTGCTTTCTTTTTCACGATCTTAAGTTGTCTTTTGGAACTAAAGAAATAATCTATGGATAAAAATGTCCCTACTCATTGCAACATGCGTAGGATGCTGCATCGCGATTCTGTTGTTAATTTATTTGCTTTCACGAGACGAAATAGACTGTTATAACGTCGGAACTATGATATTCGTCATTTTTACCCAAATAGCGTTGATTACTGTCCTCTTGATTCCTCGGGGCTGGATGACAAACAAAGTGATCGATCTTTGTCATATCTTTACCCTCGCTAGCGTTGTCGTGGCTTGTTTTTACGGGGACTCCCTTGTTTGTCTTTACTTTTTGGTAGCGTGCTTAGCGGCTCTTTTCTGGAGACAAAGTCGGAAAGCGAGAGGAATAAAAGAACTGTGCCCGTTTAGCGATACAAACAAAAATGTGTTTTTACCTCAAATGCCATCCGACTCTGCTGAATACTTTTTTGGACTGACGGCAGTTCTGCTAAGTGGAAAGATTCTATGGCTAGAATATTGTTGAACTGTAATTTAAGTATTAACCAGAATTTCAAAATATGAAAATATATTGGTGGATTGGAATAATTCTATTCCTGGTCGCGTTTTTGGCAATTGTGGACTGTATATGCTTCGGGCTCTTCAGCTTTAATTCCCATAGAATTTTCCATCCCGAGAGATACGGTGTCATTCTACCTGCCATCCAGCACACCGCGATGGACCAAGAAACTATACAGAAAGGTGGAAAAATTGCTTCAAAAAAGAAGGTAATGATCGCAAGTCTTGGTCGAGACATATCAGAAATATTCCCCATGGCTGTGAAAAGACTTGAAGCTATTGGATCTCTTTTTGGTGATTACGAGGTGGTAATATTTGAGAATGACAGTAAAGATGGATCACGAGAGCTATTCAAGAGCTGGTGTAGGGCAAATTCAAAGGTAAATTTGCTAGATTGTGAAGATTTGGGATACAAAGATTGTAAATTTAACGCAAAAGAAGCATATGCTTCCGGAGCATTGAGTTTAGATCGAATGACCCGAATGGCTTTTTTCAGAAATAGATATGTCGATCATTTTTGTAACAAAAGTGATGCTGACTATCTCCTTGTCTATGATTTTGACTTGGCTGGAGGGATTTCTCTTGCCGGAATTTTGCATTCGATTGGATGCGAAGAGCGATGGGATGCCATCTTCGCTAAAGGACTTGCACGATTACCCCCATTCGGTCTTGGCACTGTCACATATGACGGATTAGCATACGTCTCTAAAGGATCGGGGGGCAGGTGCCACAGCCCACTCGGTACCGTTCCAAGATTTATTGAACAAAACTGTCTTCCAACCGAAGGCCTTGTAGAGGTTGATAGCGCATTTAATGGATTAGCAATCTACAAAAGAAAATGTGTTCTCAACGCAAAGTACCATTCAATCAATGAAACTCTGAACTGTGAGCATATCGGTTTTCATCACGACATGATCAAACATGGACACGACAAATTATTTATAAACAATCTCATGGAACTGGAAGCGGGACCTCAAGGACCAAACAACAAGATCATGACCACATGGAATTTGTTATTTGCGTGATTCGGAATTCAATATTAAATTTATGATTTAATATTTTTACTTTCTTTTGCGTTTCTTAAACGTGACGAGAGACTTCTTGTAGAGCCGCTTCGAGTGATTTGGCATCTTTGTGACGCTGTAAGATAAAAGTTAGAAGGCCAGTGTGGATTTTAACATAATAAACTTCCTTGTTTTGACCAATTCTGTTGATTCGACCTTCCATTTGAACTCTAGAAGCCCTGTTGCTAGGATATACACTCGAGATCATCACATTGAGTCGGGTGAGGGTGTAGCCTTCAGGTTGGCTCATTTTTGTTATCACTACTCTGTAATCAGGTCCACCTTCTTCTACGGTCTTGTCCGTCAGTATTAGTGATTTTCCTTTGTTCATAACGAATATATCACGGTCCGGAACACCTTTGGCAATTAACATATCGCGAAGTTTGGTCTGATGCATACCATTTCGAGCAACCAACATAACACCGTCTTGGTCGGAAAAGATAGCATCGATCGTTCTGTCGACCATTGTCCGGTCGCACACCGCGTAGCACAAGTTGATTGCTTCTTTCCATGATTCGGAAACAGGATTGGCATTGGTACCTCCGAATTTTGGCGGTACTAGCATATTGTAAGCTCTGAGATCTTCTTCATTCATCACGGCAGCGATATCTTCTGTTTCGACTCTTATTCCGGTATTGATCGGTCTCGTAATCATTGTATTTGCCGCAACTAAGAAATTATTATTGTTGACTTCAAACGGTACGATTCGAGACAACCAAGCGTTGAGTTTGTAAGTTTTGCTGTCAATCACTGGTGTTCCGGTGAACGCCGCGAAGATGTTTGCTAAGCTGGCTATCTCTTGCGCAGTTGTTGTTCTCTGACTATCGTTCATGTTTTTATGAACCTCGTCAAAAACCAGGAATGCTTCAGATGCAATTTCACTCAATTCTCGTCTACATTTTCTAAGATGACCGTCTGTTGTGATGATGTTGACTCTGAACTTGTCCGGTGTACATCCGAGCTTCACAATGTGGTCTTTGCCAGCTCGTTTCTTCCATATCTTCTTTTGAGCCGCTGACATCGCTTTTAGTGGAACTAAGAAAGTTATAGGGAGCCTAAACGCTTCAATTTCTTTCAATACACTATCAACAGCAGAAGTTGGCAAGGTGTACACGAAATACGGAGGCATTACTTCGTTTTCTATGAGGTATTTTACAAAATACATAACGATTAACGTTTTTCCGAGACCAACTTTCAGCCAAAGAAAAGAACCTTTATTTCCTGCTTCAAAGTTTTCGATCATGTCAATCAAAGCTTCACGTTGATGTGTCCATAATTCCCTTCCTGAAGAGTCCGAAATCGGTTCCCAATTACCTGTCCATTCAGTTCTTTTTGACGCCTCCGCTTGCTGAATAATTTCTTTGATGTGCCACAACAACGGTGGAGAGTGAACATCAAATCTGGCAGGAGTTCCTTCACTTGGTGTGAAAGCCGCTGGACATAACGCAGAGAGCATGACTAAAGATTGATATGCTCCCACGTCGTCAGTAGTGACAGTTTGATGAGTACCACTTCCTTCTCTGCTGACAGGATACATCTCAATTTTTGTGTCGTAAGTTGACAAATATAACAAAACTCTTCTCACGATGGCTGATGGAAGATTTACAACGGCGCTGTGGATTTTTTTCTGATAATTTTCGACCACTCCATTTCCAGTGAATAGCAAAGCCCACTCAAACTCGCGAAAGGTCATGTTTCTTGGATCTAATGTTTCAAAAATCAGATGCGGGAGTTGGGAATGATACAGCGGATCTGCGACTTCGTCATATGAGATTCTAGTATCGGCTAATTCTTCCCAAGTTTTCTTTCTTCCATCAGGTAATATTATAACGTATCCAGAATCGATGAGACGAATCGAAGCTCCTTCAAATATCTCAAGGGGTGGTCTTGTACTATTCATCCTTTTCCCTCTTTTGAGAATATTCCTTGCTTTCTCAATAGCTGTCTGTTTTTGTTTTTCCGTTAACGGATCCGTGGTGTTACGGCTCGGCCGTCTGACAGCTATCAGATGATAAGGATCATCAGCACTCATTGTGACTAAAGACGTAACCCTTCCACATATTTCTATAACACCGACCATTGCTGCTAACCAACCGATAGGTAGGTGCACGTCAATCCAATGTTTTTTATCTGGAATAATTCTCCTGGGGAGCTTGTTCTTTTGTTTTGCCGTCAAGAAAAGATTCTGAGCTCTCCTAGTGTACAAAACAAATTCGTCTTCGAACATGTCGAGATGTTGATCACTTTTGCGGGGATTGACACCACTTGATTTGTCCCAAAGTTTACCAAAAAGCACCGAGAATGCCTTCCCAGGTGGCCCTTTCTCTTTTTTCACTAGCTGATAATCGTAAAAGTAGACCAGGTTAGGCGCCCAATGCTGATCCACACAATGCTCAATGGGCATAATTTCCGGTCTATCTGTCTTGCCCTCGATAATGTCATCTGGGTGATCAGCTATGTATCTTAAAAATCCAATGTCGCTCTGAAAGCTTCGAATTTCTGTCAAAATGGCTGACGAACGTTCCAATGCTGTTTGCCCTTTTTCTATCGTCAACGGTTTGAGGGCCGCCCCTTCTCTCCAGTCCCAATCCCAATACTTGTTGCTTTGGATTGCTTCACTAACGGCATCAATAGCTGTTTGCATAAGTAACTCGCTTGGATTCCAACTTTTGACCCTCTGAGATAAAAGGGCTGCCGTTAAGCAAGTCGCTATTCCAGCTGGACTGGCATATGCGTCCTCGGTAATAATCACGCCGAGTCTTTTGAAACACGCCTCCTTACCACTGACATATCTCTGAATATCAGGTACAAAACTTCCAGGAGTGAGGATAAGTTTCACAACCGCAACCTTTAGTAACCACAGTGAGTCGACTAGAGAAGTCACCTTAACCACTCCACCCCCGTCTGAAGTCTCAGAAGTATATACTTGTAGCAACTCTACACTCTGTGGTCTAAATCTGACCAATTTTTGAATCAGAGATTTATAAGCAGCAGGGCCCAAGTTTCTCATAATCTTCGCTATACGATCTAGATCTTCTTCGCTGACGATCTCGGATCTTAGAACAGGAGTCCTAGGACTCTGAATGCCTATTGAAATTCGATCTTGTACTATGGGACGCCAAGAATCACGAGATCTTTTAAAGTCAGATGGAATATCTTTCAACACAAAGAAAGGTCTTACGTTGTCAATCTTTTCGAATATGTCTGAGATGCCACCCTCATATGTCTGGACCAGCTCATAATCGTTCGAGAGTTTCCAACTAAAACGACATAATGCTAGAGTGTGTTTTCTGGCTTTACTACCAGGCACAGCGGGTATCATATCCTCGATTTCCTTTCCAGTCCACCATCCATTTTCTTGATTGGGATTTCCCATCATCAAGATGTCAATGTCGTCAGAATTTATCTTTTCAACGAGTTTACCGGGCTGAAGTACTTTTAAGAAAACCTGGGTCTTTGAATCTCCCACAATCAATTCGTTGTGGTAAGAGTCTTCATGTAAAGATAACCATTCTTGTATTTCCTCAGTGTTCATCTCGGAAAAAAAGGACAATCCTTTCAAACGCAACATATATCGATTCCAAATATCCGGATGCTGACGCAAAAGATCTAACTTTCCCTTTTCTGGATATATATCCCCTTTCATTATTCGAATTACGGCCCCGGAGGTTCCCTTAGAAGCTCCCATAATTACATCACCTGCTCGAGCCCCTGATATCTGTATACAGAATTTATTCAAGATGGAGCGAACACCTTTCTCATGTGCTTTTTTGGGAAGCGTTTGAGGTCTACCGGCGTCATCGAGGCCCTGATGTGACATTATTTTCTTCATAAGGCCCCGGAGGCCCACATGATGTCGCAGCAGCTGTATAGACTGAATCCTCAATTCTTCTTGGATTTCCGGAGAAAGCGAATCATATTGGGACATATCCTGTGTTCGGCAAAATTTACTTAGTTTCATTCTGATTTCTTATAAACTAAGAATAATAAATCATTCTTAGTTTACCATGATCGTAAAACACTTTAATCCATTCGCCGAAGCAAATGGATTAAAGTGTTTTTATATTCAATAGTCATCGTGATCGTCATAATGCTCCTCGTGTGAATCATCGGATTCTTCCGACTCGTAATAAGAAATAGGATGGTAGACGCCCATACAAGCACACATCGTTGGATTCTGTCGATGACTGACACATCCATGGTGCAACATGTTGCACGTGTTGCGGGGTTTTCTCATTGTACTAGGAGAGTCTGGAGCATCGATCGGTACTACTTTGCCAATGTCCATATCCGTTCCGGGAACTCTTCTCTCCAGTCTCAATGTACAATCCTCTCTCACTAAGCACACAAGACACGAGCATTCACAAGGGGGTCTTATCATCCATTTTGATGGATCCAAGGAGTCTATTCTTTTCTTGAAGCAAGCTTGCATCTTACAAGAGCCACACTTACACAACACGTGTCTCTTTGGTCGTGGGAATCGTCTTGCCTGTTTGTGTCTTCCCCCGCGCCCGCCGTGTCCGGTGATTTTCTTTAAAGATGCTGAAGCTTCGCTGATTACCTCTTTGATGAAACATGGTCGTGTACAATCCCTCGTACATCTGTAATCGTCACCAGTTCCGGAAAGTTCGGGTACAAGATGAGAGGGGAGGTTAGGTGCGTCAATTTCCGATCCATCGATACGAGTGATCTTACCGCGGTGATAGAAAGGGGGTTGTATGCCCACATCTGCCGTTGGTTGTTCGGTCATCAACATGGATAATTCTGCTATTCCTCGTCTCCCCCATTGGACACATTGTTTCGCCACCGAACGCTCACACGACGGTTCCGTAACTTTGCTGAAACCAAACCTGCGCATTTCTCGTTCATAATATTCGATTTCATGCGTGAAATCTACCTCCGCCGTGGTTGGACACGTGTTAATATTTTTAGGGTATGTGGCGCGTGAGTGTCGGCTCGTGGTGGGTTCTGCAATTTGTGAATCCAACTGCTTTTTCATCGTTTGTCGACACTTCCTTTTTACATCGGAGTGTAATTCATCGTAACACGCTAGCAGCATCTTCTTATCCAATGAAATGAATCGGCGGTCCAAAGTGTTGTTTTGACACAGACATGACCACCCGCGTACATTCTCATCCTCGCAAAACAAAAAGATGGTGTTCCACACATCGGGGCCTAGAATTATATTTTTATGTTTTCGCAGAAGAAGGGGGAAATGAATACGTAAGAATGTCTTTTTATCACAACCGGAGCAGCTACATCCAACCATGTGTTCAGCATTGCACACAGTTAAGTGCGCGTCGTATTGAATGGATTTCTCGTCCTTGTATGTCGGTATTGATCTTCTGCAGATAAGTTTACCCTCACACCACGCGGAAGTTCCGGTATTTTCACATAGCTCTTTTAAGGATTGTTCTGTTATGTCGTCATCATCACGTTCCCGGGGATTAGTATAATCTTTCCATTGGTTCATACCACAATCAGGTTCACAACGATCAAAAAATGCGGAGATGCTGTTGGGGAGTGACTTCACTATGTTTCGGTTGTGGTCACGAATTAGGTTACGATCATAAGTGAAATGTACTGGCGTTGTTTTCATTACGAGGTGTCCAGAATCAGAGGAGGAATAGTCAACGAGTGCGCGTCCACGTCCTGTATCATCAAAGTGAACGGATTCAGGGAGGCCCGGTTTACCGCTGTGATCAATATTACCTGAACGCAACAGGTGACCAGAGCGTGCTCTATGAACACAATGACCTTTTCCACACACGGTTAAACAATTGTGGACTTCCATGAATGTTTGTCGCAACGGATCCACGTGTCTCGCTTGTGCATCTTTGAAGATGTGGCAACGACATGTGCTTCTGCGGGCCAGTACATTGTGAATTTTTTCTCTGACAGCGAAGAATGATCGAGATGGCATATGAGACACCAAATCGATCTGGAAATGGTCTTCGATGATTTCTAGACGATCCAATAAAACACTTTTCAATCCCTTATTCATCATGTCTTGTATCACCTTTTCAAATTCTGCAGATAGAGTGATCAAGTGCGCGTGGTACCATTCCTGTCGCCATTCTTGGCGTTCTTCAGACCGTATCAGTGGTGGATATTCATGCTCGGCCACGCGTGGATCTTCCAACGCTTTTCTTCTTCGTATCTGAGTATCAAGCCAACGTTCATTGTTTTTGCTGTACAGAGAAAAATAGACGTGATTATGATTTCTCTCTGGTGCGGAGATTCCAGCTCTTGAGAATGTGCTCGGAAACGCGATCGCTGAACTAATATCCTTTCCTTCGACAAATACAGCAAACGCTGTTCGGACAAAATGACAAACACTTTCGTGTTCCAATGGCTGGTGCAAGTCTGTTGCCACGCCCGCTGTGGCTCTCGCTATCTGCAAATAACCGTTTAATCCAAACCGTTCTTCAAAGAAAGGAGAGTTACGATTGATACTAAGACCGTTCCAGACCTTGGTGAAATACTTCGACACATAAGCTCGAATCCAATGTCCGACCGAACCCATATGATTTTGACCTCGATGCGGCGCGCCGTAATAACCTTCAAGGGCAGGTAGTTTTCCTCCGTCTTTCTGAAAACCGTTCCATGGCTTTTCATTAATGGTCCTACCTGACCGATTGAACATTGCACAATCACCACACGAAGTTTCGGATGGCCATTCGCTCACAGTGAGAGGTAAGTCTGAACGTCGGATTCCAGAACACACTCCAAGCTCCGGATGAGAACTAATCCACAACGCAAAAGGCATATGTGCCAATGAAACGGAACGAACCTCTTTGGATATTTCCTCGCCAAGCGGTTCGCTTCTCGGCATGCCGGGCCGCCACCCCGGTAGGCTGAGAACATCAAACAAGTAGTCTGGTCTTCTGCCATTGACGTCCTTGTCGTGAAATAGAAATTTATTCGGCACAAACACAACATCCTTGTATTGATAGCTGTTTAAGAGGTGGCCCAAATATTCTTTCCCACCTATTGTGTCACTATGGTAAGACCAGAACTTTTGTCCAAATTTGCGGTATGTAACTTCCTTTGAACCAAGCCACGCCCCGACGTCAATCCAAATTTTGAATTTGAGCACCAGTTTATACAATCCTTTCGTGGTAATTTCTTTGCTAGCGTGTACTGCTTCGGAGGGAAAAATGAGTATTCCGCGCGGCGTTGTCGACTCTTTGTACGTGTGTTTTCGCAATCTTTTCTTCAGCATTCTGCTTCTCATGAAGTGAGTATGCGACTGACTCCGCCATGCTAGCTCGTCCAAAGCGTTGGCTGCGTCCTCCTCTGGACAGAAATCTGTTGGACGTCTTCTGTCGGTTTTATTCCAGCATTGTGCCCCGTCTCCTGGTAAAAACACCTCCGTGACTCCCTGTTGCGAGTGCTCCGGAATGTTGGAATCTAAGCATATCAAAACTGTGAAAGGTCTGTATCTCAACACATCAGCTTCTTGAAAGTCCGTTGGCCTTGGTGATGAGCGATCGTAGCCCTTGTTGTACACAGGATATGATCCGGTGCCAGAATATTGGTTATCGTCGGATATCCCATCCAACCAAAACTTTGCATCAGTACCCGGAGCTCTACATACCTGTACCTCACTTTGAACAACTTTTGGATCACCACGCGAGGAAATAACCATCTCTTTCTTATTGGGATGTTTGATCCATCCATGGCTCTTTTTCTTCATTTCCGATTCGGGAAATTTTCCTCGTCTATCTCTGTGCCTTTCAAACTTGTCACCATGTTTGTACGAAAGTAAATCCCAACAACCGGGATCGATGAACCACGGAGGGGTAGTTTGTCTCACCCCCGAAAAAGCTTGATCGACGATCAACTCATCAAGCTGTTCAAAAATGTATGTTTCGAGATCTGGATCGGATCGAAAAATTTCCTCGTTCGACATTCGCAGACGCTTAGACTTCCG
>PVBE011132672.1_pt1 | contig 18344 bp, 18 predicted proteins | sample 1631181 | NCBI WGS metagenome assembly PVBE01 (sample SAMN08397723, study PRJNA350692) | Marine metagenome, whole genome shotgun sequencing project. | isolation source: water | place: Pacific Ocean | collected 2012-04
CCAGGGACTCAAACCACCGCACCAATTCAAGGAATGAAACTTGGCCAAAATCAACATCCAGTTCACTCTGTTTTCCGCCTTCTATTCGCCGCTGATCTCGACCATCTCGGGTGGATTCCTTGCACGTGAAGGGCTCGAGCCGGAATGGTCGATCTCACCACCGGGCGTCTCGGCCATCGCGGCGATCGAGGACGGCTCGGCCCACGTCGTACAGTCGGCCTTGAGCCAGGGGTTCTCCTCGCTCGCCAAGGGCGAGGCGCCGGCTGCGGTCCATTTCGCTCAGATCAACGAGATGGACGGGTTTTTTCTCACCGGGCGCGAGGCCGATGCCGAGTTCGGCTAGAACAAGCTCGAAGGCGCCGACGTGGTGCTGTTCGGAGGCGGCCAGCCGCTCGCCATGTTCAAATACGCCTGCCACAAGGCGGGCATCGACTTCACCAAGATCAACGCGATCCATCCCGGCGGCGCGGCCGACATCGACGCGGCGTTCCGCGCCGGCGAGGGCCAATACGTCCAGCAGCAGGGCCCGTTCCCGCAGCAGCTCGAGGCGGATGGCGTGGGCCATGTGGTCGCGCAGGTCGGCAAGCAAGTCGGACCGTGCGGATTCTCCAGCGTCGCGGCAAGCCGCGACTGGCTCGAGACCGACATGGCGAAAGCCTTCATGCGGGCCTACAAGAACACGCGGGTTTATATGAACGTGACCCCGGCAGACGAAATCGCCAAGACCGAGAAACCCCATTTTCCGAACATCGATGAAGCGGTCCTAGCCGATTGCATCGCGACCTACCAGAAACTCGGCTGCTGGACGCCGCACGTCGAGATCACGCGGCCGGCGTTCGAGGCCATCCTCGACATCTTCGAGTACAACGGGTCGCTGAAGGAGCGCTACCGCTACGAACAGATCTGCGCAGAGCCGCCGTCGACCGACTGAACGGGTGCGCTGGAGGCCTCCGACGTCGGGTCAGGCGGCGGGTGGGCTTTCGCGCGCTGGCAGATCCTCGGTCTTGGCGCCGAGCGACAGCATATCCTCGATGACGCCGTCTTCCATGCCGATCTGGAGCGCATCGTTGAACCGGTTGAAGAAACCGCAAAGCGCGGTCCTGAGCGTGAGCTCGACGATCTGCTCCTCGCTGAAGTGCGTCTTCAGCTCGTCGAAGATCGCATCGCGCATGCGCCCGGAATCGGTGGTGACCTGTACGGCGAAGTCGCGCACCAGCCGGTCGACCGGATCGAGGCCCGGACAATCAGGCTCGAGAATTCTTGCCGTCGTCTCCGGCGCGAGGCCTTGCTCGATAAGTCGGGGCGCGTGATGCGCCACGCAGTAGGCGCACTCGTTGAGCTTGGACACCACGACCAGCACGATCTCCAGATAGCGCTTGGGCAGGCACCCCTCGTCGGCGAAGTCGAGCAATAGCCCCATGAGATGCTTGACCGCCGCCGGGCGGTGGGCGAACACCTTTACCTGATTGAGGAACGGCCCATAATCCTCGGCGAAGCGCTGGTAGACCGGACGAACGTCATCCGGGACCTCGTCGATCTCTATGTCTCTTACGCGTGCCATGACCGGTTCCTTGCCAAGTGAGAATACGCGCGATCGCCCTAATTCGGCCGGTTGCGCAGCACCACCAGCACCTCGCGGTGATCCATGACGTCGCCGAACTGCTGGATGAAGGTCTCGAGCGAAGCGCGGTGCTCGTCATCGGACAGCGCCGCCAGGCAGTCCGACACCATCACGACATTGAAATCCAGCATCATCGCGTCGCGGCCCGTGGCCTCGCAGCACACGTTGGTCTTGGTGCCGGCGACGAGGACGTTCTCGATGCCGTAGCCGCGCAACACGCGCTCCAGCGACGACGAACCCGGGATCAGCGCGCTGTAGCGGTTCTTCTGCACGATGAGGTCCTTGTCGTTTACGTCCAGGGCGTGCCAGACGCGCTGGCCCTCGCCGCCCGGCCGCAGGCTCTCGATGGTGCGGGCGCGGACGTCCTCGGCGACGAAGTTGTCGAAGAAGCCGCCCCAGTCGCTCGCCGTGCCGTCGCCGGTGTTGGCGTGGGTCACCCAGATGACCTTGACGCCGAGCTCGCGCGCCTCGGCCGCGAGCGCGTTGATGTTGTCGCAGATGTCGCGCGACTTGGGCACCTCGGCGGGCGATCCCTCGGCGACGAAGGTGCCCTGCATGTCGATCACCACCAGCGCCGTGGTGGCGGGATCGAGCGAATCCCAGAGATGCACCTTGTTGCGCCGGGCCAGCACCCGCTCGATGATCTCCTGGCGGATCTCGACGTCGTGCATTTGGGTCTCCTCAGTCGAACAATACGTCGTTCAGGAACGGGTCCTCGGGCAGCGCCGTCTCGCTGTCCAGGAGCGCGCCGCAGCCCGGGCACGCGAAGCGGCGTAGCACGACCCGCTCGCCGCCGCTGTAGGGCTCGCCCGCGGCGCCCCGCATCGGCGTCTCGCTCAACGACGCCGCCTGCTTCCACGGCCCGCCCGCCGGCGCGATGGCGTGTTCGCACGCCGCGCACCGGATCTCACCGGCATCCAAGTGAAGCGTCGATGACATGCGCCGGCTCATTCGGCCGCCTCCGCCGTACGCTGGCCGCGCAGCTCGGCGCGGCGCGCCTCGGTGGCGGCGGCATCAACCGCTTCGAGTTCGCCCCGAAACACCACGCCGTAAACGTCCCGCGCCACATCGACGGACACGATGCGCTCGCGGCAGTCCCGCAGCAGCGCATCAGGATCGCGAGCCAGCGGATCGCCGTAGCCGCCGCCGCCGTTCCAGCGCACATAGAGCGAATCCTCGCCCATCATCGGAAATACACCCCACGAGATGCGCTCCTTCTCGCCCGCCATGTCGCCGAGCCGCTGGGCGAAGGCGGTATCAATGTTCTTCCGTGTCTCGTCGGCCTCGTTGTTGTGGATCCAGACATAGCTGTTGGGCGCGCCGGGATAGCCGCCGGCGAGGCCGTCGCTCATGGGGAAATCGGCGCCCTTGCCGGACACCACGTAGTGGATGCCGCCGTCGGGCGCATCGTGCGGCGTCAGCGCGATCTCCATGCCGAGCCCGCCGCGATACTCGCCGGGCCCGCCCGAATCCATCATGCGGCGGCGGAACAGGTAGCGCATGGGAAACCCGTTCTCCATGGTCTCGACATTGGCCATGCGCGAGATCGGGTTGGGGATCTCGCCGCCAACATCGACGCCGTCGCCGAACGAACGCGCGCCGCCCGCCCCGGCGAAGGTCTCAGTCAGAATCCCGATCGCCTCGCCGCCGTGCTGGTTGCGCCCGAACATGAAGACGGCGAAGTGGTTGGCGTGCCAGACGGCTGTCGCCTCCTCGACGTACTTGTCTGAAGCGTCCAGCATCTTGCCGATGGTCGAGCACGCCGCGTTGTTGACCGACTGGATCGCGCCCACCGTTGCAACCGATACCGGCGCAGGCCGGGTGCAGTTCACGATCGTGCCCTCGGGCGCGATCATGGTGATCGGGCGGATGACGCCCTCGTTCCAGGTGATGTCGTAGCACAACAGCGGGAACAGCGGCGCGAACAGCCCGCCGAGCGAAGCCCACTTGGTGCAGTTGATCGAGAATTGCGATTGCGGGCTCGAATCGGTGAAGTCGAAGACCAGCGTATCGTCCCGCTTGGTCATGGTGAGCACGACCTTGAACACCTCGCCCTGGACGTCGATGTACTGGCGCGACTGCCACTGGCCGTCGGGCAGCTCGGCCAGGCGCTCGCGCAGCAGCGTCTCGGACTGGTCGATCAAGGTGCGGCACGCCTCGTCGACGGTCTCGTAGCCGTACTTGTCGATCAGCGCCAGCATGCGGTCCTTGGCGACGTTGTTGCAGGCGATCATCGACGACATGTCGAGCGCCACCATCTCCGGCGACCGCACCATGTTGAGGAGCGTGTCCATCACGTCCTGGTTCATGGTGCCGCCGGACACGATGCGGATGCCGGGCGACGAGAATCCCTCGGTGAAGATGTCGGGCGCATCGGGGCAAAAGCCACCCGGGTTGGTCGCGCCGATGTCGTAAACGTGGACGAAGCACGCCGACCACGCGACCAGCTCTCCGTGGTGGTGGATCGGCGCGACCAGGTAGATGTCGGACGTGTGCAGCGCAGCGGTATAGGGGTCGTTCAACAGGAAAACATCGCCCTCGTTGATGTCGTCCACGAAGCGGCGGATGATCGACTTGCACGCCTCGGCCGCGCTGGTCAGGTGATGCAGGAAGCCGACGCCGCCCATCAGCAGCGTGCCGTCGGCGCGATACAGCGAGACCATCAAATCGTGGCCCTCGTTGGTGATCGCCGAGCCCGAGACGTGCTTGAGCGTGATCACCGCCTCGTCGACGACGCGGTAGAGCCGGTGGCGGATGATGGAGAAGGTGATCGGGTCCATCGCTTTACCTCAGTCGAATTCGATGACGATGTTGCGGATCTCGTCCATCCGCCCGGTCTGCGCGTCCTGCAGCGCGATGGTGGTGATCGGGGTGTGGATGATCGCCGGGCCGCGGACGAGGTTGCCGGGTGCGAGACGCTCGAAGTCGTAGATGTCGGCTTCGGCCATGCCGTCGCGGGCATCGACAAAGATCTCGCGCCGGCCGATTTGCGCGGCGCCCGGGTCCTCGCCGCCGAGCGCCTCGGCGATAATCTCGGGCCGCGTCATGCGGCCGCGCGCGGCGAGCCGGAACATGGTCATTTCCATCCCGGCATCGCGATAGGCCGAGCCTTTGCCGTACTTGCGCTCGTAGAGTGTCTCAAAATCGTCGACCAGGGCCTGGAACCCGGCTTCGTCGAGCGGGGTCGCGGCGCGGACCGGCGTCGTCACCTCGTGTACCTGGCGGCCATAGCGCAGATCGACCGACCATTCGAGCTCGATGCGGTCGTCATCGAAACCCTCCTCGGCAAGCTGGGCCTGGGCGCGCTCGATCAGCGGCGCGTAAAGCTCGTTTATCTCTTCGGCCGGCGTCGGCACGGGGCGCGTCGTCGTCACCGAATACTCGTGGACGATATCGGCCGAGACCAGCCCGAAGGCGCAGTTCACCGCCGCCGTGTAGGGCACGATGATACGCCGGACGCTGAGCTCCTGGCCGAATACGCCGGCCAATAGCGGGCACGAGCCGCCGAAGGCGTGGAGCACGAAGTCGCGTGGGTCGAGGCCGCGCTCGACGGTGATCTCGTGGATCAGGTCGGTGATCTGGGCCGCCGCGACCCGGTAGATGCCGAACGCCGCCTGCTCGACCGGCATGCCCATGGGGTCGGAGATCTTGGCCTTGAAGGCGGTGCGCGCGGCCTCGATGTCGAGCGTCATGGTGCCGCCCAGAAAGCGCTCGGGCTCCATGTAGCCGATCAGGGTCATCACGTCGGTTAGCGTCGGCTCGGTGCCACCGAGGCCGTAGCACACCGGACCCGGCCGCGCGCCGGCCGATTGCGGCCCGACGCGGGGAACGTTGGTGCGTGGCTCCAGCGACACGATGCTGCCGCCGCCGGCGCCGATCGAGACCACCTCGATCTTGGGCGCGACGTAGTGGTAGCGGTCGACCATGGGCTCGCGCGCGAACTCGAGCTCGCCGTCCTGGATGACGCCGACCTTGAAGGTGGTGCCACCCATGTCGGCGGCGATCACGTCCTTGTCGCCCATCAGGTCGCCGAGATATTTGGACCCGATGACGCCAGCCGCCGGGCCGCACTCGATCATGCCGACGGCGCGGTCGGCGGCCTCGACCGCCGGCAGCAGCCCGCCGTAGCCCTGCATCACCAGCAGCGGCCCGTCGTAGCCCTCGCCGGCGAGCTGGGCCTGCAGGTTGGTGATGTAGTCCGACGCCATACGCCCGGCATAGGCGTTGATCACGACGGTCGACGTGCGCTCGTACTCTCCCGGCACCGGCGCGATGTCGCTCGACAGGCTGACATAGGCCTCGGGCGCAACGCGGGCGACGATGTCGCGCACCCGGCGCTCGTGATCCGAATTGTAGAACGACCACAGGAACGAGACGGCGAGCGCGTCCACATTCATGGTCTCGACCAGATGGCGGACCGCCGCCTCGACCGCCGCCTCGTCGAGCTCGCGGATCACGGCGCCCTTGTAGTCGACGCGCTCCGCGACGCCCCGAATGCGGTCACCCGGCACCAGCGGCGGCGCGCGCTCGGTCTTGACCGGATGCTTGATGCGATCCTCGGAGAGACCGGCCCAGCGGCCATAGGCGCCGCGGGTGACTAGCAGCGTATCCTCGAAGCCCTCGGTGGTGATCAGCCCGGTGCGCGCGCCCGAGCGCGTCAGCAGCGTGTTGTCGACGACGGTCGATCCGTGGGTGAACAGCTCGGTGCGCGCCAGCAGCTCGGCCCGGTCGAGACCCATCGCGTCGGCCGCCGAGGAGATCGAATCCAGCACCCCGTCGGCGAAGTCGGGCGGCGTCGACAGTGCCTTGCCGAGATGGATCGGCTCGCCGGGCGCGAACACGACCGTATCCGTGCAGGTCCCGCCCACATCCGTCGCCAAGACATAACGCGTTCCGTCCGCCATCCCATGCTTCCCGCGGTTCTTCGGACGAACAGCATGTCGCTGGCGACGGAGCCGGTCAAGTGGCAGCCCTCCTCAATCAGACGCCTACGCCTTTTGGAGCGGCGGACAGGGGACAGTTCCGTAGGAACAGAACACGCAGCAGTCTCCCGCCAAGGGACGCAGGACCACGCCGCAACCGACGCAGTCATAGAAGAACTGGCAGGCGTCGGTCGGCATCTCTTCCGTCGCCACGTGGCCGCAATCCGGGCACGTGATGGTCGACTTCAATTGAATTGCGGACATCGTCACGCCTTCATTCCTCGCTCGCCACGGGCCGGTTTCCGCCACGCCGCATGCGCACCAATCCAATCGCCATGATCCCGAGGGACACGGCGAGCAGAGGCAGGAGAACGAAATCGAGCCACGCGAGCCATGAAGCGAGCCCGACCGCGCCGAGCGCAATCACCAGCGCCGGCGTAAAGCAGCAGACGGCGGCGACTACCGCTCCCGTGATGCCGGTGCGGAAAAGGGTTCGTTCGTTCATCGTGAGTCTCCATCGGTTTGGTCCGCGATTGCGGGACGCGGCGTCGCGACATCGACTGCGCCGGTTCAATTCGCGTGCTAGAATGGGATCTGTAGGTACTACAGGTTCAAGGGGTTTTTGGCATGACGACCTCGACCTCGGCGGCGCTGACGCGGGGCGCGCTCCCGAAGCGCACCGGGTGCAATATCGAGACCATCCGGTACTACGAGAAAATCGCGCTCATGCCGGACCCGCCGCGCAGCGCGGGCGGGCACCGAATCTATGGCGAAGAGCTCGTCAAACGGCTGACATTCATCTGCCGCGCCCGCGAGCTCGGCTTCACCATCGAGGAGGTTCGCGGGCTGCTGGGGCTGGTCGATGGCGGCGATTATTCCTGTGCCGAGGTCAAGACACTGACCCTTCGCCACGTCCACGACATCCATCGCAAGGTGATGGATCTCCGGAAGATCGAACGCGTTCTGAAGACCATGGCGGCGCAGTGCGATGACGGGGCGGTGCCCGACTGCCCGGTGATCGACGCGCTGTTCCGCCCGGCAACCGCGCCCTGAAACCGCGTCGCTCGATTTTCCGTGGCGCCGTTTGCCACGCCGAGACGGTTACGCCATAATTCGCGGGCAACCAAGAAACAGGGGCGGCCTTGAAGATAGAAGAGACATTTCGCGTAGCCGCGCCGCTCGAACGCGTGTGGCGGGTGATCACCGATCCCGAGCAGGTCGGGCCATGCATTCCGGGCTGTCAGGGCATCGAGGTCACCGGCCCGACCACCTACCGGGCGAACGTCAAGGTGAAAATCGGGCCGATCAAGACCACGTTCAACGTCGAGGTCGAACTGACCGAGGAACGGCCGCCGAGCTACGCCGCCACGGTCACGCGCGGCGAGGAAGGCGGCAAGGCGAGCATGCTGAGGGCCAACAGCGAGCTCAAGCTCGCCGCCGTCGACGGCGGCGAGACCGAGGTCACCTACAACTCGGACATCTCGATCGCGGGCCGCCTCGGCAAGTACGGGCTCGGCATCATGAAGAAGAAGGCCAAGACCTACGGCGAGGAGTTCGCCGTGGCGTTTCGGGAACGGGCGGAGGCAGACGAATGAACTATCACGAACCGACAACCATCGAGGAGGCGGCCGCCCTGCTGGCGGCCGACGAGGACGCGCGCCCGCTCGCCGGCGGCGCGACCCTGGTGGCGATGATGAACGCCGACCTGGTCGAGCCGACGGCGCTGGTCAGTCTCCGGCGCGTCGCCGCGCTCGACGGCATCTCGGCAGCGGACGGCGGGGCGGTGACGATCGGCGCCATGACCACCCATCACGCGATCGCCGGCACCGAAACGCTCGACGGCGGCCAGGCGATCGTCAGTCACGCCGCCCGGGTCATCGGCCATCCGGCGATCCGCAACATGGGGACGATCGGCGGTGCCATCGCCCATGCCGATCCGGCGGCCGACTATCCCGCCGCCCTAGTCGCCGCCGGCGCCGTGATCGAGGCGTTCGGCGCAGGCGGCACGCGTGACATCGCGGCCGACGACTTCTTCGTCGATTTCCTCGAGACGTCGCTCGCGCCGGGCGAGCTGGTCAGCGCCGTCCGCCTGCCCGCCTCGCCCGCCGGCGCGACCTCGGCCTACGAGAAATTCGCCCGCGTCGAGGGTGATTTCGCCACCGTCTCGGTCGCCGTTGTCGTTCAGATGGACGGCGCCGCCTGCGGCCACGTCCGCGTCGCCCTCGGCGGCGTCGGACCGACGCCGGTGCGCGCCGAGGCCGCCGAGGCCGCGCTGGTCGGAACGGCGCTCGACGCCGCCGCCATCACCGCCGCCGCCGAGATACTGGTCGCGGCGTGCGATCCCGTCGACGATGTCCGGGGATCGGCCGAGTACCGCCTGATGCTGGTGCCGGAACTGCTCAAGCGCGCCATCGGGCGCGCCAAGGAGGCGCAGTCATGAGCGAGCCCATTCCCGTTGCCCTTACCGTCAACGGCGCGGTGCATAGATTGTTCGTCCAGCCATGGCATACGCTGCTGCATGTGCTGCGCGAGGAGATCGGGCTGACCGGCACCAAGCGCGGTTGCAACCAGGGTGTCTGCGGCGCTTGCTCGGTGCTGATCGACGGCGAGGCAGAGCGCGGCTGCCTGGCGCTTGCGGTCAACTGCACCGACCGCGAGATCACCACCATCGAGGGCTTGGCTCCGGCGGGTGAGCTGTCGTCGGTGCAGCAGGCGTTTCTCGATACCGGCGCGGTCCAGTGCGGCTTCTGCATGCCGGGCATGATCATCACCTCGACCGCTATGCTGCAACGCAACGAGGCGCTCTCCGACGACGATATCCGGGACGGGCTGTCGGGCAATCTGTGCCGCTGCTCGGGTTATGCCAAGGTGATCGAGGCGGTGCGCGTTGCGAGTGGCGGGGGCGCGTCATGAGCGAGTACGCGAGTCCCGTCGGGGCCTCGATCCCAAGGCTGGAGACGCGCGAAAAGATCACCGGCGGCGCACAATATACCGACGACATGACGCTGCCCGGCATGCTGCACGGCGCGATCTTGGGCAGTCCGTATGCCCATGCCCGCATCCTGTCCTACGACACCTCGGCCGCCGAGGCCGTGGACGGCGTCGCCGCCGTCCTCACCGGCGACGATATCGGCCTCGACCGCCTCGGGCCGTTCGTCAAGGACGAGTTCGCCATCGCCAAGGGCAAGGTGCGTTACGTCGGCGAGCCGGTCGCCGCGGTCGCGGCGCGCGACTTCAGGACCGCGCGCGCGGCGCTTCGCCTGATCGAGATCGACTACGAGGAGCTCCCCGCCGTGGTCACGGTCGAGGACGCGATGGCCGACGGCGCACCGCTGCTGCACGAGGACTTCGCCGACTACATCAAGACCTTCGAGGCCGAGAGCGCGCCCAACGTCGTCGCCATCATGCAGTTCGCCGAGGGCGACGTCGACGCGGCGTGGGACGACTGCGACGTGATCGTCGAGGGTGAGTTCGAGACCCAGGCCCAGCAGCACGTCTACATGGAGCCGTGCGCGGCGCTCGCCGACATCGACGCATCGGGCAAGATCACCGTGTGGTCGGGCAATCAATCGGTGTTCCACACCCAGTCCTATGTCGCCGGGGCGCTCGGTCTGCCGATGTCGAAGGTGCGCTGCGTCACGCCCATGGTCGGCGGCGGCTTCGGCGCCAAGATGGAGCACACCGTCCAGCCGATCGCCGCGTTGCTCGCCCGCGAGGCCCGGAAGCCGGTCCGCGTCACGCTGCCGCGCGAGCAGGACTTCGAGATGATCCGTTCCCGCCACCCGGCCAAGGTATGGATGAAGACCGGCGCCAAATCCGACGGCACGGTGGTCGCACGCGAGGCCAGGATCATCCTCGATGGCGGCGCCTATGCCGATGACAGCCCCGGCGTCGGCGCGGTCTGCGCGCTGTTCAGCCGAGGCCCCTACCACATCGAGAACGTCCTACTCGACTGCCGGACTGTCTACACCAACAAGCTGCGCTCGGGCGCGTTCCGGGGCTATGGCGGGCCGCAGGTCGCCATGGCGGGCGAGACCCAGATCGACGAGATCGCCGAGGCGATCGGCATGGACCCGATCGACATCCGGCTCAAGAACGCCGCCGGAGCGGACGAGGAGTGGATGTTCGGCCACACCCTGACCCAGGACGGGCTCGCCCAATGCCTGAAGCGGGTGCGCGAGGCCTCGGGTTGGGACGACCGGCGAAAGTCAGCCGGCAACGGCGCCGGCAAGCGGCGCGCCATGGGCATCGCTTGCCTGCCGCACCTCTCGGCCGTGCTCACCTCGGGCGCCATCGTCCGCATCCTGGAGGACGGGACGGCGATACTGAATACCGGTGCGGTCGACAACGGCCAGGGCTCGGACACGGTGCTGGTCCAGATGTGCGCGGCAACGCTCGGCCTCGAGGTCGATCAAGTCAGCATCGCAACGCCCGATACCGACGGCTCGCCCTACAACTGGGGAACGTCGGCGAGCCGGGTGACCTATATGGCGGGCCGCGCCGTGGTCGGGGCGGCCAACTCGGCGGTCGAGCAGCTCAAGGAGCGCGCGGCGATGATCTTCGAGTGCGCCGCCTCGGACCTCGAGCTGAGGCCCGGCGGGTTCATCGGCCTCAAGGGCGTGCCGGAACAAATGCTGCCGTTCGCGGCGGTGTCGGGCTTCAGCCACTGGGTCGCGGGCGGTCCGGTGATCGGCTCCGATTCGCTCGCCTATGACGGGCCTGCGCTCGACCCCAAGCGCGGCTATATCAACGGCTCGCCATTCGCCCGGATCGGCGCGTGGATCTTCGCCGCCCAGATCGTCGAGGTCGAGATCGACGAGGGCACGGGCCGCATCACGCCGACACGTGTGTGGTCGGCGCATGACATCGGCAAGGCGATCAACCCGGGCGCCGTCGAGGGCCAGATCGAGGGCGGCGTGGTCCAGGGCATCGGCTATGCGCTCATCGAGGAGATGGTGTGGGACGGCGAGCGCCTCGCCAACCCGTCGCTGATGGACTACAAGATTCCGGGCACGATGGATGCGCCGCCCGAGATTCACACCCTGTTGATCGAGGAGCCGGACGAAACCGGCCCGTTCGGCGCCAAGGGCATCGGCGAGCCACCGATCGTCGGCATCGCGCCGGCGATCGCCAACGCGGTCGCCGAGGCCACCGGCATCCGCCTCCGCCGCCTGCCGATGACGCCGGAGCGCGTGCTACGCGCGCTGACGGATCAGAGCGGCAACGCCTAACCGGCTTCCTCGGCGATCAGGCGGTCGAGGATGCGGGACGCCTGCGGCACCCCGGCATCGGCGTTGATGTCGATACGCGGGGCAGCGGCACGGGACCGCAACGACGCAACAACCAAGAACCCTGGCGTCAAGCTATCGAGGAGGGTCGACCAGGGCGTCGAGCGAGGCGAGGAACTCGGACGCCTCGGCGTCGATCTCGGACGCGGGGTCCGGGCCCGGTTTCGCTGCGAGCGGTGGATCGAAAGTGGCGGCATTGCGCTCGGTCCCGCAGCATCGGGCGATGGCGTCGAACAGCGCTGTCGCCTCGATCGGCTTGGAAATGTAGTCGTTCGCACCCATGGACAGATACTTTTCACGATCGCCGATCATGGCATTGGCGGTCAACGCGACGATCGGAACGGTCGCGGCGCCTCCGCCGAGCGCCCGGATCGCCTTGGTTGCGGCGATGCCATCCGTCCCCGGCATCTCGATGTCCATGAGGACGACATCTTAGGCGGTTTGCTGGATCGCCGCGATGGCGAGCTCGCCGTTGCCGACGATATCGACGTCGTGGCCTGCGCGAAGAAGGAACGCGTAGGCGACCTTCTGGTTCACCTCGTTGTCCTCGGCCAGCAGGATACGCAGCGGACGCCGGGGCTCGGCTTCGTCCGACGGCAACGAGGCGCCGCGATGATCCGTCCGATCGTCGATCGGGGCGGCGATATCGGCGCCGGATTTCTCCAGGCATCGCCGAAGCTCGGTCGGAACGATCGGTTTCCGCAAATGGGCATGAAAGACGCCATCTGCGACCCGGCCGTCGGTGCCGCTCATGATCACCAAACGGGTGGCCACCCGGCCAAGCCACGATGACAGCGCGACGCCATCCCATTCCTCGAATGACTGCGCCATCAGGGCAACATCGAACCGAGCGCCGATGTCATCGTCGTCGCCGAGCGCCGCCCGCACGGCCGCGGGGTCCGCGAAGGCCTGCACGTCGACGCCCCACGACCGAAGCTGGCTCGACGTCGTCCGACGAACATGTTCGCTCGGATCAACGATGAGAACACATTGCGGTTCCGGCGGTGTTCCGGCGAACGCCGCGTCCGCCGACGCCTCGACCGCCGGGCCGAGCGTCACGATGAACGAGAAGGTGCTGCCGCGGCCGGGGACGCTCTCGACCGAGATGCCACCGCCCATCAGCTCGCAGAGCTGCTTGGATATCGCAAGCCCCAGACCGGTCCCGCCGAAATTGCGTCTGGTCGACGAATCGGCCTGGGTGAACTTCGCGAACAGCCGGCTCTGAACTTCCTCCGACATGCCGATGCCCGTGTCCGCGACATCGAACTGGAGCGTGATGTCTGGTCCCTTGTTCCAGGTCCGGGCGATGCGGATCTCGACGGCTCCCGTCCGGGTAAACTTGAGCGCATTGCCGACCAGATTGAGCAGCACCTGACGCAGACGGCCGGGATCGCCGCGCGCGAACCGGGGAACGTCGGGGGCAACATGGCAGCACAGGTCCACGGTCTTTTCCTGGAACGCCGGCGCCATGAGCGGCGCGATGCTTTCGACGACCTCGGCGAGATCGAACTCGATGTGCTCGATCTCGAGCTTTCCCGCCTCCATCTTCGAAATGTCGAGGATGTCGTTGAGGATGGTGAGCAGGGTCGCGCCGCTGGCGCGGATCGTCTCGACCTCGTCGCGCTGTTCGTCGGTCAGATCGCCGTCCAACAGCAGCGCCGCCATGCCGAGCACGCCGTTCATCGGGGTGCGGATCTCATGGCTCATGTTGGCCAGAAATTCGCTCTTGCTCCGATTGGCGGCCTCGGCCGCCTCCTTGGCGTAGGCCAGCGCTTGTTCGACCTGCTTGCTTTTCGTTATGTCGAACATCAGGCCGTACCAGACGATCGCGCCGTCCACGGCGCGACGGGGACGCGAGATGCAACGCGCCCATCTTGTCCCGCCGTTTCGCGTCACCAGACGAAGATCGGCCTCGAACGGCTCGAGCCATACCCGCGACCGCTCAATCGCATGGTCGAGCCGCGCACGATCATCGCGATGGACAATGCGGGTGAACAGGCTGGGATCGGCCATCGCCTCGGCCGGATCGTACCCGGTGAGCTCCCTGACGCCAGCGCTGACGAAAGGCAGCGAAACCGTCCCGTCGGGCTGAAGAACGCGCTGGTAAACGACGCCGGGAACGTTGGCCGTCAGGCTCTGCAGGAAAGCCGCCCGTTCGTGCCACCGCTTGTCCGCGAAGACCATGTGTCCACGGCGATCGTTGACCAGAACGGTGGGCGGACGATTGTCCGTGACCGTCTCGAACAACCGTTCCTGGGGAATGGTCTCGTCGTCGCTCGACAGGAAATCAAGTGTCTCCAGGATGTCGCGGTGGCGACAGTCGAGCGTCCCCGCCTCCTCCAGATCCTCTAGCTCCGCCTCCATCAAGGCGATATCGAGCGGTGAATAGGGCCGTTTCGCCACCATTGCGCGGTTCGCGCGCAGGATGGCGAGCGACACGAGCCCGATCGAGGCCGCGATGATCAGCCATGTCAATGGAGGAGCCTGGCCGTTCGGGCCATCGGCGGCGTGAACTTTGGATTGGGCGAAATCACTGCCCGGCACCTGTACCGCCTTCGCCGACCCGGTCGCTCCCATCGCGAGGATCGAGCAACCGACGACGACGGCCGATAACGGCCACCTAGAACGCACTACCAACCAACGCACCAACGGCAACACCTACCTGAGTTTATTATCTTATGAGGGCAATTTCCCTGCTTTCAGTCTAGTCGAAGACATTTAACAATCGTTAAATCGCCGTCGAATATTACAAATGCTAAGCTGGGATTCCCGGACGAATTTCTAGCGTGGGTGGCCGGCCGCGGCGATCAACTCGACAATCCGAGCGGGGGTGATGGGGCATTCGGCGATGATCACGCCGAACGGGGCAAGCGCGTTCTCGACAGCGGAGACGATCGCCGCCGGAGTGGGGATCGTCCCGCCCTCCCCTGCGCCTTTGACGCCGAGCGGGTTGAACGGGCTTGGCGACTGTCGATGGATGGTCTCGACGCGCGGCACGGAGGTCGCAGCCGGAAGCAGATATTCGGCGAACGTCGTCGTCAGCGGCTGGCCGGCGCCATCGAAGGCCATTCGTTCGAGTAGCGCGTTCCCGACACCGTGCGCGACGCCGCCGAGGACCTGTCCGTCGACGATCATCGGATTGATCAGCCGCCCGCTGTCGTGGACGACGACGTAGCTCACAATGCGCACCTCGCCGGTCTCGGGATCGACGTCGACCTCGGCAACATGGGTGCCGTTGCAGTATGTCAACGTCTCAGGCGCGTAGGTGATCGACGCTTCGAGGCCGGGCTCGTCGGTCCCGGGCAACGCGAAACCGGGCAGCCCCGCGACCGCCGTCGCCACTTCGGCGAAGGAGATCGACATCTCCTTTACGCCCCTGACATGGGCCATGCCGTCGCGCAGCTCGATGTCCTCGGCCGAAGCCTCCAAGAGATGCCCGGCGACGCGCGCGAGCTTGTCGCGTACCGCCTCGGCGGCAACATGGACGGCGGAGCCCGCGGTCACCGCCTGACGGCTGCCGAACGCGCCAAGACCGAACGGAACCTTGGACGTATCGCCGGTCACGACGGAGATATCGTCCAACGCAACGCCGAGCTGTTGGGCGCAGACCTGGGCCAGCGTGGTCTCGGTGCCCTGGCCCTGCGCCGTCGCGCCGGAGTAGACGAACACGCGGCCCGACGGCGCGACGCGCACCATGGCGGATTCGAACGGCCCCCGCCCCGTGCCCTCGACGTAATTGGCGAGCCCGATGCCGAGATAACTTCCCTGTTCTCGCGCCTCGGCCTGGCGCGCCGGAAAATCATCGTAGGCGGCTCTGGACATGGCCCGCGCCATGCATTCGGGATAGTCGCCGCTGTCATAGGTCATCGCCGAGCCGTCGCGGGTGCGGACCAGGGTGCGATAGGGCATGCGCTCGGGACCGATCAGGTTGCGGCGGCGCACCTCGGCACGATCGAGGCCCAGCTCGCGGGCGATGCGATCCATCATCCGCTCCATCACGAACGTCCCTTGCGGCCGGCCGGCGCCGCGGACCGGCGTGACCGGTGTCCTGTTGGTGGCGACGAGGGTCACGTCGAGCGCGTAGTTGGGAAGCTCGTAGGGGCCGATCAGGTTGGTCGCGGAGTTGTACGGAAGGTTGACGCCGTAGGGCGTATAGGCGCCGTGGTCGTGAATCAGCGTGCCGCGCAGCCCGATCAGGCGGCCTTGTTCATCGGCCGCGACCTCGACGGACCAGTGCTGGTCACGCTCCTGGGTGGCGGCGAGGAAATGCTCGCGCCGGTCCTCGATCCACTTGACCGGCCGGTCGAGCATCCGGGCGAGCAGCGGGACCACCGCCTCTTCGGCGTAGAAGATGAATTTTGGGCCGAAGCCGCCGCCGACATCGGGCGCGACGACGCGGAGCCGCTCTTCGTCCCATCCGTAGAGGCTCGCCAGAATGGCGCGGCCGCGATGCGCGAGCTGGGTGCCGGACCACACGGTCAGCCGGTCATCGAGCGCATCCCAGCGGGCGACGACGCCGCGGCATTCGATGGCGTGGCCGAGGCCCTTGTGCTGGAAGAACGTCTCGGCGAAGACGTTGGGCGCCCGAGCGAAGGCGCCGGCGCAATCGCCGTATTCGAGCGTGAACGCGCCGACGACGTTGTCCTCGGCGGCCAGATGCGCCGGCGCCGCGCCGGGAAGCGACGCATCGACACAATCGTTGGCCACCGGCAGCGGGGCGTAATCGACCTCGACCGCCGCCGCGCCGTCCTCGGCCGCATACGGGTCGTCGGCGACGACGACGGCGACGGGCTCGCCGACATGGCGCACCTCGTTGCGGGCGAGAACCTGGGGGTTGAGCGATTGCCTCAGCGCCGCCGACGGCATCTCTACCGGCAGCGTCTCGCGCGCCAGATGGGGCGCGAGATCGTCGATCGTGTACACCCCGACGACACCCTCGACCGCGAGCGCCGCTTCAACCGAGATGCCGCGGATCTCGGCATGGGCGTGCGGGCTTCGAACGAAGGCTGCGTGGACCATCAGGGGCAGGTGAATATCGTCGACGAAGCGGCCCCGGCCGCGCAGCAGGGCGGGATCCTCCCTGCGCTTGATCCTGGCGCCGAAGACCTTACCGTCGTCTCGATCGATCGAGGCTGCCGCCTCGGGCTGTGCCATTCCTCACCCCGGTGCGCTTGGTCGCGCACCCAACATAACGCCAACCCCGGGCCCACGACAGCGTGAACCCGGCGCACCGATCGATGTTCGGCAAAATTGAGTGGATCGTTACGGCGTGGCCCGTCGGTCGCGAGCATGGACCCGCTTCAGGGCGTCGAGATAGTCGGGATCGAGATGCCAGCGCTCGACCACCTTTTTCGCCATACCCGGAGTAAGGCGATCGTAGAAGGCCATCGCGCGCGACAGCTCGTTCGGATCGACCACCTTCTCGCCGGGCCGGGCGCTTCGGCTCAGCAGGAAAATGCTGGTGAAGTCCGCCTTGGTGATATTGGCGGATTTGCACGCGATACTGAGTGCCTCGCCGCCGGGTTCCAGGATGAAGCGGCGAACCAGGGGCTTCTTCAAGCCGATGAGCCGGGCGAGAAGAGCCTCGAACAGCGACATTTCGCGCTCGCGGAGCGTCTCGATGAGAAGCTCGGGCGTGATCGAGCTGACCTCGGATAGCTTGCGGGCCAGCTCGTCGAGCCCGTCGGCCGGCATCTCGAGGACCGGGCGCTCGCCCAGGATCTCGGTCACGGTGCTGACGATCTTGGTATCGAGCTCGGTCGAATCGATCTCGAAGTTGTTGGCGATATGCTCGCGCAACGCCGCCGAGACCCACCAATACATCCGTCTTGCGAGATGTGGCGTCAGGTCGGATCGGTCGAGAAGCGGGCCCTGGTACGACACCACGTCCTTCGACGCCTCGACCAGCGCCGTCATGGTTTCGTTCGATATCTCGGCGCCGTGATTGCAAAGCAGGGTCTCGATAACGGTGACCTCGCCCTTTCCGGCCAGGGCATCCGAGACTTCCTCCGACAGGGCGCGCCGCTCGGCGATGGATTCGCGATGACGCATGGTTCGGCGGTGGATGATTTCGATCAGCTCGGCGTCACCCAAGGCGTTGCTTTGCACCAGGATCGGGTGGGCAACCTCGATCTCGTCGTTGGCGAGAGCGGAAATCAGCCCGGCCGGCGCGTCGGGATCGGCGGCCAGCCGTCGCGACAGCCTCGTTCGCACCGCCATTTCGACGTCGCGCACGAGATCGCGCAGGATCTCGCCCATCATGTCCCGCTCGGCGGAATCGACCGAGGAGCGTTCGAAATAGAGATCGCCGAGACGCTCGACAAGCTGGTTGCGCGACGGAACAGACTTGTCCCGCGCCAGCTCGAGCAGGTCCTTCAGCGCGGAATCCCGGCCGTCCGCGCCCAGGGCGTCCTGAATTGTCTTGGCCGCCACCACCATCGCACGGAGAGTGTGCAGAAGCCTTTAAAAATTTGTTAAGGTCCGGCGTCCGATGGCCCTTCGTGGCGCCGGATC
>PVBE012754218.1_pt1 | contig 18343 bp, 12 predicted proteins | sample 1631181 | NCBI WGS metagenome assembly PVBE01 (sample SAMN08397723, study PRJNA350692) | Marine metagenome, whole genome shotgun sequencing project. | isolation source: water | place: Pacific Ocean | collected 2012-04
GGCGTACTGCTCGGGCGTGAAGTCGTGCTGCTCGAACTCCACGCCGTGGACGACGCCGCGAACACGCTCAGGGACCCTCGGTCGCGCGGTGAAGCCAGCGGTGCGGACGCCGGTCTCCCCGAACCAAGGCGGATATTTTAGATAGGGTCCCTCTGCATCTTTCGCGTACCAACCGTCGAGGGTGTCAGCCGCTGAGCTCACCGCATAAGCGCCGATGTTCGCGATCTCGACGCCCACGCTGCGTCCGTTCGCCTGCGAGGCGTGCCAGCAGGTCTCACGCAGATCACAGGTCTGGTAGATCGTGCCGTCCACATCGAGGAGGAAGTGAACGGAGAGCCCGCGCATGTCTTGGAGGACCTCAAAGCAGCGTCGGCTCGAGGCGCAGACGTCGTAGTGAATCACGAACTGGGTGACGTGCTCTCTGAGGAGCGCGAGGTCGCCGGAGTTCGGTTGAAGCGTGGGGATGCCGTCGCGCTCGCGGCGTCCGAGGACGAGGCGAGGCCCCTCCTCTGCGAGGGTGCGGCCGGCCTTCGGGGTGAAGCGGTTGGTCGTAGAGGTCGCGTCGTAGTAGGGCGCCTCGTCCCAGAGGACGACAGGGGCGTCGACGGCGAAGCGTTGGCCGCAAGCGACGATGTGACCCTTAGGTCGCTCCGGGCGCTCGTGTTTGGGGAGCGCCGGGACAGACTCCGAGAGTGAGGGCTGACTCACGCAGGCAGTGAGCCCGAGGAGGAAGAGGGCGGCGAGGCGGTGCGGGATCTCCCACGAGGGAAGCATGTAAGGAATGTAGCGAACTCAGCACGCGACCACGGAGGACTGATGAGGTCTCTCTCTCGATGGCAGGTCGGATCGGAGCTGTGAGGGCCCTAGGAGCCTGCTTGGAGGGGGCTCTAGCCGCGATCGTGTGCGTGGAGGCGCGCTTCTCCCCCTCCGAAACATCTGGCCGAACAGAGGTCGTTGTGACGGGTCTCCCGGACGCAGTGCTCCGCGAGACGCGCAGGCGCCTGCTCGATTCTCTGGACGAGTGCGGGCTCCGAGTCCCGCAAGGGCGCCTGCTCTTGCACCTCGTCCCAGCGGCCCGACCCAAGCGCGGCGACTCCCTCGACCTCGCGCTGACCTTGGCGGCGGCGGCGGCCTGCGGACACCTCGACCCCGCTGGGCTTGAGGAGGTGCTCTGGCTGGGTGAGGTCGGGATCGACGGAGAGCTCTACGCAGTCCCCGGCGGATTGGCGGCGGCGATAGCGGCGGCAGAGTCAGGGATTCGAGATGTAGTCGCCCCCAGCGCGACCGCGCATGAGGCGGCTTGTACGGGACGAGTGACCGCCCGCGCGGCGGACCGTCTGAGGGACGCCGTGGCTCACGCGGCGGGACGCGCGCTCCCCGCGATCGAGATCGAGGAGCCTTTGGCTGAGGCTACGAATCAGTCCGCAGGACTCGACGAGGTGAAGGGTCAAGGGGCAGCGAAGGAGGCGCTCTTGGTGGCGGCTTGTGGGCACCACAACGTGCTCTTCGTGGGGACGCCAGGCTCGGGCAAGACGATGCTCGCCAAGCGCCTCGCGGGCCTCATGTCTCCCCCATCCCTCGCAGAGCGCATCGAGATCACGCGGGTGCTCTCCGCCGCGGGCCGCTGGCCCGGCGGCCTCACCAGCGCTCGCCCCTTCCGCGCCCCCCACCACACGGCGAGCCACGCCGCCTTGGTCGGCGGCGGGCCGCTCGTGGAGCCGGGCGAGGCGAGCCTCGCGCATCTCGGCGTCTTGTTCCTCGATGAGCTCCCTGAGTTTCGCCGCGAGAGCCTGGAGGCACTTCGCGAGCCCTTGGAGTCTGGGGAGCTCCTCATCAGCCGCGCCGGCGCCAAGGTGACGTTGCCCGCGCGCGTCCTCTTGGCCGCCGCCATGAACCCCTGCCCCTGCGGCTGGCGCGGCCACTCACGCATGAGCTGCCGCTGCAGCGAGGCCATGGTGGACCGCTACCGCGGGAGGATCTCCGGCCCCTTCCTCGACAGGGTCGACCTGCGCGTCGAGGTCCCGCCGCCCTCACTAGGCGAGCTCCTCGGCAGAAATGAAACCACGACCTCCCCAACGGAGGAGGAGCTGCGCGCACGCTTGGTTAAGGCCAGTGCTACACGCTCCGCGCGGGGACAAGAGACCCCCAACGCGACGCTCTCACCCGACCAGCTGAACGAGTGGGCTCCGCTGGATACGAAGGGCGTCTCCTTCCTGGAGAGGGCCGCCGCTCATGGTGCTTGGACAGCGCGTGGGCTTCAGGTCCTCCGGCGAGTGGCGCGCACAGTGGCTGACCTCGACGACAGCGAGGAGGTCCGAGCGGTCCACGTAGCGCAAGCGGTCGCGCTCAGGAGTCACCTCTAGGCCGCTTACTCGTGCCGCAGGGCCTCCACCGGGTCCATGTTGGCGGCGCGCCAGGCGGGGTAGATGCCGAAGATGACGCCGATCCCAGCAGAGATCATGAAGGCGAAGATCGGCGCCTGGGGCGTGACGATCGTGCGCATGTCGGCGAAGTACTCGATGACGGTCGGGATGATGAGGCCGAGGCCGATCCCGAGGAGGCCGCCGCCGACTGAGAGGACGACCGTCTCTACGAGGAACTGCGTGACGATGTGACGGCGCTTGGCGCCCAAGGCGCGGCGGATACCGATCTCACGCGTGCGCTCCGTCACCGTCGCGAGCATCACGTTCATGATCCCGATGCCGCCGACCAAGAGGCTGATCCCCGCGATCGAGCCCAGGACGATGTTGAAGATGCGCTTGGTCTCCTCACGACGCAGCATGAGCTCCAGCGGGACGACGATCTCGTAGTCACGGTCCTTGTGGTTCCGCGAGAGCATCTCGCGACAAGCGTTCGCGACAAAGAGCACGTTCTCCTGATCACCGACGTCGACGATGATCTCGTGGTAGTCGATCTCCTGCATGTCGAAGGAGCCTGCGCGGCGCTTGGCGAGCATCTCACCCCACCAGCTCAAGCCTGTGGAGCGGGGGATGAAGACCTCGCTCGTGACCTCGGCGCCGGCCTCAGCTGCGTCGCCTCCCAAGCGCACGCGCGGGAGGAGGGTCCCGACGACACGGAAGTAATCTCCGCCGATCCGGATCCGCTCGTTGATCGGATCGCTGAGCGGGAAGAGCTGGCGCGCGAGCTCGTGGCCCAAGACGCAGACGTTTGTGACAGAGGCCTCATCGACCTCCGTGAGGAAGCGACCACGGGAGAGCTCACGCCCAGTCACCTTGAGGTAATCAGGGGTCGTGCAGAGCACCCTCGGAGAGACCGCGACCTGACCACGCCGCACCTCATCAGGGAGCTCGCGGATCGGCACAGCCCCCTTCACACCAGGGAAGGTGTCCACGATCCGATCGTAGTCCTCCTTCGTCAGGCCATAGGAGAGGACGCGAGAGTCCGAGGTGGTGTTCTCCTCCGACGGTTTGACGCTGCGCAAGATGACGTTCTGGCTGCCTAGACGCCGTATCTGCTCCTGCGCCTCCTCGCTCGCGCCTTCGCCGATCGCGAGCATGGCGATCACGCTCGAGACACCGAACAAGACGCCGAGGGTCGTCAGCGCGCTCCGGAGCTTGTGCACGAGGAGGCTGCGCACCCCGAGCCTGACGGAGCGCTTGATTCCTTCGGGGATCATCGTCCATCTCCTTTGCGCGCGACGTCTTCGATGTGACCGTCAGAGAGGCGCATGATGTGCTCTGCGCGAGCGCCGACTGCCTGCTCGTGCGTGACGAGCAAGATCGTCTTCCCCTCTGCGTGCAGCTCATCAAAGAGCTCGAGGATCTCCTCACCCGTCTGCGTGTCTAGGTTGCCCGTCGCCTCATCAGCGAGGATCAGCGCGGGGTCGTTGATGAGCGCGCGCGCGATGGCGGCGCGCTGCTGCTGACCACCAGAGAGCTCTGAGGGCAGGTGGTGGACCCGATCACCGAGACCGACGCGCTCTGCGAGGACTCTCGCGCGGTCCTCCGCCTCAGGATCCGGATTGTCTTGATAGAGGATCGGGACCAGGATGTTCTCCAAGAGGTCCAGCTGGGGGATGAGGTTGTACGACTGGAAGACGAAGCCGAGCTCCCGCGATCGCAGGTCGGAGAGGTCATCGTCATCGAGCTCGTCGACGTCCGTACCGCGCACGAAGTAACGGCCGCTCGTCGGTCGGTCCAGACACCCGAGGAGGTTCAAGAGCGTCGACTTTCCAGAGCCGGAGCTGCCCATGATCGCCCAGTACTCCCCCTGCTTGAACTGAAAGGAGAAGTCCGCCAAGGCCTCCACCCGCGTGTCACCCATCTGGTAAACGCGGCTGACGTCCTCGAGCTCAGCGACGATGCTGCTGTCGCCGTTCTTCTCCATCAATCACCCGAGCCGCCGGAGTGACCCGAGCGACCCCCAGCACCCTCTGATTTTCCACCACCAGCTCCAGCGGGTCTCCCGCCGCTACCAGCTCCGCCAGATCGCCCAGCTCCGCCAGATCGCCCAGCTCCGCCAGAGTGTCCGCCGGAGACGGCTCCTCCCTTGGAGTAGTCCACACCCGCCGGCTTCCCTGAGCCGCCTGCTGCATCCGCGACGCCCGCAGGAGGACCGCCTTTTCCGGACGTCTCAGGCTTGCCTGACTGCGCGCCAGCCTTGGCGGCTCTATCAAAGCGCGGCGCAGACGACTCGCTGGAGTCCCCTGCCCCCATCGCCTCGAGCGCACCGATCGGCGCGCTCATGAGCACCACCTCGCCCTCCTTCAAGCCAGAAGAGACGACGACGATCTGCGTGTTGTGCGGGCCCGTCTCGACCGCGCGCTCGACATAACCAGCACCGTCTTTCAAGAAGCAGACGTTCTTTCCGCCCTTGAAGAAGACGCACTGCAAGGGCACATAGAGCGTGTCTGGGACGTGCTCCACGAAGACCTCAATAGAGCAGCTCATCCCCGGGCGAAGCTCGCGCAGGGAGGCCATCATCGCACCGTCATCCTCTGTCGGCTGATTCAGCGCCACCTCGGTCTTGAAGAGGCGCAGGTTCGGGTTCGCGAACCACGCGTTCTTGTCGGGGAGCGGCGAGACGAAGGCGATAGAGCCGCTGAACTCCAGGCCCGGGACGGCGTCGACAGAGACACGACAAGGGAGCCCCTTCGAGACCTGACTCAAAGACGACTCGTGCAGGCTCATCTCTGCCACCATCTGACCCGGCGACGGGATGCTGATGATCTCTTGACGCTCGCGCACCTCAGCGCCGAGCTGGACGGGCTCGCCGCGGCCCCAGCGGTCTCCCTCGTGCCTTCCATAGACGACCATGCCGGAAGAGGGAGCGCGGAGGACGCCCTTCTTGATCTGGTCCTTGAGCTTGTCGAACTGCTGTCGCTCGAGCGAGAGCTGAGTCTCTCGTGTCTGGAGCTCGACCTGGTAGTCAACGATCTCTGCCCTGGCCTCCTTCTTCACACGCTCGACCTCTCGCTGCGCCTCTTTGAGGTCCTCCTCGAGCTGCACCTCCTGCTTCGGGTGCTCGTACTGAACGAGGAGCAGCTTGGCCCGGTTGGCCTGTGCGAGCGAGATCTCTGCGCGCTCGAAAGAGAGCTTGTCCCGCTCGAGCTCGGTGGTCGTCAAGAAGCCCTTTTCGGCGAGCTCCTTCGACCACCTGTACTGCTCTCGAGATTGCTCGAGCTCACCCTCCGCCACCTTGATGCTCTCGTCAGCCTTCTCCTGCTGCTGCTTCTGCTCGGCCTCTCCGAACTTTGTGAGGTCGATCTGAGCGAGCGTCACCTGCGTCTCAGCTTTGGCGATCTCGCTCTCGTTGTTGAGCTTCTGGATCTCGAGGTTCTCACGCGCCTTGGTGAAGGCCGCCTCGGCCGTCTGAACAGAGATCTCCTGCTCTACGACCCTGTTGACCTCATCGGTCGTGTCGAGCTCACAGACGATCTCGCCCGCCTCAACGAACGTGCCCTCTGTCACCATCGAGAGGATCGTCGCGCGACCCTCGATCTCACTCTTGATGCTAGCGGCGTTCTTGGCTGACAGGTTCCCACGCTCTACGACCGTGATCTCCACGTCGCCACGCTTCACCGTAGCGCCCTGGATGACGACCTCGTCATCACCGCCCCAGTCGCGCGTGCCCAAGTAGACCGCGCCGACCAAGAGACCGAACACCAGGACCTTGTTCGTGGAGCCAGAGTCTTTTGTTTCTTTCTTCGTCATTGTCCTCTTGCTCCTGAGTCTTGGGGATCTTCAAGCACGATGGGTCTGGTAGAGATGCCTCCCTCTCCGACCTCCAGGTGTTCTGTGTCTCGATATAAGGCCAGCTTGGCGAGCTGGAACTCGACGAGAGAGTTCGTCACTGAGTTTCGTGAGTCGAGGAGCGCCTCCTGCGCCTCGAGGATGTCACGGATCTCTGCTCGTCCAGCTTCTAGACGGAGGTTGGTGCTCTCCACTCGCCGCTCCGCCAGCGAGACGGACTCCAGCTGGATGTTGTACGTCCTGAACGCTGTCTGCGACTCACGGAGGGCGTCTCTAAGAGAGACACGGATCGAGTCACCGAAGGCCTCCGCAGAGCGCCGCGTCGCGTCTAGAGAGATAAGCGAGGATCGGTATGCGTTTCGCTCGGGCATCTGATCAACGGGCAAATCGAGCGCCAAGCCGAGGCTCCAGCTCGTGTCATCGAAGTCGAACTTAGCAGGCTTCCCTGACGCAGACTCCGTGGACGTGCTCGCGACGAAGTCCAAGCCAGCGCGGAGGGCGTCCTCCGCCAGCTCGACACGTCGCTCAGCGTCCTCGAGCTCATCGAGGATCGTCAAGTAGTCAAGGCGTGAGCCCATCGCGACGGTGATCAGCAATTCCTCCTCAAGCTCCACCGCCACCGGGGCCTCTTTCGTGAAGCGATCAAGGTCTGCGCTGTCGAAGCCGAGCTCGACATCGATCGGGAGACCGAGGTAGTACTTGAACTCATCCAGGCTCGACCGAAGTGAAGCCTTCGCGCTGAGCAGGCGATCTTCACTGCGGAGCTCATCCTGCTTCACCTGGTCCAACTGGAGGTCGTCCAGACGACCCGCCTTGGCGAGCGCGCGGTTGCGCTCCGCAAGAGTCGCGAGGTTCGTGTAGTTCAGCTCGGCGTTCTTCGCCTCATCCATCTGCCGCAGCACCTGGTAATAACGCGAGGCGACCTCGACGGCGAAGGTCTTTCGGTAGCGCTCATAGGCCCGGACCTCATAGACGAGGTCACGCTCTGCCTGCGTGAGCGGCTCGAGCACGATGCGGCGCCCGGCGCCGCGCAGGAGCGGCTGCGTGATGGAGAGCGAGAGGACTCCCTTAGAGCCCTCGTCAGGACCGGAAGAGATGAGGCGCCAGAGATCGACTCCGATCCCAGCGATGATCTGCCCGCCATCTCCGAAGAGCCTAGAGAGACCGAAGTCCGTGCTAGCTGAGAGCTCGTCTGTGGTCTCCCCCACGCCGGTCTCTGTGATGGACGCGCTGCTGCTCGGAATCCATCCGAGGCGCCAGCGCTCCAAGGTGAGGTCTAGAGCGGTGAGGTAGAGGCGCTCCCTGCGATCTTGAAACTCCCTGCTGTTCTCAGACGCGATCAACAGGACCTCCGTGAGGTCGATCGGATCGGTCGGAGGCGCCTCTCCCGCGAGCAGCCTCCTGCGCAAGCTGTTGGGGTCCTCAGCGATCTCGAAGGAGTCCGGATCTGACGAGAACGAGGCTCGCCTAGCGGCGAGGAGGGCGTAGACCTCCTCGTCCGCGTCGGCCACGTGCTCCTCTGGAGTGAGGCAGGCCGTCACCAGAGAGAGGGCGAGGACCGCTGAAAACCTGTTCAAGTGATGGGGCATCCTCTCTCTTGTACGCGAGGGAGGCCTAACTAGTGGTGAGACCTATGAAAAAAGCCGCGCTCAAGACCCTTCCGATGGCAATTTCGGGTCCCTGGGCGGGTATCGAGACTCCCAATGGGACACCGCCTCTAGGAGTCGCTCTACAGCCTCAGGAGCGCCTAGAGAGACGTCTTGGAGCTCAGCTGAGTCAGACGTCGTCTCAAAGAGCTGCAGAGGGGGGACTTCATAGGCCCCCTCACGCTCTTCAGCGCCTCGGTTCAGGACGAGGCGCCACCCCCCCACCCTCGCAGAGAGGACTCCCTCAGAGAGCTCAGCGATGACGGGGCGAGGCTCAAGGGTGCGCCCCCGATCCGTCCTCGACAGCAAGCTCCTCCCCTCCAAGGAGGCAGGCGCGTCGACCTTCATCCACTCACAGACGGTGGGCATCACGTCCGCGAGCCCGACGACGTCCTCGAAGATCCGACGCCCTGTGAGGCTGGGCGGGTGGTGAAAGGCGAGCGGCACGTGCAGGCCTTGCTCGTGGACGCTCTGCTCGGAGCCGAAGTACCCGCGCTCCCCAAGCTCACAGCCAGAGAGACCGGCGGTGACGACGAGCGTGCGATCCCAGACCTCAAGCTCCTCTTCGAAGTGGTGCTTGTAGATCTCAAGAATCTGGCGCAAGAGGAAGTTGGCGCGCTCCAAGTCAGCGTCGTAGAGCGCGATGAGGGCGTCGTGATCCTCGACGTCGAGCGCCTGCTCGCGCCGGTTCACCTTGTCGAGGAAGCCGAGGTTGGTCTGAACCGGTCCCTCGTATCCCTCTGGGAGATATTGAGTCAGAAAATCACGCTCACCATCAGAGGTCGGGACAGGCTGCGGGTCCCAAGGCGGCGCGGGGCTGCCGACGTGGAGCCAGAGGAACTGCGGGGTCTCCGGATCGAACTCTGTCCTCAGGTATTCGAAGGCCCGGAGGAGCAAGCCGTCGACAGGGACGCCCTCTCGGTAAACGATCTCCGCGTGGTCTTCGACGAAGACGTCGAACCCGCGCGTGAGCCCGCTGTCAGCGATGGGCCGCGAAGGGGACGCGAAGCCGGCGGTCTGGTAGCCAGCGTCACGCAGGCGCTCCGCGAGCGTGCTGACGCCTTCGGAGAGCACGCCATCCGCTGAGCTGAGCCCGTGGGCGCGCGGCGGCAGCCCGGTGAACAGGGTCGCGAGAGAGGGCCTCGCCGCACCAGAGGGCGCGAAGGCTGCGTGAAAGAGGACCCCGCGCTCCATCAAGAGGTCTAGGTCCAGCGAGCGCTGGTCGTCAGGGCGCTCGATGAAGGTCGTGGGGCGCGGGTATTGCCACATGTAGGTGTGGTCGGCGCGGAGGTTCTCGACCGTGACGAGCAGGACGTGGTCCGGTGGCGTGCCCGGGCGCTCTCGGCGCTCTTGGGCACAGGCGGCCGCTAGAGCCAGCAAGATGAGACTGAGTGCGCGCATCGCTCCCCCTCTCATCGGCCCATCGCCCACTCGGGAAGCTCAGACTCGACCCCCCAGAGGGGCCGGACCCAGAGCTGGAAGACGAGCACGATCAACAGGACCGTCCACAGGTTCAGGAGGAAGCCGGTCCTGAACATCTGCGGGACCGAGATGCGACGGCTCGAGAACACGACCGCGTTGGGCGGGGTCGCAGCGGGCATCATGAAAGCGGCAGAGGCTGCGATCGTAGCCGGCATCATCACCATGAGCGGATTGAGCCGAGCGCTCGCGGCCGTGGCTGCGAGGACGGGCAAGAGGACCGCCGTCGTCGCGGTGTTGGAGGTGAGCTCTGTGAGGAAGCTGATGAACAGGGCGACCACCGCGATGATGACCCAGTCGGGGGTGTCCACCAAGAGCGGAGAGAGCGCGGCGCCGATCTCCTTGTCGAGGCCTGAGACTTGGAAGCCCTTGGCGATGCAGAAGCCGCCGCCCAACAAGAGCAGCACCTCCCAAGGGAGCTTCGAGGCGCTGCGCCAGTCCATCAGGTTCTCTGAGCGACGCACCCCTGAGGGGATCAAGAACGCCAAGAGCGCCATCACCGTCGCGACGGTCGCGTCAGAGATGTCGTTCTTGTGCTTCGCATACCAGACAGGGTCCGCCGCCTCTTCACCCATGAACAAGCGCGACCAGCCAGGGATCTTCACCTCACCAAAGACGAGGTCCGCGCGAGTGATCCAGAGGAGCGCCGTCGCGATGAAGAGCATCAGCATGCGCACCTGCGCCGTGTTCATAGGACCGAGAGCCGCGCGCTCGGAGCGAATGACCTCCACACCGAGGGAGCCCTCTGCCTCAGAGTCACGCTGGGGCAGGATCACCCGAGTGAGCAAGAGCCACGCTGTCGGCACAAAGATGACCACCAGCGGAGCCCACGCCATGAACCAGTCTCCAAAGGAGATGCGAGGCCCCTCTGGGAAGCGGCTCTCAAGCTGTCCCAGGAACTCTTGGTTCGGCGCCGTCCCGACAGGCGTCCCCATGCCGCCCACGGAGGCGGAGTAGGCGATCCCGAGGAGCAGCGCGATCACGAAGCGGTCATCACGCTCGCCCTCTGTCTCGATGCGGTCACAGACAGCCAGCGCGATCGGCAGCATCAAGAGGGTCGTCGCTGTGTTCGCGATCCACAAGGAGAGGAAGGCCGACGCGATCATGAACCCGAGGATGAGGCGCGTGCGAGAGGTGCCGACCCTCGCGACGATGGCGAGCGCCATGCGCTTGTGCACCCCCCAACGCTCGAGCCCGATGGCCACGATGAACGCGCCGATGAAGAGGAGCACGAGCTGGTTCATGTAGAGCGGCGCGGCCTCACGCGCGCTCATCACGCCGAGCAGCGGAAAGAGCGCAGCCGGAAAGAGCGATGCGGCGCCCACAGGGATCGCGACCGTGACCCATAAGCAGGCTGTGAGCGCTGTCGTCGCGGCGACCTTGCGCTGGAGCGGGTCCAAGCCCACGTCAGGCCCGTACAAGAAGAACAAGAACAGCGCAGCCCCGCCGAGTTGACCGATGCGGCGAGCGAGAGGCCCCCCTCGTTCAGTGGCGCCCTGAGACTCGCTCACTCTCCCACCGAGGCTCGGAGCCACTGAAGATAGGGCGCAGACACATGCTCGGGCTCGAGCGCGACAAACTCCGGCGTCTCGTAGGGGTGCTCAGTGTTGAGCGCAGCCTCAAGCTCAGGGAGCCTCTCCGCGGTCGTCTTGATGATGAGCAGGACCTCAGCGTCCTCGTTCACCTCCCCCTCCCAGCGATAAGTGCTCATGACGCCGGGCACCCTGTTCACGCAGGCTGCGAGCCCGAGAGAGACGAAAGAGCGGGCGAGCCGCTCTGCCACGACTTCATCAGGAGCCGTCACGAGGACGACGCGGGGATCGGAGGGATGCTCCATGGGCACAGGGCCGAGGATAGAGCGCTGAAGGCTCTCTCCCAAGGGTCGAGAACAAAGGCCTCGCGGAGATTAGAATCTGCGGCTCAGATGCTTCACCGCCTCCTCGCAGCCTGCCTCCCTCTCGTACCGACGCCCATCATGCGGCGGTTCTCTGCGAAGTACATCTCAGGCGAGGAGCTCTCAGACGCCCTCGACCGCCTCGAGGAGCTCAAAGCCCAAGGATTTCCGGGCGTGATCGACCTCCTAGGAGAGGAGGTCTCCGACAGCGCCGCTGCGGACGCGGCCTGTGAGGAGTACATCAAGGCAGCCGAAGGCCTCGCCGCGCGCTCCATCGACGCATACGTCTCCATCAAACCCACCCACCTCGGGCTCGCCCTCGATCCAAAGGCCTGTCTCGCGCGCTATCGCCGCGTCGCCGACCGCTGCGAGGAGCTCGGCCTCCGCGTGAGGGTCGAGATGGAAGACGTCCGCTTCACAGACGCGACGCTCGCGCTCTATGAGAGCTTTCGGACGAGCCACTCGAACACAGGCATCGTGCTGCAGGCGCGCCTCCTCCGCACGCCGGCAGACATCGAGGCGCTCAGCGAAGGAGACCACGACGTGCGCCTGGTCAAGGGCGTCTACCTCGAGCCGGAAGAGATCGCGCACACAGACCCCCGAGCCATCACAGACGCTTTCTTGGCGTGCGCAGAAGAGCTCCTCAAGCGCGGCGGTCCCCTCAGCTTCGCGACGCACGACGACGTCCTCGTCGAGCGCCTCACAGGGTTGATCGAGCGAGCGTCTGCGGCGCCACCGAACGAGCTACAGGTCCTCGACGGCGTGCGCCCCTCCTTCTGGAAGCTCTGGCGCGCGGCGGGCCACACGGTTCGAGTCTACGTCCCCTATGGACCGGACTGGCGCGCCTACAGCATCCGACGGATGCGCAAGAACCCGCAGATGTTCAGGACTGTCACGCGCAGCGTGCTCTTCGGCGAGTGACGGAGAGCGCTCTCCCCTACTTGCCGACCGCGAGTCTCCTCGCGAGGAGCTCTGAGAGCTCACGCGTCGAGAAGATCTTGTTCATCGTCTCGCGGTAGTCATAAGCGACCCTGTGCCACGTGACCGCATCAGGCTCAAGGATCGCATAGCACGCGCGGTTGTCGCTATCTCTGGGCTGCCCCACGCTGCCTACGTTGACGAAGAACTTCTCGTCACTCGGCAGCTCCATCGTGCAGGAGTCCTCCCCCTCGAGCCCGTGAAAACGCAGCGCCTCGTCGTGGATCCCCGGGTGGTGGGTGTGCCCAGCGACCGCGACCCCCTCGAAGCTGTCGAAGATGCTGCGCAGCTTCTCTGGGTTCAGGAAGCCATCAGTAGGCAGGACGTACTCACGCACGGGGTCTCGCGGAGACCCGTGAACGAAGAGGAAGCGCCCCTCCTGATGAGACAGGGGGAGCTTCTCCAGCCAAGACCAACGCTCCTTCTTCTCGCTCGAGGAGTACCACTTAGGCTGCATCTGCGCGCGCGTATATTCGATGGCTCCCCGCGCGTGCGGGTTGAAGTCTGAGGCGCTGCGGAAGAGGGCGTCGTCGTGATTCCCCATCAGGCAGAGCTCCGCGTGCCCGCGCACCACGTCGACACAGAACTCTGGCTCGGGACCGTATCCGACCACATCGCCCAGACAGTAGATCTTGTCGACGTCCTGCCCACGCAGGTGCTCAAGCACGGCGTTCAGCGCCTCCCGATTCGAGTGGAGGTCGGAGATCAGCCCGATCTTCATCCCTCACCCTCCCCGTGCGCGGCCACGTCTTCAGAGACAGCGGCCTGCAAGTCACTGCAAGTCTGCGCGAGAGAGCAATCGAAGCTCGCTCCAGCTGCGCGCGCGTGTCCGCCCCCGCCGAAGCGCCGCGTGAGCCGTTGGACGTCATACCACTCCTTGGAGCGCGCCGAGAGCTTGCAGGTCTTGTCTGCGAGCTCACGCACGAAGAGCACGACCTCGACGCCGGCGACGCTGCGGACGCAGTCGAGGACGTCGTCGCTGTCGTATCCGGCCGCCTCTTCTGACCACGGCTGAGTGATGAGCGCAGCGCGCCCACCAGCGAAGTACTTGGTGCTCGTGAGGACGCCCCCCGTGAGCTGGGGGTGGGTGGGCTTCTTGCGCTGCTCTATCGCTTGGTACATACGGGCTGGCTCTACGCCGACCTCGACGAGCTCTGATGCGACGCGCAAGGTCTCAGCGTCCGTGTTCGAGTACTTGAACCAGCCGGTGTCCGAGACGATCGAGGTGAAGATCCCCTCCGCTGCGGGGAGGTCGATGTCGAGACCTATCGCCTCATGGATCCTGTGGATGAGGAGTCCGGTGGCAGAGGCCCTGGCATCGACGAAGGCCTCATCCCACCAAGGCTCATCTACAGAGATGTGATGGTCGATCACGAGCTTCTTGCTGGCCGCGCGAGCGAAGGCTTCACCCAGGCGCCCGCAGCGTGAGAGCTCGTTGAAGTCGAGGAGCACGACGACGTCGTGAGGTGGGAGCTCTTCACCCTCCCAAGACTTAAAAGGTACGTGCCGAGTCAGGTACTCGAAGCGAGGCTCGATGGGGTCAGGGTTGATGATCGTGACCTCTGCCCCCATCCGCTCAAGCAAGGACGCCATAGCCGCCTGTGCGCCCACACAGTCACCATCTGGTCGCACATGGCCGGTGAGGAGGAAGCGCTTGGAGGTCTTGATCAGCCCGAGCGCGCGCAGCTGCTCCGCAGTGCACTCCAAGCTGGCATCTTCAGCGCTCTTTGAGGTCGACATGGTCATGACGGTGATCCCTCAGGTCGCCTCAGTGAGCAGACCAGAGGACACACCTGTGGGCGCCCAGAGTATCCCATGCCCATGGAGCACGAAAGGCTCACAGGGCTCGTCCCTCTCCGAGATGGACATCTCTACCAGAGACCCAAACTCGCTGCACTTGGGACACCCCGCTGGTGAGCATTTCGAGCGCCTCTCCCTCTCCTAGGTGCAGCACGAGGTCAGCTCGTGACCCCTCGCTGAGGGCCCCTACCCGCCCCTCAAGCCCGAGCGCCCGCGCCCCGGCCCTCGTCGCCATGTCAAAGACCTGGCCTGGCGAGGCTCCTGGGTGGGCCTCCCGAAAGAGCGAGACCTCGCGGCCCATGTCTAGGGCGGCGTTACCGGCCAAGGAGTCCGTCCCGAGGGCGACATCTACACCCTCAGCCCACCAGCTCTCGATGTCGAAGTCGCCTCTGTCAAACCAAGCATGCGCGCCCGGACAATGGACGATCACCACCCCTCGATCCCTGAGCAAGCGCGCGTCCCCCTCCCCTGGGAAGTTGGCGTGCACGAGGCTCGCCGGTCGCCTCAGGAGGCCCGCGGCGTCGAGGCGCTCTAGGGTCGGCCTCCCCGGGCTCGGCATGACGAGTCCGTCGAAGGCGCTCGGCTGAGCGCGCTCCCAATCCACCTCCTCTCTTGTCTCGTTCCAATGAGCTTGCACTGGCAGCTCGCGGTCGGCTAAGTCCGCGCTGAGCTCCTCGAGGAGCGCATCACTCACGGTGTACCCAGCGTGTGGTGAGACCCCCAAGGAGAGATCAGCGCCCGATGGGAGCGGCGCGCGGAGCGCGTCCATAGTCTCCTCCCTGCGCGCAGAGTCTCCGATGTCCAACACCTCACGAAACACGACCGCTCTGAGCGGATGAGCAGCGAGCACGCGCGCGCTAGCTCCGGTCGAGTCGACATCTCCAACCGTCGTCGTCCCCCCCTCAAGGAGACGCCCTGCGCCACGCGCTACGGCTGAGTCAAAGTCAGCGGCAGTGAGCCCTGCGCGCTCACGTAAGAGCCCCTTGATCCAATCAGGGAAGACCTCGCCTGCTGACACGAGCCCCTCCATCCCCGTCAGCTCGAGGTGGGCGTGAGCGTTCACCCAGCCAGGCGCAAGGACCCCTTCGCCGAGATCGATCACCTCTCCCTCCGCCCGCCTCTTGACCGCCCCAGGGCTCTCAAGGAGCGCGAGGACCTCCCCGCCTTCGCTCACGACGACACCAGCGCCCGAGAGGGTTCGCTGCGCGTCTACGACGAGCTGCCTGGCGGTGTAAGTGCAGAGCGGCATGGTGGGATCCTACCGTGAGGCCTCCCGAGCGAGCGAGGGTCGCCCGGATACAAAGAGACGAGAGAGCGTTAGGCTCCCCCGTCTCGTGAGGTCAACTCTCTTGACTGCTTGAGATCAGTCGGGGGTCACAGCGATCGAGAGGTTGGTCACGCCGTGGATCTGCTCGTTGATGAGGCTCTTCGGGTGCCCGTGATCCTTCATGGACTCTTCGAAGATGATGCAGAAGCGCACCATGTTGGGAGAGGGTGAGAAGAGTCCTAGTTCTTCGGGGTGACGCACCCAAGGGGTCAACGACCCCTCAGCGATGTCACTCGTGACGCCGCCCAAAGACACGTCGCAGGCGTCCTGCAAGAGACCGTTCAGGCGAGCTCCTTGGAAGCGAATCGTGAAGAGGCTGCCGAAGAGCTCGTCGTGGTTAAGGGTCTGACCGAGGTAATCTTCGAAGGACTCACCAGAGATCGGGAAGTTGGGCTCTGAGCCCACGTCCGGGACGCCGCGGTAAGGCATGAGGTCCAAGATCGGGTCGCCGCTGCCGTCGACGCCGATCTCATACACGACGTCCATGTTCCATCCCATCTCGTCGGGATCGATCGTACCGCTTGAGTCGGCGTCTTCGTCGCCGTTGAAGGTCAACTGGAAGAAGTTCCCTTCGGGCTTCATCCAGCAAGACATCGCGCCGCTCATCGAGTCAGGTCGGACGCGCGATTGCGTCAGGCGCCCGACGCTCAAGATAGCGGCTGACTCATGGGGAGCGTTGAAGCTCGGATCACCGGGGTTGTAGGGAGCGATGTAGGGGGCGACCTCTGAGGCGAGGGTCGCTTGACCTGTCGGGTCATCCTGGAGAGGACCATTTTGGACCTCGTAGCGGACGAGACCCGGACCGCCGTCGCCGCCGAGTGAACCGCCGACTCCTTCGCCGCCGACCCCACCTGCAACGATCATCCGGTCCGAGACGGATTGGATGTCGATCGTCGGGGCCTGGATCTTGATCGCGCCGCCAGAGCCAGCGCCACCCGGTGAGGCGAAGGCGCCACAAGCGATCTTGTTGGCTTCCTCAGCCTGCTGCGAGTTCGTGCACGCCCAGATGTCCTGGTTGAGGATGGTCGCGCTGCCACCGCCCCCGCCAGAGCAGTCGATCTGCCCATTGACGGTGATCGTGTTGCCGCTGTTCAGCTGAAGCGCGCCGCCGCCGCCGCCGCCGCCCGCGCCTGAGTGGTCCCAGTACGGGAAGAAGAAGGACGTCGATCCGCCGAAGCAGGCGTCGCCTGTCTCATTGGGAGAGGCGTTGTTCCGGATGCCCCAGAGGTGCATCCCGCCACCGCCGCCGCCTGAGCCGCCGCGCAAGAGACCACCGACCAAGCCTCGGGCGATGGGCTGGGAACCGGGAGCCTCGATGTTGAGCCCGGAGAGGTCACCAGGCTGCGTGTTCGCGGGCAGGTTTGAGATCACGCCAGGGTTCACAGCGACGTAGCCGCTCGCGCTCGGGATGCCTTCGTTACCCGCGAGCGCATAACCACCGCCGGCGCCCGGCTGCCCGACCGAAGCGACGCGGCACTCGAGCGAGCCTGAGGAGACGTTCATGACGACGCTGTAGTCCACGTCGCCGATAGCGCCTGAGTGCTGGTTGTTGGTCGGGACGTTGTTCGGCCAGTGCAGACCGCCTGTCCCCTGACCGAAGCCAGCGATGTTGAAGCCGCCGACGCCGTCTCCTGCCTGACCATCAATGACCGCGCCGGGGTTGTTGATCCCTCCCAGCGAGTTCACCGAGACCGAGCTGGCCGTGTGGTCAAAGCGGTCACCTCCTGCACCACCGCCACCAGCAGCGGGGCCGCCTGCTCCGCCAGGGCCACCGAAGGGCGTGACGAAGTCGTCGATGTTGTCGTTGTTCTGTGCGTCCGGACCGATGATCGCGTCGTCGTTGTAGGAGTTCGACTGGTGGTCCACCGCCGTCTCGCCGGTGCAGTCTAGGATTCCATCTACGATCAACTCACCGCGAGAGTAGACGCGGCCGGGGTTGCTGCCTGTGAGGACGAGGCGGCCGTTGCCCTTGATGGTGAGGCGGGAGAACTCGAAGCGACCATCTGTGATCGTGATGGTCGGCCAGCTCTCAGGGTCTGTCGGGTCATAGTCTCCAGGGGACCCAGGAGTGGTCGGGACGTTGTTGTCGAGGAGGTCGCGGACCTGCTCAACCAGGGGGAACTCCTGCGAGGTCGTGTCTAGAGTCACGACCTCACCGGCTCCAATGACGAGCTCTCCGAGGCGACCAGAGCCGCCGCTCAGGCCGAAGCCGAGATACTCGAACGAGTTGCCGCCCTCATCGACGCCGTCTTCGCCCCAGCCAGAGCCAGAGAACGCGATCGCGTGGTTGTCGTCGTCATCGAAGTTCTCGCCGTCTTCATCAGGCAGGATCACGTCGTCGAAGGGCTGAGCCTCGGGGACGCAGTAGAACAAGCCCGCGTTGTCGAGCCCGTTCCCGACGAGGTCGGAGATCTGCTCGGGCAGATCGATGACGATCTTCCGCGGGATCGGACCGGAGCCAGAGGCAGGGAAGCCCACCTCAGGCGTGAAGACGAAGGTCGTCTGGAAGAGGTCCTGATCCCAGAAGGCGGTCCAGGAGCCACCGACCGGGACTTGGTCTGTGACGTTGTTCGTGTTGCCGTCCGGATCGATCATGACCCGGGCGAACGGAGCGTTGCCTGTCTGCGGACTCGACAAGGTCGCGATTTTCATCAAGTCATCAAAGACGATCGTGATCTGGGAGCTCAACAGCACGTCTGAGACGTCGGCGGGACCGCTGACGATCTCGACGTCGCTCTGGATGAGGGTGTCTACAAAGATGCGGGCCTTGGGGGCGCCGGGGACCGTGTCCAGGACCTCTGTCGTCGTTTGGACAGTGCAGGAGAGCCGGCTCTCGTTGGGGCCGCCACCGTTCGCGTGGACGAACGGGCCATCGTCACCCTGGGCGGTGCCCGGGATCTTGATCAGGTAGGTCTCGTTAGGCTCAAGCGCGAAGACCGGGTTCCCGGCAGAGTCAAGGCTGAGGGAGGGGCGCGCGATCAGTCGATTCGAGTTCAGCGGGTCGAGA
>PVBE012885830.1_pt1 | contig 18343 bp, 14 predicted proteins | sample 1631181 | NCBI WGS metagenome assembly PVBE01 (sample SAMN08397723, study PRJNA350692) | Marine metagenome, whole genome shotgun sequencing project. | isolation source: water | place: Pacific Ocean | collected 2012-04
CCAGACGAGCCAGACGAGCCAGACGAGCCAGACGAGCCAGACGAGCCAGACGAGCCGCCCAAGAAGAACGGCGACGCCGACGCGGCACGGTCCCACACACCCGCTCCTCCTCCACCCCTTCCACTGCCGCGACCGAGCGACCGGGTTCCCTCGCGTCCCAACAACCCCAGCGTCCCACCGAGCGACCCTTCACATCGCCCGTCTTCCAGCGAGCACTCTGGCCGAAGGGGCCAGAACCGGTAGTCGTCGATGGACGAAGACAGCTACATGAAGCCGCTCTTCCTCGGCGTGCTCACCGAGGAAATGGCGTTTCCCTTTCCCCACATGAGCGAGGCTGAGCGCTCTCAAATTCACGCCCTCGTGGACGTCGTCGGGCGCTTTCTTCGAGCCGAAGTGGACGCCGAGCTCATCGACGAGTCCAACGATATCCCAGCGTCCGTGCTGAAGGGCGTCCGCGAACTGGGGCTCTTGGGCCTCCGAATACCCGCAGAGTATGGCGGCATGGGTTTGAGCGTTCGCGGGCACACGCGAGTGCTCCAGGAAGTCGCTACGCAGTCGTCCGCCCTCGCCCACGTGCTCCTCGCTCATGAATCGAGAGGCTCGCGTGGATTGCTAGAATTTGGTTCGAAGGCGCAGAAGCGGGAGTGGTTGCCGAAGATCGCATCGGGCGAAACCCTGGCCGCGTTTGCGCTCGCCGAGGAGCGTTCGGGCACCGATGCGTCCGCGATGTTGACCCGCCTCGATCCCGATCCTTCTGGCGAAGGCTTCCGGCTTTCCGGCAAGAAATCCTACGTCACGAATGGTGTTCGAGCTGGGCTCTTCACGGTCTTTGCGCGAACGACCCCTCCCGAACCCGGGCATAAGCCGCACGTCACCGCCGTGCTCGTGCCCCGCGGTCCCGGCGTGAGCAGTGGCTCGCCGCTCGATACGCTCGGACTCCGCGGCGCGGGCGTTTGCGATGTCACGTTTGATAACGTCTTCATCCCGCCGGAGGGCGTGCTTGGCACTCACGCCAAGGGTTTTTCTCTGGCGATGGAAGTGCTGAGCGAGGCTCGCGTCCCGCTCGCCGGCGTTTACGTGGGGCAGTGTCGCGCGCTCATGCGGCGAGCCGTCGAGCAGGTGTCCCGCCGGCGGACGTTTGGGCGACCGATTCAGGACTTTCCCATCATCAAGGATAAGATCGCCCGAATGATGGCCGACACCTACGCCGTCGAGTCGATGGCGTATCTGACGGCGGGGCTGCTCGACCACGGCGCTCCCGATTGCACGCTGGAGAGTGCGATCTGCCGAGTCGCCGGATCGGAGGCCCTCTGGCGAGTGGCGCAAGCGGCGATTCAAATCAGCGGAGCGTCGGGATTCCTCCGGACGGGTTTCTTCTCGAGACACCTTCGTGACGCGCGGGCGGCATTTGTGTTCGACGCCACCAACGAGACCTTGCGTTGCTTCATCGCGCTCTCGGGGATGAAGGCGCCTGCCGAAAAGCTGGACCGAGCGGCGCCGGTCAGCGAGCCCATCAAGTCGTTTGGCGTTCTGCGCGACTACGCGATGCGCACGGTTCGCGGCTTAGCGCGCAAGGACCGCCCCCTACGCGCTCACGAACGCTTGGCAACGGAGATGGCGATTCTCGAAGAGTCTGCGGACGCGTTCGCCAAGGCCGTAGACGGCAAGCTGCGCGAACACGAGTCGGAGATCTCCGAGAGGCAATACGTGCAATTGCGTATCGCTAATGCGGCGATGGACCTTTACGCGCTGACGGCGTGTATCTCGCGAGCGACGGCGGCGATCGAGCGACACGGGCCCGACGGCGCGAGTCGCGACATCGACGTCACCGTGATGTTCGCTGCGATGGCGAAAGATCGCATGGAGCGCATGCTCGTGGACCTTGAGACCAACGACGACGATCTCCGCAAGTCTATCGCCGCCCGAACCTGTACGGACGGCGGCTACCCCTCTGACGTGATCTAGGGTGACGTCATCTGAGGTGACGTCATCTGAGACGACGTGAGTCGCACGTCAACGATCCACCCCCGCGCCGCCCAGTCTTGAAACCAGGCTCCGATCTTCTCGCCAACATCCGCGTCGGGGTGCTCTTGGGCCGTCTCGGCACAGGCGCGACCGAGCGGCGTGCCGGCCCGGAGCCGCTCCAGCAGGTGAAACGAGGCGGGATCGAGACTCGCGTAGAATAGACCGCGGTCCTTGCGGTAGAGGGCCAGCCAATCCGGGCAACGTTCGGGCAGCGCGACGTGTTCTTCGTCTCCGCGAGCCTTGATCTCGTAGCGCAGAGCGGCCACCGGGAATTTTACCGCTACGAGTCGCAGCGTGTCGCTCAGCTCGAGCGTTACGTGCTCCCAGGCGTCATCGGGGACGGCCGAGACTTTCTCGGCGTCGAGATTCGGCTGATCCTCGGCGTCGAATAGCTCGCAGTACGCCCATTCGACGCGCGCCATGTCCACGCAAAGCGGGTGATGTTCTAACCACGTGGCCTCATCCTCGACATATTGCGGCAGCCCTTTTCCGAGTTCAGCGAGCGTCCAACCCGTCGGCGTGACGGTCCCTACGTAACCTTCGACGAGCCTCTCCCAATCGTCCTGTCCAAGGATGCCGCCGAGTCCCGGAAAGTCCTCGACCAACGAGCTCGTGTGGCGCAGCCAGAACTGCTCTCGGTAGATGTCGAGCTGCTCCACCGGCGAAAAGAATGGGTTCCCGCCGATATGCCGCGCGGCTCCCGTCGCGGCTCGAGGGTCGTTGGCGAGCGCTCGCCTGTTGCGAAGTGCCCGAGCCAGCCATTCCTGCAGCTCGCTCAGTCCCGCATCGGCCCCCGGCGCTTCGGGCAGGTCGGTGTTTGGCAAACCCGTGCCGCTCACGCCCGACCCTCGCTTGGGACTTCTCGCGGACCGCCTTGGATCCACGCCCGCCCAGGCGTGTGACTGGGCGTGTGGCCGGTCGTGTGGCTGGGCTCGCGACCAGGCTCGCTGTCGGCGTAACGTTTGTTGGCACCGTGAGGACCAGGCGCCGAGTTGATCCAAGGACTCACGCGACGCTCAGCCGTATGCGTTGCGATCACGCTGTCGCGCAGGGCCCGAATCGATACGGATTCCTCGATCAGCCTGTCGAATGCGGGGATTTCGTCGTCCCACTCGATGAGCGTTGAGACCGGACCCGCAAGCTCGATGGTTTCTCGGTACAGGTCTCGGACGGGGTCGATGACGGGGCCCGAGTGCGTGTCGATGATGAGGTTTCCGAGATTCGTATGGCCCGCCAAATGGATCTGAACGATCCGTTCGTGCGGCACGTTGCGGACGAACTCGTAGGGATCGAAGCCGTGGTTATACGCCGACACGTAGACGTTGTTGACGTCGAACATTAGGCCGATGTCCGCCTCTTCGACGACGGCGGAGACAAACTCCCACTCCGTCATTGTGCTCGACGTGTACGTCAGGTAGCTCGACGTGTTTTCGAGCGCGAACGGGATCTCGAGATAGTCCTGCACTTGCCGGGCGCGCTCCGCGATCCTCGTCACGGCCTCGCTCGTGTAGGGCAGGGGCAGAAGGTCGTGAAGGTGTGCCCCTCTCGCTCCCGACCAGCAAAAATGATCGCTCAGCCAAGGGGTCTTGGTGTGCCTCACGAGCGCCTTGAGCTTGGCGAGGTAATCCCAATCGAGAGGCTCGGGCGAGCCGATCGACAACGACACACCATGCTGAACGATGGGGTATCGCTCCATCGCTCGGTCTAGGTGGTAGCGGGGCTTGCCGCCGCCCAACATGAAGTTCTCGCTGACGATCTCGAAGAAGGCCATGGCCGGCCATTTGGAGAGCACGTGGGCGTAGTGCGGAACTCGTAGCCCGACGCCAACGCCGAGATCGGGAACTTCAAATCGAGGTTGTTTCGTCACCGAAATAGACTCCATTTCTGAAACGCGAAACCCGCCGAGCGCTGCCATTCGAGCGATCGGCGGGCCTTCGCGGCGCGCGAATCAGAGGATCGCGCCCCTCACTTGGGGCAGTGACCGTTGCAGCCGCCCTTGCCCTTGCATTCGTTCTTTCCGGCGCAGGCGTTCTTGCCCTCGACGGCGCAGGCGCCCTTGCCCTTGCAGGCGTTCATGCCCTTGCAGCAGGCCTTTTCGCCGGCCGCCATGGCGTCCTGGGCCATTCCGCCCATGTCGCCGCCCATGTCTCCGCCCGCGGCGGGCATCGATTCGGACGAGGCTTCAGCCGTCGGCGCCGCCGGTGCCGCTGGTGCCGCGGGGGGCGCTTTGTCGCCGCAACCGACGACGCCAACCAAAAGTCCGGCCGAAGCCATAGATGCGAGTGTTTTGCCGAGATTCATTCCTACCTACTCCCTTGTCGTTCTGTTCGTGTGGGGGGCCAAGAACGCACCGCACCGACTCGATACGAGCGAAACCCCGAAACGGTTTCGTGAATTCGTTACCCAAAATTGATCTAAGTCAATTTCTTGCTGGAGAGCAACCGGCGGCTTGTTGCGTTTTCCGTCCAAATCGGCCCATTTCTGGGATCCAAGCCCACGGAGCCCTCATCCCATGGCCACGACATCCCCAGCCGCCCTCGCGACCCGACGTAAGCGGCTCGCTGAACGAGTCAGCTCATCCGCGCTCTTCGTCGCCGGCGAGCCGCGCCCGCGCAACTTTCCGCACAACGTCTACCCGTATCGGGCCGAGAGCCATTTTTTGTATTTCGTTGGCCGCCCGATCCCCGGCGCGGCCCTCGTGGTCAGCCCGGACGGCGACTCCACGCTCTACGCGACGCCGCCGGGCCCCGACGACGAACTCTGGCACGGTCCCACCCCGGGTCTCGATGATCTCGAGGCAGAGCTTGGGATCCGCGTTCGGCCGCTCAGTGAGCTGGACGTAACGAGCTCGGTCGCCACGCTGCCGGCCCAGGACGCCGGGAGCGCTGCCTGGCAGAGCGAACGTGTCGGGCGGACCGTAGTCGCAGGTAGCGGCGACCGCCTTGAGGGAGCGGATGCGGCCCTCGCCGACGCCGTTATCGCCCTACGGCTCGTCCACGACGCGGCCGCCATCGCCCAGCTCAAGGACGCGGCTCGCATCACCGTCGAGGCCCATCGAGCGGGAATGCGGGCGACCCCGGGCGCCAAAACGGACGCTGAAGTCCGCGCCGCCATGATCGCTGTGATGATCGCCGAGGGCGTGGCGCCGTCCTACAACGCCATCGTCACCGTCAGCGGCGAAACGCTTCACAAGCCGTCGTCGGACGGCATCTTGGGCAAGGACGACCTCATTCTCGCCGATGTCGGAGCCGAATCGTCCGAATGCTGGGCGGGCGACGTGACGCGCGTCTGGCCCGTCTCCGGGCGCTTCTCGGGTACGCAGCGTGACGCTTATCTCGCTGTGATGCGCGCCTACGAAGCCGCTGTCGAACATGTTCGTCCAGGCGTCAGCTATCGAACCGTGCACCATGCGGCGGGCCGGGCACTCACCGTCGCCCTCAGCGAACTCGGAATTCTCACGGGCGATCCGGACGAACTCTTCGAAGCCGGCGCCCACGCCATCTTCTTTCCGCACGGAGTTGGGCACCTTCTCGGCCTGGACGTCCACGATATGGAGGACCTCGGCGACCGAGCCGGCTACGCGCCGGGGAGAGCGCGCTCGGAGTCGCCCGCCGATCGTTACCTGCGCCTAGACCGCGATCTCGAGCCGGGCATGGCGCTGACCATCGAGCCTGGCTTCTATCAGGTGCCCGCCTTGCTCCGAGATCGAGAACGCCTCGGCGATCTCGCCCGCGTCATCAACTGGACCGTCCTCGAGCGTTTCTCGGACGCGCGCGGCATTCGCATCGAGGACGATCTTCTCGTCACCGAGAACGGTTACGAAAACCTCACCGACGCCATTCCGAAGTCGATCAGTGGTGTCGAGCAATGGGTGAAGGGCGGCTGAGCCGCCGCGTCGTCGACACGCCGCTAGCCGGCCGGCTGCGAGGTCTCTACGAGCGCTTCGAGTTCGGCGACGTGCTCGCCCCACTCCTTATCGACGGGGCAAATCTGCTCGATGATCTCGGCGATGTTCTTGCCCTCTTCGATGGCCTTTCGCGCCACATCCGACCCCGTCAGCAGGTCAAATGCCGGGCGATCCGTTTCGAATTCGTAGGGCTCCGTACTGAACTTGAACGCTTCGCCACCCTGCGCCGCCGCTGCGGCGATCAGCGTGAGGTAGGTCGCGACGGGCCTGAACGTGCGCGGATCGGTCACTTGGACGAACGCCCCGTTGCAGAGTTCGCCCGCAAATTTGTCAAAGGAGGGCATGAATTGATGCGTACGAATCTGGACGCCCGGAAGAGCGCGCTCGTGGACCGCCTTCACGAATTTCTCGGCGTCGAGAAAAGGCGCGCCCACGGTTTGAAAGGGCAGCGTCGTACCGCGACCCTCCGAGAGGTTCGTGCCTTCGAGCAGACACCCGCCGGGGTAGACGAGCGCGGTCTCGGCGGTCGGCATATTGGGCGAAGGCGGAGCGAAAGGACGTCCCCACGACTGCGCCGTGCGGTGGCGTTCCCAACCTCGACAGGGGAGTACGCAGAGATCGCCATCCGTGCCGACCTTTCGGTCTTCTTTCAAGAAACAGTGCGCAAGGGCCTCGCCCAATGTCATCGAGTGGCGGATGGGGATGGGCGCTAATCCGACGAACGACAGGAAGTCGTCGCTCTGTGGCTTGCCTTCGATGACTCCCGGATCCCCGGAAATCGGGTTGGGCCGGTCGAGGACCAAGGTGTGCACGCCCGCCTCCGATGCGGCGCGGGCAGCGAGCAGGGCTGTCCAGATGTACGTGTAGTAGCGGCTGCCGACATCGACGAGATCCACCACCAGCAGGTCGATGCCCTCAAGCTGCTCTTTCGTCGGGGAGAGCGACTCTTTCGTATCGCCGTAGAGGCTGACCGTGGAAGCCGTCCAGCCCTCGGGATCGTGCTCGGCCGTGTGCACGGCGACCTGCGCCTGAGCGGTGCCTTCCATCCCGTGCTCCGGACCGAAGAGGATGCGGGGGTGGACCCCGAGTTCTTCCAGCGCCACCCGCGTTTGACATCCACGACTGTCCGTGGCTGCAGAATGGGTCAGGAGTCCCACGCGGCAGCCGCGCAGGCGGCGCCTTAGGGCGGAATGGGGGCCTGTGGCCAATACGTCGAGTCCAGAGAGCATGGCTCGCGAGTACCCGATGGGCGGCGGGAGTAAAACCGTCCGGCGCCGATTGTGCGGATTTACTCACTACGAAAGCATTGCGGGGTATTCAGGTCCGAGCTAGCATTTTTTGCATAGTGCGACGCGTACTCATCGTAGATGACGAAGAGAACATCAGGCTGGTCTTGAAGACGCTGCTCAAGCGGCAGGGCTACGAGGTGGAGACGGCTGAGACCGGTGAGGCCGCCCTAGAGCTGGTCGAGTCCTTCGGCCCGGATGTGGTGCTGACGGACGTTCGGATGCCGCAGATGACGGGGCTCGACCTGCTCACGACGCTGCGTGCGAAGGGCAGCGAGGCCACGGTCATCGTCATGAGCGCCTACGGGAGCACCGACGAGGCTCTTGAGGCCCTCAAGGCTGGCGCCTACGACTATCTGCAAAAGCCATTCAAGCCTGACGAAGTGGTGCTGACGCTTCGCAAAGCGGAGGAGCGCGAGCGGCTCCGGCGCGAAAATCGCGCGCTCCGACAGGAGATCCGCAAGGAGCACCAATTCGAGGAGATCTTGGCGAAGTCCGACGCGATGATGTCGGTCTTCAAGACGATCAACAAGATCGCCAAATACAAGACGACGGTCTTGATCACCGGCGAGAGCGGGACCGGCAAAGAGCTGGTCGCCCGCGCCGTCCACCGGCAGAGCGATCGAGGCGCCGCGAAGTTCGTTGCCGTCAACTGCGGCGCGATTCCGGAGAATCTCCTCGAGAGTGAGCTCTTTGGTCACAAGAAGGGAGCCTTCACGGACGCTATCCAGGACCGCGCGGGCCTCTTCGAGGAGGCCGACCGCGGCACGCTTTTTCTTGACGAAATTGGCGAGTTGCCCCTGAGTTTGCAGGTCAAACTCCTGCGCGTGCTTGAGGGGCAGCAGATCCGCCGCCTCGGCGAGGCTGAGGACCGGCAGGTCGACGTGCGAATTGTTGCGGCGACGCATCGGGATCTCACCAAGGAGACCGAGGCGGGGCGCTTTCGCGAGGATCTCTTTTACCGGCTCAATGTATTGCCCATCGCTTTGCCGCCGCTCCGTGACCGCCGCGAGGACATCCCCCTTCTGGCCAGCCACTTCCTCGAGCGCAACAACGCGCGGCTGGGCACGGAAATCGAGGGGATCGACGGCGAAGCGAGGCGGCTGCTTTACGAGTATGCGTGGCCGGGCAACGTCCGCGAGCTTGAGAACACGCTTGAACGGGCCGTCGTGCTGGCCGAGGGCGCGACGATCACGCCGACTGACTTGCCAGATCGCGTCCGCGAATCGCGAGATGCGGTCCAGCTACAGCTGAACAGCACTGAACTGAGCGTGAAGAAGACGACTCGGGTCATCGAGGAAATCTTGATTCGCCGTGCTTTGCAGAAGACGAAGGGCAACCGCACGCGCGCGGCAGAATTGCTCGAAATCAGTCACCGGGCTCTGCTCTACAAGATCAAGGACTACGTGATCACCGATCTTTGAAAGACTGGTCGCGCAGTCGCGTAAAGGGCCCACGAAACAATAAGATCGGAGTTTGGCGGGCCGAGGCGCCCGGCTGGCAAGGCACAACAACGAGCCGTACTGCAGTACGGCGAGGCGGCGAAACGTAGCCAGACGGGATGGATCGGTTCGCCAAAACCGGAAGTTATTGTTGAGTGGGCCCAAAGGCAGGTCAGCACGTTGCATTGCACTAAGGCGATTGGATAGGATGCCCAACATGCGTGCAGCACTGTTGTGTGGGTTTGCTCTGATGGTCGCCTCGTGCGGTTCGTCGCAGAGCAGCGGAAGTGTCAAGACTCCCCAGGAACGCGTCGCCGAGCAGGAGGCTCTCGCCATCGAGGAGGAGCGTCGCGCCGCGTCGCAGGAGCAGAACTACCCGGACGCGGACCTTGCCGACGACGACGATGGCCAGGCCTACGACGTTCCGCATGCGAAGCGCGAGTTGACGCGTGCGGCGCGCGGCGCGGCTGACTGCCCCAATGTCGTGACCGAGGAAGTGACCGCTAAAGAGGCGGTCGTGAGGCTCACGTTCGGTACGGACGGGAAGGTGCAGTCCGCTGAGCTTTCCGGCGTGGACCGCGAGACATCCGTGGGTCGCTGCGTACTCAACGCGATGGAGGGCGTCGTCGTGCCGAAGTTCACCGGCGAGCCCGTTCAGGTCGACTGGAAGATCTCGTTCGTGAGCGAGGGCGACGAGTAGCGCTGCGCGCCGGCGCGGCGCTACGCGCCGACGATAGGCTCGAGACAGCTCTCGCGCGCTGCGTGGATCTGCTCGAAGGTGACCTCAATCTCGGGGACGCCAGCTGCCGTCACTTGGAGACCGGCCGAAGTCGTTCGTCCGAGCGTTGCGCACTGGACGCCCGCGCTCCGGGCTCGCTTGTTGAGGTCCGCGCGGTGGTCCGGGGATACGCTAACCACGACGCGCGAGGGCGCTTCGCCGAATAGCGAGGTGGCCGTTGCCCCGCCCACGTCACCCATCTCGATGGTGGCGCCGACCTCTGGCGTGCAACACTCGGCGAGCGTTGTGACCAGGCCTCCGTCGCTGATGTCGTGGGCGCCGGCTAGAATGCCGGCTTCAGCGCATTCGATGAGGAGCGTTTGCAGCTTTCGTTCGTGCACGAGGTCGATCCGCGGAGCCGGGCCGCGCAGCTCGCCCGCGGCCTGCATCGCGATCTCCGAGCCGCCAAGCCCAGCGCAGATCGCTTCGCCAAGGAGCACGATGTCGTGTCCTTCAGTTTTGAAGGTCTGCGTGACGACGGACTCGGCGTCTTTGATCTGGCCCACCGCCGCGACCGTGGGCGTAGGCAGGATCGGTTTGCCGTCTGTTTCGTTGTAGAAACTTACATTGCCGCCGACGATGGCAACGCCGAGCTCCCGACAGGCAGCGGACATGCCGTCGATGGATTGAGCGAAGCTCTCCATCACGGGCGGGTTTTCTGGTGACCCGAAGTTCAGGCAATCGGTGATACCGATGGGGCGGGCTCCGGAGCAGCAGAGGTTTCGGCATACCTCAGCGATCGCCATCGCTGCTCCCTGGAAGGGATCGAGTTGAACGAAGCGCCCGTTGCAGTCCGAAGCGAAGGCGAGATACTTGTTGACGGTTTTGCCGTCGCGCTCGCAGGGCACGCGTACGACTGCCGCGTCGGAGCCCGGGCGGACTACGGTTCCGCCGCGGACGATGTGGTCGTACTGGCGGTAGACCCATTGCCGGGAGCCCACGTTGGGCGAGGCAAGGATGTTGAGCAATACATCGGACCAACCGGTCGTTGGCAGTTCGGACTCGTTGAGAACGGCTGTTTCTTCGAGCGTTTCCCGCGGCCGATCGTAGCAAGGCGCTGCGTCGGTCAAGAGGGGGACCGGCATGTCTGCCACCACGATTGGATTCTGCTTCGAGTCAGGGTCGACCAAGGGGTCGTAGTCCGGCGTGGCCTTGATGACCCAGCGCCCGGTATCGGTAACTTTGCCGCAGACCGCGGCGTCCAGGTCCCACTTATCGCAGATGTCGAGCACGCGTTGTTCGCGGCCGGGCTTTGCGACGAGCAGCATGCGCTCTTGCGACTCGCTCAGCAGAATCTCGTAGGGCGTCATGCCTGCGGCGCGTCGCGGCACGTGGTCGAGATCTAGCTCTAGGCCGGCGTTGCCGCGCGCGGCCATCTCGACGGACGAGGATGTCAGGCCGGCGGCGCCCATGTCTTGGATGCCCTCGAGCAGATCCTCTTGGAAGATCTCGAGGCAGGCTTCGATGAGCAGCTTGCCGTAGAAGGGGTCGCCGACTTGAACCGTGGGTCTCTGGCTCGGGCCGTCTTCGCTGAACTCGTCGCTGGCCATGGTGGCGCCGTGGATGCCGTCGCGCCCCGTCTTGGCTCCGACGTAGAGCACGTTGTTTCCCGTACCTGTCGCGCGTCCGTAGAAGATGCGATCGGTGCGCGCCACGCCGCAGACGAAGGCGTTGACGAGGATGTTCCCGTCGTAGGAGCTGTCGAATTGCACCTCGCCGCCGACGGTGGGGACGCCGACGCAGTTTCCGTAGCCAGCGATGCCCGCGACGACTCCGCGTACGAGGCTGGGGGTCTTGGGGTGCGTCGGGGAGCCAAAACGCAGCGAGTTGAGGCCAGCAATCGGGCGGGCGCCCATTGTGAAGACGTCGCGGAGGATCCCGCCGACGCCCGTCGCCGCGCCTTGGTAGGGCTCGATGGAGGAGGGGTGGTTGTGCGACTCCATCTTGAAGATGGCGGCAAACCCGTCGCCAATATCGACAACGCCCGCGTTCTCACCGGGGCCTTGGATCACCTTTTCGCCCGTTGTGGGCAGGCGCTTCAGGTAGATGCGCGAACTCTTGTAGGAGCAATGCTCGCTCCACATCACGCTCGCTACGCCCAGTTCGGTGTAGGTCGGCTCTTGGCCCAACCCATCCCTAAGCACCTGGAACTCACCGTCGGTGAGCTTATGCGAGGCCGCTAGCTCCGCCGTGACGTCAGGATCACCAGGGAATGCAGCTGCGGTCGAGGTCTCAGTCTCAGTCTCAGTCACTGGGCCGCTCTACTATGGTCGCCGGACCCGGTCGAGAGGGTGTGTAAGCGTTAGGGCGTCAGAATGCCCGGCGGCGCCGCGGAGACCAGCTCGCCCAGCGCGAATTGGGCGAGGCTCAGGTAGAGGACGATCCCGAAGACGTCCACGATCGTTGCGATAAATGGCGTTGAGCTCGTCGCGGGGTCCAGGCCGAGCCTGTTCAGCAGGATGGGCATCATCCCTCCCACCAGGCAGCCCATCACGACGATCCCGATGAGCGTGGCCCCGATGAGGACCGAAAATGCGAACAACCCCACGCCCAGGTTCCCGTGCTCCCCGCCCATCAGCACACGTGCGACGCCCAAGGCTGCCAGAATGCAACCGAGAACGAGTCCCTGAGCCAGCTCACGCAGGAAGACCCGCCACCAATCTCCGCTGCGGATCTCGCCCAATGCGAGTCCCCGAGTGATGAGTGTGCTGGACTGGGAACCCGAGTTGCCGCCCGCAGAGATGAGCAGCGGAACGTAGACAGTCAGGATCGCGACGGATTGGAGGATGCCGTCGAAGTGCATCATCGCGCTGGCCGTGAAGAACCCGCCCACGAAGAGGGCCAGCAACCACGGGGCTCGCTTGCGCAGGAGCATTGCGAGGGACGTTTCGAAGTACCCGGTATGAATCGGCTCAACGGCGCCGAGTCTCTGGACGTCTTCGCTCTGCTCGTCCTGCAGGATGTCGAGGACATCGTCGGCTGTGATCACGCCCAGCATCTGACCCTCGTTGGTCACGACGGGCATGGTGTTGAGGTCGTACTTGCCGAGCGTATGGGCCACGTCCTCCTGATCGAGCTCCGGCGTCACCGAGATGATGTTGCCGTGCATCACGTCGGCGACGGTCTGGGCTGGATCGCTGAGCAAGACGCTTCGCACCGGCAGGATGCCGACGATGTGTTCACTCGCCTCGAGCACAAAAATCGTATCGACGGTCTCGGCGTCTTTGGCTTGGGCTCGGATTTCGACCAGCGCTGCCTCCATGGTAAGCCCGGGCTGGATGGCAACGTACTCGGTGGTCATCAAGCCGCCCGCTGAGTTGTCGGGCCAGCGCCCAAGCTCGACGACTTCTTCGGCGGCTTCGGGGTCGAGCTTTTCGATCCGCTGGAGCAGGTTTTCGCCGACTTCTTGCGGAAGATCGTCGAAGAAGTCCGCGCGCTCGTCGGCGTCCATCTCGACGAGTAGTTCGGCAGTTGCCTCCTGGCCGACGGCTTTTGCCAGCTCCGCTTGCAGGGGCTCGTCGAGCCGCTCGAAGACTTTCGCCGCGTACTCGGTGGGCAGCTGCGTGATGACCTCAGCAGCCTGGCCCTTTTCGAACTCCGCAATGATATCGGCGATATCCTCGGGATGGATATCGTTGAGCAGTTCGGTCACCTCCGCCGGGCTCTCCTGGAGGAGAGTTCTCAGCTCGGGACCGATGAGGCGTGCGAAGCGCATTCGGGACAGCCCTTAGCAGAGCCGTCCCCCAGTCGGAAACAGAGCCTGCATTTGGCCCGCTTTTGGCTCGCATTCGGGTTGTGCCCGGCCCGGGCCTTTGTCAGCGTCCCGGCATGACAGTTCGCTGTGAATCCGCGGGTTTCCTCGTCACTCTCACCCTTGACCGGCCGCCCGTGAACGCCTTTGACGGGCCCCAGCTCGAGGCCCTGTCCGCGGCCGTGGACCAGGCCCTGGCGGTGCCCGAGGCCCGGGTCGTGCTGGTGAGGGCCGCCGGGGACCGGTCGTTTAGCGCCGGGGCGGACCTCAAAGCTGTGACGGTGATCGCCCAGGACAGCGGCTTGGCCGGCTGGATCGGCCTCGCTCACTCGACGCTCGACAAGATCGAGGCGTCTCCGATCCCCTTCGTCGTGGCCCTTGAGCGCCCGGCCGTGGGCGGCGGCTTCGAGCTTTCGCTGGCCTGCCACTTCAGAGTCATGTCGACGTGCGCCTATGTGGCGTTGCCGGAGGTTGATCGGGGGTATCTGCCGAGCTGGGGCGCGGTCGAACGCCTACGACGGATCGTTGGCACCGGGATCGTGACGGATTTGGTGGTCACGGGTCGGCAGGTGGGGGCTGCGGAGGCGCTACAGCTGGGGCTGGTTCATCGCGTTGCCCCGGATGCTCTGGCGGAAGCGACTGCGCTGGCGGGTCGTCTCGCCGAGCTGCCGCCTCTCGCCGTTGGCGCTGCGCTGGGGCAAATCGGGCTTCTCGACAAAGCGCGCCCCGAGGTCCAGGAGCGGGAGTACGCCGATCTGGAGCGCCTTCTCCAGACTCAGGACACGATGGAGGGCTTGATGGCGTTTTTTGAGAAGCGGCCGCCGCGATTTCAGGGGCGCTGACGCGGGGGCGCCGCCGTTTCAGAGTCGCTAGGCGGCTGTCCTGGGTTGTCCTTTGGGCGGGCGCGTTTGTTGGCTCGCTGGCTGGCTTTTCGCGCGGTCCAGCGCCGCGACGATGGAGCGCTGCAGTTTCTCGTCGGCGAGCAACGCCCGCCGGGCGTTCTCGCGCCCGTGCCCGATGCGGGTTCCGTCTACCGAATAGTGCGAGCCCTTCTGTTCCACGACACCTGTGCTGACCCCTAGCTCCAACAGTTCCGCTTCCCGGTCGATGCCTGAGCCCCATCGGATGTCGAATTCGGCCTCCGAGAAGGGCGCCGCGATCTTGTTTTTGACCACCTTGACGCGCGTCCGGTTGCCCACCAGAGAATCGCCTACCGAGACTCGCGCTCCTCGACGAATGTCGAGTCGCAATGACGAATAGAACTTGAGGGCCTGTCCGCCTGTGGTGGTCTCTGGGCTGCCGAACATGACGCCAATCTTCTGTCGGAGCTGATTGATGAACAGGAGAGTTGTGTTCGTGCGGTAGGCCGCGCCGGCGAGCTTGCGCATGGCGCGGCTCATGAGCCGTGCCTGCAAGCCCACGTGCTGATCTCCCATCTCACCGTCGATCTCCACTTTAGGCGTGAGTGCTGCCACCGAGTCGATGACGATGAGATCGACCAGCCCGGTTCGGGCGAGGACCTCGACGACGTCGAGCGCCTGCTCCCCGTAGTCTGGCTGAGACACGAGCAAGCGGCTGCTTTCGACGCCGATTGCTTTGGCGTAGCGGAGATCGAAGGCGTGCTCGGCGTCCACGAAGGCGGCGATGCCGCCGGCGCGTTGGGCTTGCGCGATGGCGTGGAGTGCGAGCGTTGTCTTGCCGCTCGATTCGGGGCCGTATATCTCGACGACGCGGCCGCGCGGATATCCGCCGACGCCGAGCGCGGTGTCCAGTGCGAGCGATCCCGTGGGGATGACTTTCACATTGCTGGTTGCCGTGGCGTCCAGGGTGAGGACCGTACCCGGTCCGAGGGTCTTCGCGACGGCGGTTATCGCGTGGGTCATTCGTGGGTCGCCCGAGGGCGCGGGGCGCGTCGCCGTCGTCCGCGCCGTTGCCGGGCGAGGTGTTTGCTTTGACATGCTTATTATCTCTTCTCGTTTCTCTGTGGGTTTGTGGGCTATCTGCGGGCCGGAATTCCGGCGGTGAATGATTCAATCCGGCGAGTCGCGGTCGAGTAGGCGCATCTGAATCGCTTCGGCGACGTGGGGTGCGCCCACCACCGGGTCGCCAGCGAGATCGGCGACCGTTCGCGCAACGCGCAGGACCTTCGTGTAGGCGCGGGCGCTCAGACCGAGACGCTCGATAGCCGTGCTGAGCAAACGCAGACCGTCGCGTCCCGGGTCGGCGACGGCTCGAAGCTCGTTGATTCCCAGTGCCGAATTCTGTGAGGTGGTGGTCTCACCGCGCGCTCGACGCCCGTGCTGTAGCGCACGCGCCGCTATCACCCGCTCGCGTACATTCTGTGACGATTCACTCGGAGTCCGTCGTCCGAGTTCATCGGCCGTCACGGGCGGTACGAGCACGTGCAGATCGAGACGATCGAGGATGGGGCCCGATAGGCGGCTTACGTAGGCGCGGCGCTGCCTGTTCGAGCATCGACACGCTCGCGTACTGTGGCCCGCGTAGCCGCAAGGGCACGGGTTGGCAGCGGCGACGACCAACGCTCGTGCCGGGAAGCGCGCTCGCGCCTTGGCTCGACAAATGTCCACGACCGCGTCTTCAAGAGGTTGGCGCAATGACTCGAGGGTAGGACGCTGAAACTCGCTGAACTCGTCGAGGAAGAGCACGCCGTTATGCGCGAGGCTGATTTCACCGGGCCGGGGGATCTCGCCGCCTCCGACTAGCGCTGCCGCGCTGGAGCTATGATGGGGCGCGCGGAACGGTCGACGGTCGACGATGCCCCGAGCGGGGTCGATGCGGCCGGCTACACTGTGGATAGCGGTGCATTCGATCGCCTCCGCGCGGGTCAGTGGAGGCAGCAGTCCTGGCAGTCGGCGAGCCAGCATCGTCTTTCCCCCTCCCGGGGATCCGACCATGATCAAGTTATGCCCACCGGCCGCTGCTATCTCGAGCGCCCGTCGCGCCGTCGCCTGGCCCGCGACATCGCTCAAGTCCGGCCCGTCGGTGTCCGCTGTGAGGCGGAGGTGCCCGCGCCGCGCCCGTGGCAGGGCAGTTTCACCTCGCAGATGCGCGACGAGCGCCGATAGGTTGGGGGCCAGCCGCACGTCCAGCGCCGGGACCAGCGCGGCTTCCGCAGCGTTTTCGGCCGGCACGATAGCCCGACGGAGGCCGCGAGCTCGCGCGCCCTCTAAGAGCGGAAGCACGCCGCGTACGGGTTGAAGCCTGCCATCGAGCGATAGCTCACCCAGAAGTAGCGAGCCGCGGGCAGAGTTCGCACCGATATGGCCCAGCGCGTCCAACAATGACACGGCGATGGCCAGGTCCAGAGCGGCATCGGTCTTCCTCAGGTCGGCCGGCGCGAGGTTTAGCGTGACCGCGTGCTCGTCGAGCAGAACGCCCAGACCCGCAAGCGCTCCAGCGACGCGCACTCGGGCCTCCCGTACCGCGGCGTGCGCCAATCCGACCATCTGGAAAAACGCGGGGCCCCTGGTGCAGCAGACTTCGATCGAGATGGGGTGTGCGTCTAGCCCGACGAGAGTGCTCGTCTCTGAAGTGGCGAGTGCGAGTGGCTTGCCAGCGATGGCGAGCGAGCTGGTTGCGGATGCGGTCATGGAAAGCCATCGAGTGCATCGGGCATGCCGCTCGGCAAACGCGCGTATTTGCGGGATTTCCCCCACCGCTCTGGGGTGGCCGCCAGTGGCGGCAGGTGGCGGTCGCCACCACGGGCGGCAGGACTGGCGCGTATCGAGCGGCGCGGGTACGGCCTCGCGGCGCGGGTACGGCCTCGCGGCGCGGCGCTCAGAAGCGATACGAACGGCGCCCGCTGGCCCGCGTGGTCGCGTACTTGCCGCTGCTCGGGGGCGAGTCGTCGTCGACGGCGTCGGCCGCGTGCGTTGCCGCCAGCCGCTCCTTTACATGGCTGACCACCCGGTCCACGCCTTCCGACTTGCTCACGCACTCGCCGACCGTCCGCGCCAGCTCGAGCACGCGCGGAGCGCTCACATCCGTGAAAAAGACCGCCGCTCCAATGGTTCCCGAGGCGAGCAGCTCCTGCGCAAGCTCCACGCCGCAGCCGTCCTCCAGGCGGGGGTCGAGGACCGCAACATCATAACAACTTGGCAGCGCCCGCGCGTCCGCAGCCCGTACCACGCAGCACGTCTTTCGCCCCGGCGCGACCAGGCGCTGCCGAAGGGTCATGGCGAGCGAAAGGTCGTCTGCTACGACCAGGACCTGCTGAATTGCATGATGACGTGCGCCCATAGGGGATTCGCGCGCGGCGTACTCGAGGCGATAGACTCCCCCGCTCGAGTGCCTTGCTACAATGTTCAGAGCAGCATATCGAAACGCGCCGGTCCAATGCCTGAGTTGCTTGACGGAAAGACCATCCAGCCGTTCGGCGGGCTCTCTGGCCGGAGTTCCGTTGCGAACGGCCGCGGCGCGCGGCGCGAATTCGCCCCTCCGGGCCATCTCACCCCTTCTCCTGACCACCGCACGCGCCGTCTGTAGGAGTGAGGTATGCCAGCCGGTCCACCTCGGGGAGGTGCGATGACCACTCATACAGCTGTTCTGATTCCGGGCGACGGCATTGGCCCTGAAGTGAGCGACGCGGTGCTGAAGATCCTTCGAGCTGCCGAAGCGCCGGTCGAATTTGTCAAACGTCATGCGGGCGGCGCGGCAATCGAGCGCGGCGCCGACGACGTCCTGCCGGCCGACACTGTGGCGGCGATTCGCGAGCACCACATCGCACTCAAGGGTCCGTGCACCACGCCGATCGGTCGTGGGTTTCGTTCGGTAAACGTGGCCCTCCGCAAGAAGCTCAACCTCTACGCCTCGGTACGTCCCGTTCGCTCACTAGCGGGAGTGAAGACGCGCTACGAGGATGTTGACCTCGTCATCATTCGCGAAAACACCGAGGGGCTGTATAGCGGGATCGAAAACGAGATCACCGAGGACGTCGTCGCCTCACTCAAGGTGGCAACCCGAACGGCATGCCACCGCATCTCGTCCTTCGCCTTCCACTACGCGGTCCACAAGAAACGCAACAAGGTGTCCGTCTTTCACAAGGCGAACATCATGAAACTCAGCGACGGGATGTTCATCCACGAGGCGCGCAAGGTGCACGAGGTGGACTATCCGAACATCGAATACAACGAG
>PVBE011173977.1_pt1 | contig 18342 bp, 12 predicted proteins | sample 1631181 | NCBI WGS metagenome assembly PVBE01 (sample SAMN08397723, study PRJNA350692) | Marine metagenome, whole genome shotgun sequencing project. | isolation source: water | place: Pacific Ocean | collected 2012-04
GGGTCGGTGCCCGCCGCGATGACGGCAGGCCGGCTGGCGTCGGAGCCCACGTTACCCGCGGTGATGTTCCCTCCGGCGACGACCTGACCGCCGATGATCTTCGAGCGGGCCTCGAAGCAGATGTTGCCCACGGCGTGGATGCGGCAATAGAAGGACCCCTTGCGGACGAAGGCGCCGCCGAACGCGAAGGCCCGGCCGTACTCCAGGAACTTGATGTCGACGTCACCCTCCGCGTGGATCACCCCCATCTTGCCGCGCAGCCCTCCCTGCACCACCACGTTGCCCCCGGCCTTGACCTTTGCCTCCTCCACGAACCCCCGGATCTTGATGTCCCCCGTGGCCTCCACCTCGAACCCGGGGCAGACCGATCCCCCGACGCTGAGAGATCCGCCGGTGCGGACGTTGCCCACCTCCAGGTTCACGTCGCCGCTGAGCTTGTGCTCGCCGAAGACACCGATCTTTGACTGGTTGACCACCGTGAGCACGCCTGCCTCGATGGCCCGCACTTCCATGGAGTCCGCGTCGAAGGCTGCCTCCCCCTGGATGGTCAGCTCGATGTCCTTACCCCGCACCGGCTGGATTACTTCGCCCATGATGTTCCACCCCGAGGTGCCATCAGTGGCCGGGGTTTTGCGGGCGATGAGCTCTCCCCTGGGCACCGGCACGAAGGTGGAGCGTTCGCGCCAGTCCATGCGGCCGTCGTCCAGCAGGCTCCCCGGGAAGGGCCCCACGGTGACGAAATACTCGAGGGCCGCGTCCTCACCGTCGGTGGCCGCCACCCCCTTGACCACCTGGACCTGCACCGGCGATTCGAACTCCTGCACCGCCTGATACCCATCCTCGACGGCCTGCTCGTCGATGCCGTAGGAGATCCCCATCTCCTCCATGGTCTGCAGCAGGTCTTCCTTGGCCAGGGCCTCCCCGGGGCCCACGTGGGGCCGTAGCGTCATGATCGCTGACAGGTTGTCGTCCAGGACCTTGATCACCGGCGCCACCCGCACGGAGACGATGAGCTCCTTGCTCCCCTTGGTCTCGGTGACCGCGGGGTAGCCGAGGACCTTGGAGGTGACGGTCCTGCCGTCCTCGGACAGCTCGGCGTTCTCGCCCAGCTTGAACCTCAGATCGGGCGCCGGCTCCAGCTCCATCTCCTCTCCAGTGACCATGATCCCCTTGACCGGCTCCCGTGCCTCCTGCTTGGTTAGCAGCAGGTCTCCTGGCCGGACCAGCTGCGGGATCACCTCCCGGTTGCCGTCGTCTCTGAGCCGCTTTTCGGTCACAAAGCTCTGGGAGAAGCTGGCCGGCTTGGCGGGCACCGGCTCCTGCCCCGTGGCCACCACAGCGCTCTCGAGCGGCTGCTCGGTGGCCGCCACCCGGTCCACCGCTTCCTCGATGTCCATCTCCGCGATGCCGCAGACCACGCCCATCTCTTTCAGCTCACGGCGAATGTGGTCCGCGGTGATCATCTTCCCGCCGTTGCGTCCCGGCGTGAGGAGGTCGATGAAGACGTTCATCCCGTCCCGAGAGATGGAGAGGGCCAACGTCCCGTCCGTGGGCGCTTCGACCGGCTCGGCCGGCGGCACGGGCGGCGCGTCAGCGGGCGGCGGCTCTTTTTCGGCCTTCTTTTCGACAGGCTGCTCGCCGGCCGTTTTGGAGGGCCCTGTCCTGAATCCCCACTTTCCAGCCATCAGGTCACCATCTCCTCATCTTCGTCCGACTCCTCGCCGCCATCGTCCATGGCGTCTCGCGCCTCGGCGTTCAGCTCACCGATCCGCCGGAGCGCCTCGGATGCAGCATCGCGGACATCCGGGTGTGGATCGTTGAGGGCGGCGCTGAGGCGGGTCAACGCCTTCTCACTGCCCATCTCTCCCAGCGCCATGACCGTTGCCGTGCGAATGACGGGATCTTTGGACCCCACCGGCGGCGGGCAGATGGCCGCGATCATCGGCCCCAGGGCGCGGTCGGCCTGGATGACGCCGAGGGCCTGGACGGCTCGTACGCGGATCGCCTGGCTGCGGAGCTTGAACGCCTCGATCAGCGGCTCCACCGCCGGATCGCCGATGAGGACCAGCGCCAACCGGGCGTCGTGGGCCACGTCGTCGTCTTTGTGCTCCAGGTGGTCGATGAGCGGCTCCAACGCGGCCGCCCCCAGCTCAACGACCCTCTCCCACTCGCGCAGGGCGACCAGGTAGCACGCCGCGGAGACGCTCATGTCCGGCTGGTAGTCCATGACGCGGAGGGCCGTGGACAGGTCCTCCATCAGGCTCAGCCCGTCGCTCTGCAGCGCGCGGACCATGGGGGCCACTGCCGAGGGGTGCCTGATCATCGCCAGCGCCTTGGCTGTCACCCGCTTCACCCCGACGTCCCCTGCCTCGAAGACCTCGATGAGCGGGGCCACCGCCGCCGGGCCGAGCTGGTCCAGGGCCATGGCCAACTCGGCCTGGACGTCAGAGTTGGTCTCCGTGCGGAGTAGGTCGACGAGCTGTGGGATTGTGCTCTCGTCTCCGATGCTGGCCAGGGCGCGGACCACCGCGATCCTGACTTTGGCATCTTCGTCGCCCATGGCAGACATCAGTGGCTCCACCGCCTCGCTGGGACGTATCTCCCCCAACGCTTTGGCCGCTGCGCCTCTGACAGAAGCTCTCTTCCGGTAGCTGAGGGTCTTGATCAGCCCCTTAATATCGCGCTTCTTCAGCAGTTTGTCGACTTTGGGAGCTCCCAAAAGACCCATACAGGTACATCCTCTTCCCTCAGGATCTCACTCAAAAGATTGCGCCACACGACCGCCGATAATCCTAACAGGAACCAACGCCTTGTTAAACTGTGGATTTGCTCGCTACTGGATGACAAACGAGCGGAAGTAGACCTGGCGCACCGCTCCCGCGCCGAGGACCTTGTTGGCCAGCTTGAGGATCTCCTTCTTCACCTTGACCTTGGCCTCGCGTTTGAGCACTTGCGCCACGGTGAGGCTGGACAGGTAGACCAACACCTGGTCCTTGAGACGAGGCTTCATCTTCATCTTCATCAGAGCCTCGTCCTTGAAGGCGATCTCGAACACCATGGAGACCTTGAGGTAGCGGTTTCCGCCGGGCTCCATCAGGTTCACGATGAGCCCTGCGATGGAGATGCAGTCCCCCATCTTGTCGTATGCGGGGCCTGCCTTGTTCTTGGCCACCATGGCCACGGCTGCCCCGATGCCGCCGCCCAACGCCAGGACGATGACGACGATAATGATCTGTTTGTAGGACCTGCTCGAGGCAGGCACCTGCTCCAGGACTTCTTCTTCGGCCATGGCTTACTTCCTCTCCGCCATTGCCCTCAGGCGCGGCTCGAGGTAGGAGATGAGCTTCTGCTCGACGATCCTCGGGTTGTCACCGAGGGAAATGGAGAGCACGCCCTCCATGGTCAGTTCCTTGTAGAGCAGCTCCTCCTGGCTCCTGGAGCGCAGCTTGCCTGCGATGGGCAAAAAGGCCAGGTTGGCCATCACCGCGCCGTAAAAGGTGGTGATCAGCGCGATGGCCATGGAGGGGCCGATGGTGGACGGGTCGTTCATGCTCTGGAGCATGAGCACCAGGCCGATGAGCGTACCGATCATGCCGAACGCAGGAGAGTAGCTGGCCAGGGCGGTGAAGATCTCGGCGCCTGACTTGTGCCGCTCCTTGATCTGATCGATCTCGTTGTTGAGGATCGACTCGATGGCCGGCACCTCGTGGCCATCCACCGCCAGCTGCAAGGCGCGCTTGAGGAACATGTCGTCCGCCTCCTCGGCGGCCGACTCCAGCGCCAGGATGCCCTCGCGCCGCGCCTGATGTGCGTACTTGCCCAGCTCCTCGATGAGCTCTGTGGGAGAGGTGGGCTTGTACAGAAACGCCTGCTTGGCCACGGCGAACGCCCCGATGAGCTGGGGGAAGCGGTAGTTCACCATGGCCGCGCCAAAGGTCCCTCCCACGACGATCAGCAAAGAGGGTATGTTGATGAACGCCGCGACTCCGGTGCCGATGCCAACGGCCATGGCTGCCAGGGCGCAAATGATGCCGACTATTGTTGCAAGGTCCATGATTTATCTCTTTTTGGTCCCGGCTGTCCTTTATGCAATGGCGATGCCAGCTTCTCAATCTCCTAACCATTCAAAAACACAAAACATTGTTCATGTGGCCGCTGCCAGGAGCGTCATCAATCGTGGGTTTTGGGGTCAGATCGCTGACACATGACCCACGGTTTGCTCCGGAATTATGCTCTTGGGCGTCTATCTCCTCTGACGTTTTATCTCTTGTCGCTGCTTCTTCAGGATCATCTGAAAGATGCTGCTCCGCGCAGTGGGCTGCAGGTCCCTAAAGGCGCAGCCGTGCATCCATTTGCCCGGGGAGTCCTTGTGCTGGCTGGTGGCCACCACCTCTGCCTGCACCAGGATCTGATCGTCACCCGGAATCTGCAGCAGCAGGCGGGTGTCCATGGTGAGCTCCTCGTTGTGGAAGAAGGAGCACCCGTCAACGCAGATGTCGAACATCAGGCAGGGCAGCCCCTTGTACGCCGGGTGGTTGTCGGGGAGGTCGCCCTCCAGCACCTGGGCCTTGATCGTCTGCATGATCCGGATCCGGTAGGACGTGCGGCGGTTCTGGTGGAAGGAGATGTCCTTGGGGTATTCCACCACCAACATCAGGTCCTGGCTTTCGGTCCTTTCCCTCCGCCTACGGACCACCGTGTCGAACCGCAGCAAGCCGTTACTGCCTCCGATGTCGATGGTGAGCGGGTGGTGCATGGAGAGCTGGGCCGAGGCCTGATCCGTGACCACCAGGCCAAGGCCGTCAGGCTGCTGGATCACCTTGCCCGGCTTCTCCATGACCAGTAGCTCGTTGTTGCTGACCATGCGGGCGAAGACACTGTCGCCCACCACGGCGTCGAGCACGCCTTCGGGCGGCTCGAGCCCCTGGATCGCCCCTTGGTTGACCACGTGCTGCCAAAACTCGTTGCGAAAGCGGTCGCCGCTGCAGGGGTAGAACTGCATGTGCTTGCCGCCCGCCTCGAACTGGAGGTGTCCCCTGGAGTACCGGTCGATGGGCAGCGGGCGGATGGTGTTGTTCGGTATGGAGACGTACTCGGTGAAGTCCGAGATGGGGTCAGGCAGGCAGTAGAACGATTCCTCGGTGAGCACCAGCCAGCTACGCACGGCGTGCCCTTGGCGCACGTGGTAGATGGTGTGATCAGCGGTCAGGATCACCTCGCTGTCCAGGCCGGCGAGCTCTTCGTGCTGCTCGGCTGCGTCCATGACGGCCCGCCGGGCCGCAAGGCCCACGTCGGTGGTCTGCGCTTTCAGCGCGTCGGCCCACAGCGGGACAAGCTCGTCCAGGAGGGTCTCGGCCGCGCGACAGTAGAACGTGTACCTGGCCCCCCTCGCCCGTCCCTCGGGCTCGCAGGTGAGCACCAGCTGCGGGTTCGAGACCACCTCGGCGATGAGCGACCCGATCTTGTCCAGGGGGAAGGAGACGGACTTGATCTTGAGCACCGATCTGGTGAGCATCCCCTGAGCCTTGTAGCGCAGCTCGCTGGGAGACAGTGTCAGGGTCCCCTTGAAGCCGAGCGGGGACTTCATCAGCATGCAGGGGTAGCGGCTGATGCTCCCTTTGTGCTTCCGCCCTTCTTGAGGGGCGGTCCCGTCAGATTCTGCGCTGCTCATGGTGCTCGACCCCGGTATCGAACCACTGATCAATGATCATACCTGGAAATGGGCTACCATAATCATCTATGTAAATGCCAATAGTTATTTAGGAGACCCGAAAATGAAGCTCGGCGTGATCATGGATCCTATTGCCTCGATCAAGATCAAGAAAGACAGCACCTTCGCCATGCTGCTGGAGGCCCAGGCCCGCCAGTGGGAGGTCTGGTACATGGAGTTGCAGGATCTCCGCCAGGAGCAGGGACGAACCATGGCCGAAGCGCGCCCGCTGCGTGTCGAGGACAACCCGGATGGCTGGTACCAGCTGGGTGAGCCGCGGACCATGGCCCTGGGCACCCTGGACGTGGTCCTCATGCGCAAGGATCCGCCCTTTAACATGTAGTACATCTACGCCACCTACTTGCTGGAGGGGGCCCAGCGGGAAGGCGCCCTGGTGGTCAATGACCCGCGAGCGTTGAGGGACACCAACGAGAAGCTCTCGGCGACGTGGTTCCCGGATTGGACCCCGGCGACGCTGGTGGCCCGCTCACCGGCCCGGCTCAAGGAGTTTCTGGCCACGCATCCCCGTGCGGTGCTCAAGCCGCTGGACGGCATGGGCGGCGAGTCGGTCTTCGCGTTGACCGAAGGTGATCCCAACGTCAACGTCATAATCGAGACGGTCACGGGGCACGGCCAGCGGTTCGTCATGGCCCAGGAGTACGTGCCCGAGATAGACCGGGGCGACAAGCGCATCCTGCTCGTGGACGGCGAGCCTGTACCCCATGCCCTGGCGCGGGTCCCGCCCGAGGGGGAGCTCCGCGGGAACCTGGCCACCGGGGGCCAGGGGGTGGGTGTGGACCTGTCCGAGCGGGACCTGGAGATATGCCGCGCCGTGGGCCCCGTGTTGCGAGACAAGGGCCTGCTCTTCGTGGGCCTCGACGTCATCGGCGACTACCTCACGGAGGTCAACGTGACCAGCCCCACCTGCATCCGGGAGTTGCACGCAATCTACTCCATCGACATTGCGGCGTTACTACTGGACGCCGTGGAGCAAAGGGTACACAAAAAATAGCACCAACCTCGCCATGTGGTGGATATTGGTGTAGAATTCATACTTAAGCTAATGCGAGAGGATAAAAGAGGTTAACGATGGCAACCTTCACCTGGGAAGGCCGGACCCGTACTGGAGATCCGCGCAAGGGGGTAATGGAGGCTGAAAATGACGCAGCGCTGGTGGCGGCGCTGCGCCAACAGAACATCTCCGTTACCAGTTTCAAGCGCAAGTCGCGCGAAATCAACCTCCAGATCGGCACCGGGGTCGGCACCAAAGACATCGTCATCTTCACCCGGCAGTTCGCCACCATGATCGACGCCGGTCTCCCCCTGGTCCAGGCCCTGGACATCCTCGCCACGCAGTCCGACAACAAGTCCTTCGGCAAGATCCTCGGCGACGTCAAGACTCGCGTTGAGGGCGGCGCCACGTTCAGCGACGCGCTGCGTGGACACCCGAAAGTGTTCGACGCCCTGTTCGTCAACCTTGTGGCCGCCGGTGAGGTGGCCGGTATCCTCGACACCATCATGACCCGTCTGGCCGTCCACATCGAAAAAGAGGTCAAGCTCAAGGCCAAGATCAAAGGCGCCATGGTCTACCCGGGCATCGTCCTGGGGGTGTCCGTCACCGTCGTCGTCATCCTGCTGTGGAAGGTCATCCCGGTCTTCGAGACCATGTTCGCGGACATGGGCGGTGGTAGCCTGCCCGGTCTGACCCAGTGGGTCATCGACATGAGCCGCGGCTTCGTGTCCAACATCCACTACATCTTCGGCGTCGGCGGGACCATTACCGCGGCGTTTATTGCCTCGCAGCGAACCTACAAGGGCAAGTACATCCTGCACACGATCTTACTCAAAACACCGATCCTCGGGCCCGTATTGCGAAAGGGGGCGGTTGCGCGATTTACGCGAACCTTCGGCACCCTACTCTCCTCGGGCGTGCCGATCCTCGAGGCCATGGAGATCGTGGCCAAGACCGCCGGCAACCTGGTCATCGAGGAGGCGGTGATGGGCGTGAAGGAGAAGGTCTCCGAGGGCAAGGACGTGGCCGGCCCCCTCATGGCGACCAGGGTCTTTCCCCCCATGGTTGTGCAGATGATCGCTGTGGGCGAGCAGACCGGCGCCATGGACCAGATGTTGCAAAAGATCGCGGACTTCTACGAGGACGAGGTGGACACCGCGGTGGAGGCGCTGACCTCCATGCTGGAGCCGATCATGATCGTCGGCCTCGGCGGCATCGTCGGCACCATCCTCATCGCCATGTACCTGCCGATCTTCACCATGGGTGACAGCGTCGGCGGGCACTAGCCCCCGTAGACCTCACACCCCGTAATCAAAAAGCCTCCTCATGCCGGGCCCCCTCGATCCTCACGAGACTGATAGCTTCGTAGACAGCCTCCCCGCGGGGACCCTCAGCGGTGAATACCCGGTCGTCACGCCCGAGGTCAGAGTTCCGAAGACGTTGATCCGGGCCTCACTGTCGCGGCGGCTGGCCTTCATCATGCTGGTGCGGGTTATCCTGTTCACCCTGATCCTCGGCGGCACGGTGGCGGTGAACCTCTTCTGGGGCACCCCCGAGAACCTGGGCGGCCCGTACATCACCTTCCTCTTCATCTTCATCGCCAGCCTCTACACCCTCAACATCATCTACGCCGTGCTGTTCAGGGCGTTCAAGGATCTGACCAAGCTGGCCTACCTCCAGCTGGGCGGCGACCTGCTGGTGGCCGGCATCCTGGTCAACTTCTCGGGCGGCGCTGACAGCGTGTTCGTGCTCCTGTTCATGTTCTCACCCATCGCCGCCGCGGTGACCCTCAGCCGCCGGGCCGCGGTGGTCACCGCCGGCGTGGGCACGGCAGTGCTGGTGGCCGTCATCTTCCTCGGCTACGCGCGCCTGTTGCCGGTGCTGCCCGGCCAGCCGCGTCTACCCTGGGAGGCCATGCGCTCGGCCATCGGCACGGGCCTGCTGATCAACGGCGCGGCCATGTTCGCGGTGGCGTTTCTTTCGGGCTACCTGGCCGAGCAGCTGCGCGCCGCGGCCCGGACCATGGAGGAGCAGCAGGCACAGATCTACGACCTGGCCACCCTCAACGCCGACATCATTCGATCGCTGACCAGCGGGCTGATCACCATCGGCGAGGAGGGGCGCATCCTGGCCCTGAACAAGACCGCTGCGAGCATCCTCGGCGTGTCCCAGGACGAGCAGCGCTGGAAGCACCTGGAGGATCTGTCCCAGGAGCTGGCCGAGTTCGTGGCGCAGGGGGAAGACGCCCACCGGGGAGAGGTCCGCCTGGGTGAGGGCAAGCAGAGTGTGCTCCTCTTCAGCTCGGTGGCCCCGCTCAACGACCACCACAACCTGGTGCGCGGCCGGGTGATCAACTTCCAGGACATCACCACCCAGCGGCGCATGGAGAAGCGGATCAAGCGCTCAGAGCACATGGCCTCCCTGGGCCGCATGGCGGCGGGCATCGCTCACGAGATCCGCAACCCGCTGGCCTCCATCTCGGGTTCGCTGGAGATGCTGCACACGGGCACGGACTTGGTGGCCGAGGACAAGAAGCTCATGGGCATCGCGCTCAAGGAGATCGACCGCCTCGACAGGCTGATCTCCGAGCTGCTGGAGTACGCGCGGCCCAACCCGCTTGACCTCGTGCGGCTGGACCTGTGCGAGGAGATCCACTTCCTGGCGGACCAACTCTCCGAGCTGATGTCCAAATCACCCTCCGTGGTGGTGGGGAAATCGGAGAGGGGGCTCTGGATCAACGCCGACCTGGACCAGCTCAAGGGCATGCTCTGGAACCTGGTCCGCAACTCCCGAGAGGCGGGGGAACGCGAACAGGTCACCATCTCCGTCGGGCGCACGGAGCATAACCAGGTGTTCATGAGCCTCGAGGACAACGCCTGCGGCATCCCGCAGGACCTACTGCCGCATATCTTCGAGCCTTTCTACACCACCAAGGACGAGGGGACCGGCCTCGGTCTGGCCGCTGTCCACCGTATCGTCCAGGCCCACAAGGGCACCATCGAGGTCAACAGCTCCGACGACATCGGCACCACCGTGCGGGTGGTGTTCCCCGGCGCGGCCGCCGGGGAGGGGCACCAGAGTGAGGCGGTGGACTGGCCCCTTGAGCCGACACCCATTTAGACTGGTGCAGCTCGGCTTGAGTTCCAGTTATTTGCGCCTCGCTACACTTGTGGCTCCGGCGGCTGACGTGGGTTTTGACTATCCCCGCCAGAAGGCTCATCATCCTGGGCCATGCTCCGCAAACCGCTGTCAGCGCTGCTCCGCCAGGGGTGGCTCCCGCTCCTGATCGCCGCCGCCATGGTGCTCTGCACGGCCCTCTGGTACATGCACTCCACCCACCAGCGATCCGGGGCCTGGCTCTCGGCGCCCCTGGACGACACCTTTATCCACTTTCAGTACGCCAAGCAGCTCATCCGGGGCCGGCTGCTGCAGTTCAACGACGGCGACTCGCCCACCACCGGCGCCACCAGCCTGCTCTATCTGGTGTTCCTCTCCCCGGGGTGGCTGCTCGGCTTCAAGGGCCTCAAGCTGCTGGTCTGGGCCTGGATGCTCAACGGCCTGCTCCACATGACCGGCGGCCTCGCGGTCTTCTCCTGCGTCAGCCGCCTCACCGGCAACCGGCCCCTGGCCTACACCGGTATGGCGGCCTTCCTCTTCAACGGCCACATGCTGTGGGGCGCCTTCTCCCACATGGAGATCGCGCTGTTTTCGACTCTGGCGTTGTTGACGTTGCGCGCGGCGATCATGATCGACCAGGGTGATTCAACCGCAGAGAGCACAGAGGACACGGAGGGCGCAGAGAGAGGACAGGCGCAAGGCGCGTTCAGGGTTCCGCGCTCCGCCCTCATTTTCGGCAGCCTGCTGGCCCTGGTGCGCCCCGAGGGTACGCTGTTGGCCGGTGGCTTCACCCTCTGGCTGTTGTGGCGCCACCTCGGCGGATCTTTGCTCCCCTTGCGCAAGCTGCCTGGGCGCCTGTGGCGTGCCCGCCGTCTTTTCTGGCCCGTGATGGCCGGCGTGGGCATGATCCTGCTCTTCGTGGTGCTCACCGGCCGGCTCGGCACTAACGCCAACCTCAAGTCACACCTCACCCTGCTGCCATATGACGTGAACCGTTACCTCGAGATGTCCTTCGGGTGGCTGCCGATGACCATGGAGATCCTGCTGGACAAGTGGCCCCGCTCCATCCTGCCGCTGATCACCTTGCTGCTGCTGCTGGGCCTGGGCGGCTGGGCCGCGTCGGGACGCCTGCGCCGACCAGGGGCCGGCGGGTTGGTGCTCGGGTGGCTGTCGCTGCTTACCCTGTTTTACGCCTTGATGTTCGCTCGCCGCGATCACTTCGATCGCTACTACCTGCCCTATCTCGGCCTCACCGTGGTGGTCATGTGGTGGTGCCTCGGCGAGGTGGGCCGCCGCATCCCGAAGCTGCGCGCAGCGCCGGCGGTGGTGGGCGGACTGATCCTGCTGATGATGATCCCTCACACGCGGTTCTGGGCCAAGCGCTACGGCGACAACTGCCGCGACCTGGTGCACCAGCACTTCAAGGTGGCGGCCTGGGTAGCGAAAAATACTCCGCAGGGCAGCCGAATCATGGTCAACGACGCGGGGGCCATCCCCTACTTGTCGAGACGTTACACCCACGACGTGGTCGGCCTGGCCAGCAACGCCTTCTACAAGCTCAAGAAGGTCATCCCCTTCTCCGACGCGCCGGCCTGGGAGGCCCTGGAGGCCCTGCCCAACAAGCCCCACTACACCGTGGCCTATCCGGAGTGGATCCCGCAGATGTTCCGCTTCCGCGTCTTCCAGTCGATCCAGCGCTTCCCCCTGCGCAACCGCACCATGGTGGCCAACGAGACCAAGGTGGTGTGGAAGATGCGCTGGGATCTACTGGCCGACTCCACGGCAGCGCCCGGCGGCGTCACCGCCCCCGCCAGGTTGGTGGACCGGCTGGACGTGGCCTTCGTCCGCAGCGAGCAGGAGCACGACTACGACCGGCTGGACCGTGACACGCCCCGGGGCACCCTGCTCGAGGACCAGCTCTCGGGCGGCAAGGTGCTCATCGACGGCGGCCGTCACCTGAAGAAGGGGGAATCGTTCTCCTTGCGGGCCACGCCCGGGCGAGCCGCCACGCTCAAGCTGCGCGTGCGGGGCTACGAGGCCCTGGACCTGTCGGTGAGCGTCAACGGCGCCGCACCCCTGGCCTGGAAGCACGGCGCCACGGGCGGCACCTTCGGCGTGGCCACCCTGGTGATCCCTGCCCGGCTGGTCACGGATGATGAGTTGGAGCTGAGGATCGAGGCGGCGAGGCCTTACACAAGCTTTCATTACTGGTTGGTGCAGTAGGCGGCCAGCCATAAAAGCACAATATCGTGGCTTGATGATCGGCGCCGAGGCGTTCATTCACTGGTAGGCCACGGATACCTGCTGCAGTACCGGTGTGTTACCCAGATCATGGGTCAAGGTGGCGCGATACTGCAGGTAGCTGTGACCTGTGTGGGACTTGTGCAGCGGACTGGAGCTGACGCCGTCTGATACCACGTGGGCATCCTTGGCCGAGGTGGGCCCCATCCAGGCGGCGGTCTTCAGCCCGGCCGCGGTGGCCGCCGCGCGCACCTGGAAACTCAGCCCGGTACCCTTGGGCACCTTGGCCGTGGACCAGATCTTTAGGTACTGGGGGGTGGCAGCTTGGGTCAACAACACCCTGGAGGTGAAGGTCTGCCGGCCTTCACGGGTAAGCACCGATCCCGGGTCTGTGGAAGACCGTACAGCCCCGATGGAGGGCAAGGCCTTGCGGTTTTTGGCCCCGCTCTTGGGGACGAACCACGGCGCGGCCTGCTGATTCCAGTATACGTACGAGTTGATCCGGGTCACGTACGTCCCCGTGAAGTGATTGGTAAACACCAGGTCCGTGTACCCGTCGTTGTTGAGGTCCGCCGCGAAGTTACCGTAGGACGCGTCGGTGGGAATCTCCAGCCGGGCGCTGGTGGAGAAATGGGGCGCGCTGCCCATGTTCCAGTACACGTACGAATTGATATGGTGGTTGGCACCGGGCTCGTCCACGAGGTTGCTGAAGATCAGGTCCAGCTTTTTGTCGTGGTTCAGGTCGGCCACGGAGACGTCGTTGGCTCCCACGGTGGGTATCTCGCTGCGGTGCTTGGCTCCCGGTGAGGCCTGGAACCAAGGCGACGCCTGCTGATTCCAGTAGATGTACGAGTTTCCCCGGGTAGTGACGTTGACGTTGTGCTGGTTGGCGAACACCAGGTCGGGCCACCCGTCGCCGTTGAGATCCGCGGCGGAGGTGCCAGTGCATCCCACCGTGGGGAGCTTTGTGGAGCTGGTGAAACCATCACCCCACAGTACCTGCGAGTTGGTCCCCAGGCTCTTTCCGTCCTTGAACGAGCAGATGACGATGTCCAGCTTGTGGTCCCCGTTGAGGTCCGCCACCACGGCCTGCGTGGGCGTTGCGGCTGCCAACGACTTGCTCTTGATGGCCGAGTACCCACTCGACGATCCCCAATAAATCTGGACCCCGGAGCCTGGGGCGCACTGGTTGGAGACGATCAGGTCCAGGAATCCGTCACGGTTGATGTCGGCAGTGGTGCTGTCCACGGCCCAACAGGTGGGCACATTGGCCAGTTTTGCCCCGACTCCTACCGACGAACCGTAGTAAATGTAGGAGTTCAACACCTTGGGCTGGTCTTCGTGCTTGTTGGAGAAAAAAGCGTCCGGCCACCCGTCGGAATTCAGGTCCGCCAACACGGCGCCAGAGGCGCCGTTGGTGGGCAAATCCTCCTTGATCGCCAGGAGCCCCAGCGCGCTGCTCTTGTACACGTATGAGTTGATGTCATGCTTGTTGACGCCCTTGATATTGTCCACATGGTTGACCATCACCAGGTCGAGGTAGCCGTTGTTATCCACGTCCAACCGATCCACCAACTCCACTTGCCCCTTGGCCGAAACATAGATCTTGGCGCCCCCCTCTGACAGGGTGCCTTTGTTGAAGTCGGTGAAGGTCTTGTCCGTGAGATGTTTGATCGGGTGCTGATCTGGTTTCATGCCGAGGTCCAGCAGGGCCTTGTCTGGCAGGGCCTTGTCCGGTCGAGGTGAATCCGGTGGGGCCTTGTCCGGTCGAGGTGAGTCCAGCGGTGATCTGTCCGGCACCGGGGCGTCAACCTGAACGGTATCTACCGACCGATCAACCAGCGCGTCCACGGTCGGTCTCTTGACGGTGTTGAGGTCATACTTGCAGGTCAGAAGGACCACCATGGCTGCCAGGCAAACCGAGACCTCAATGCGTTTCATGGATATTCGCTGCGTCTCCCGCTTCACTAGTTTTCCGCGACATGGGAGAGAAGGTCAATGAGTTGCTAATCGCACTGGGGAAAATCACCAATGGAATGTGTAGTGAGCCAGTAACGCGCACCTGCTCCCGATCTTTGGTATAAAGGCGAACAGTCCATGGACCTGCTCGCCAAGATCATCGCACGCCGCCCCGTTGTCAGCGGAGTCACCGTCATCGTGGTCATCGCCATGTCGGCGGGGCTGGTGTTGCGGTTGGCCGGCGCCGACTTCTGCCTGCCCATGGAGCACTGCCACCCCGACGAGCACTGGTTGGTGAAGCCGACGCTGAAGATGATGCAGACGGCGGACTTCAACCCGCACAACTTCGTCTACCCCACGCTTTATATGTATGTGCTGCTGCTGGCCTTCTGCCTCACCTTCGTCATCGGCACATCAGCCGGCCTGTGGACCGGCATCCGCAGCATCAAGACCGCACCGTTTCTGCTCTCCGGGCGCATCACCACCGGGCTGCTCGGCACTGCCACGGTGTGGGGCGTCTACGTCGCTGGCAAGCGCCTGGTGGACCGGGAGACGGGCGCGGTGGCCGCACTGGTGCTGGCGTTCGCGCCGCTACACGTGGCCAACAGTCACTTCATCACGACCGACGTGCCGGCCGCCTTCTTCTGCATGATGGCCCTCTGCGCGGCCGCAGCGGTGGCCAGCGAGGGCAACAAGAAGCACTACGCGTTGCTCGGGCTGATGGTCGGCTTCGCCGGCGCGTCCAAGTACAACGCGGCCCTGGTGATGCTCAACATCCCCCTGGCCCACTGGATCAACACCCGCCGCCACGGCTTCCTCAACGGCAACCTGGCCCGCGCTCTGCTCTGGATGGCCCTCGGCTTCCTCATCGCCTGCCCCTACGCCCTGTGGGACATGCCCCGCTTCCTCGACGGCGTGTCCCATGAGATCGCCCACTACCGGCGAGGGCACATGGGTCATCAGGGGGACTACAACCGCGCCTACTACATGATGTTTCTCTCCACCCGCGGGTTCGGGCCGCTGCTCTTCGGGCTCGGCATCTACGGGCTGTGGTCCATGATCCGGCGCTTCCGCCGGGAGTACCTGCTGCTGTTGACCTTCCCCGTGCTCTACCTGCTGTTCCTCGGCGGCTACAAGGTTCGCTTCGTGCGCAATCTGATGCCGGTGCTGCCCTACTTCTCGCTCTGGATCGGCTTTGGCGCGGTCTGCGCGTGGAGGGATATCCGCGCCAGCTGGCCCGCCCTGCAGCGCATCGGGACCTGGCGGCTGGCCGCGCTGGCGCTGGCCCTGGTGCTGTCCATCCCGGCCAGCATAGCCATCGATGAGACCTTCTCTCTGGCCAAAAAAGACACCCGCCTTCGGGCCCGCACCTGGATCGCAAAGCACATCCCTCGGGGCTCGGTGGTCTACCTGCAGTCCTGGAGCGTGGACAAGCTGCCTCCAGGCATGTACCGCCGCTCACGCGATCGTTGGTCCTGGGAGTACTACGTGGGCACGGACCGGCTCACGCGCAAGTACTTCAACATGAAGACCTGGGCCCGGGAGAAGTATGAGGAGGTGAGGGAGGCCTACCAGCACGTGCCGGTGGCAGCCTTCGCGGGGCGGGGGGAGAATCCCTACTACTGCACTGCCAACCCCACGGTGGTCATCTTCAAGCGAGATCCGAAGCGGAAGAAAATCCGCAAGCCGTGACGCCGGTGCGCTCCGCTTTGAAGCGGTGCTGGCTCGGCCCGGACATCCAGAAGTCTCACCCGGCCCTCTCCAGACGCCGCCGCAGCCGGTCCAGGCGATGCTGCACCTCGGGTGTGCTGCGGGGCGCCTGCTCGGCGCAGGCCAGCGCATTGCGCAAGTCCTTGGACACGTGTTCGTGATACTTGGCCAGCTCCACCCAGCCGGTGTTGTACATCGGGAACTCGTCCACGTGGCGCTGCCAGAGGTCTCGCGCATGCTCGCGCCGGCCGGCGCGCCGCTCCTCCCGGGCCAAGGCCTCCAGCAGACGCCGCCGGGTGACCGGTATGCGCGCCATCTCCAGCCCACGCTCCATACAGCGCTGGCCCAGCGCGCGCTGACCTGCCCGCAGGTGCATCAGCCCCACGGCCAGCAGTTCCTCGCTGTCCTCGGCCCAGGTCAGCGGGTCCCCGGCGTGAGCCGACAGCAGCAACAGAAGCGGCGCCATGCAGGTCACGTCCAGCCGGTTGTGCTCCAGCACGCCGGTGACCTCGTCCCGCTGGCCTGAGCGGAGGAACCGCCAGTAGATGCCCGGGGCCTCGGCGCCGTCCACATCCCGCCGCCGGTGAAAGCCGAGCAGCGACCGCTCCAGGGTCTGCTGCTTGCAGTTCATCATCCGCGGGCGGAACAGGCGCCGGCTCGGCGCCAGCAGGTCCATGTGGCACCGGCCGCCCAGGTCCAGGGGCACGTCGAGGAGCAGGGCCCGCTCCTGCAGGACGGGCCAGTCGAAGGTGCGCCCGTTGAACGTCACCAGCACGCGGCACCGTTCCACGTAGGCGCCGAGCAGCTCCAGGGCCCTGTGTTCCTGCTCGGGATCCTGCAAGAAGATCTGGTCCACCTGAAAGCAACCGCCGCCGTCGGCAGGCCAGGCCCCCAGGCCGACGGTGAAGGCCAGCGGCCCCTCCTCCTCGCCCAGCCCGGCGGTCTCGATGTCCAGAAACAGCAACTCGTCGGCGCGCAGCAGCGCGCACTGCAGGCCCGGCCAGCCGTACTCCATCTCGAGGAGCGCCTCCACCTGACGCATGGTCTCGCGATCCGGCGGGGCCAGGGAGGCGGTGCCCAGGCCAGCGTCGGGTGGCGAGAGGTGGCGGTAGATCAGCCCCTCGTCGTCCACGGTGGACCTCAGGTGGTCGGGCACGGGGGGGAGGGGGGGCAGCTCCTCCACCGGGTCAGGCTCGACCATGGCGGGCGTATTGCGAGCCATGATCTCCACCATCTGCTGCTTGAGCCGCAGGATCAGCTCTGTCTGCTCGCTGGTAGTGGACTCGCCGTGGTCCCAGTGATAGCTCATGAGCGCGGCACCCCTGTGCGGATGTTCAGCACTGAACACCTGCACAGTATTATACACCTGCGCCTACGTCAAATTTTCAGCGGTAGCTTGCTACGCGAAAATTAGAGCCTTCCGCGCCTGGAGGCCTTGGAACTGGACTTGGCACTGGACGCGCCTACTTTCTGCTCGCCGCCAAGGGAGGCCTTTGGCCTGGTAGATGCCTTGCCGGCGCTCTTTTGTGCCGTGGGCTCAGCCGCCCCCTTGGCCCCGGAGGGCTTCCCCGTGTCCGCCTTGCCGACCGACTCAGCGCCGGACGGTGACTCTTCGCCCTCCCCGGCCTTGTCCTCCTCCGCCGGTCCCTCCGGACGCGCCTCCGATATCTCCTGGCGGGCCTGCTGGATCATGCCCTGGGCCTTTGCCGCCACGGCCTTGTCCGAGCCCGAGGGCTCTGCCGGAGCCATGGCGGCCCGGATCGCCTGCTGGGCGTTGGCGATGGTCTGCTCGGGCGAGCTGCCGCCCTGGATGGTGATCGGGACCTCCCCTCCCACGGCGTACTGCTGGCCGTCGGGGCCAACCTGGTAGGTGTAGCTGGCCCCGCCCGTGGCGCCTCCGCCCGCTGCCATGTGTGCCTGCTCGTGGGCCCTCACCTCACGGTCCCGTCGCTGCATGTCCTGGACCTGCTGATCCTGCTCAGGTGTCAGCTCTTCTCTGCCCGGCTGCTCACGGTCCGCCCCCTCCCTGGACTCCTCGCCGTCGGCCCCTGCCTCGCCCTGCCCTCCCTCGTGACCATGGTCCTGTAGGTAGCCGTCACCCGGTCGCACCCCCCTGGGCCCCTCCATCTTGTCAAAAGCGTCGGCGGCCTCGGCGGAGATGGCCACCTGCTCACCCGCGGGGCCCACGCGAACGGTGTCGCCGTCCAGGCGGCTCACCTGTTCTTCATGAACCGGCTCAACGCCGGGCGGCGGCATCACGACGTTGTAGGCGCCGAACGTGTTGGACGGATCAACGGACATGGTCTCTCCCTTTTTGGGGAGACAACGGCCCTTTGGCGAAAAAGATTAGTTCGGCTTCGTCACATATCCTGCGTGACGATCTTCATCGCCTTGGCGTCCACCACGAACTTGCAGGAGTGCATGGTCTCGTCCACCACACGCTCCAGGTTCCCGATGCGGATGGTGGTGCCAGCGTGGACAGTCCCCTGGACGACCACCGAGTTTTCCACCCCGCCCATGCCATCGAAGATGCTCATGCTGTGCTCCGCGAAGGAGTTCTCGCAATAGAGGATCTGGCTGGTGATCCGCTCCA
>PVBE012351542.1_pt1 | contig 18341 bp, 11 predicted proteins | sample 1631181 | NCBI WGS metagenome assembly PVBE01 (sample SAMN08397723, study PRJNA350692) | Marine metagenome, whole genome shotgun sequencing project. | isolation source: water | place: Pacific Ocean | collected 2012-04
CATCGAACTGAACCCCAAACTCTGGCAAGCCTGGGCCAACAGAGGTGCGCTGCTGTGCCGGACCAACAGGCGCGCGGAAGGGCTTCGTTCGCTGCGACAGGCACTGTCGCTGGCACCCGGGCAGTTCCGACCCAGGATCGCGGCCGACATCAAGCGAATCCAGTCCCAACGTTGAGCCGTGCGGGTCAGTCGATGACCAGCGTCACCACCGAGCGGGCGGGCAGGCTGATCGGCCGGGCCGCGTCGACGGCATATCCCCGCAGACGATCTCGCCTGTCGGGAGATGTGACGAACGCCCGCACACCGCTCCGCCCTTGCGGCAACGCCAGGCGAAGTCGCTCCGGCCGATCGCGCATGTTGACCAGCACGACCACGACCCGCTTGCTCGACGGCTCCGCATAGGCCGAGGCGAGCAGCCCGTTGATACCGTGGTTGGCGCCCTCCAGGCCGATCCGCCGCATCCCGGGCCGGATGAAGCGGCTGAAGTTGCCCAGCACCCACAGCGTGCGGGATTCGATGATATTCTGAGCGTCTCCCGGCTTGCGATAGTCGGTGTAAATCAGTCCGTCCTTGTACTTCTCCGGCGAGAGCGCGGTCCACCAGTGCCAGGCCGATGCGTTGGCCACCGACAAGTCGTAGTGGATGATTCGGGCGACCCAGAGTGCGCAGGTCATCCCCAGATCCCGCACCCATCCCTGCTCGCCGCGCGGTCCGCGCATCACGCAGTATTCGGTCTGCCAGTAGCGCCAGCCGGGCAAGCGATCCAGCGCGGCACGCAGACGCCGCCGTTCCCAGACCAGTGTGCGATAGGCATTGGCCCAGTAGGAGTGACCGGCGACAAGCCGGCCCGTGCCATTGGCGAAGGGATCCTGCCGGCCGAAAACACTCAGATAGTTGCCGAAAGGAGTGCCGTAGACCCGGGACGCCTTGGCACTCAGCGTCGTCAGATCACCGGGTGTGCCGCTCTCGAAGGGCAGGATCTCCACCGGCACCTTGCGGCATGCCAGCTCGCCGGCGAGCGCAGCATAGATCCTGGTCAGATCGGCATTCGACGCCCGATTCCCCTCCTGGCCGGCGCTGTTCCAGTCCCACTGCGGCTCGTTGACCGGCGAAATGTGGCCGAACGGGATACCCGCACTGCGGAAGTGCTGCACCACGTCGACCAGAAACCGAGCATACGCCGCTTCGAAGCCGGGCTTGAGATTCGTGCTACCCACTGCGCGGGTGCAGAAGGTCAAGCCGTTGCGGGTCATCCGGCTCGGCGGGCTCAGGGCAAAGGCGGTGAACCGCCGCAGCCCGTGGCGCACGGCTGATTTGAGAAACCAGCGCTGACCGGCCTGCCGGGTCCAATCATAGACCCCCGGAGAGGTCTCGAAGCACTCGCTGCTGCGCCATGGATGGGTGATCTTGGGGTTCTTCCCGGCGCCGATATTGAATCGCCAGATCGACAATCCGATACCCGCATCGGTCGAGAAGAGCAGGCGGGCTACCCGCTCCTTTCTGGGCTCGCTCCAGTCGGCAATCTTGTGCATGCTCCAGCAGTCGGAGGCGCCAAACCCGTCAATCGACTGAAACACCTGGCCCGGACGAATCGAAATCCGGTGCAGGAACGGAGCGGTCCGCGGACGACCGCCGCCTCCCAGCTCGATCCTGGCCTCGGCCCAGTCGGCGTGGTCTGCATCCTCGCCGTTCTCGCCATCCCCCACGACCAGGTCTAGCTGCCGAACCCCCGCCAGACCGACTCTCACTCGCTTGGCCTGGGCCCTCCCGCGCATCACACCGCTGCTCCAGAGCAGCTTCCCGTCACCGATCACCTGGAACTGCGCACTGCTATAGCCAGCCCGGGACCCGTCGTCGATGCCGACCTGAGCCACGAACGCTCGGGCCTGACCATCCAGCAGAATGGTCATGCCACTCTCGGCATGGGTCCCCACACCTCGTGCATAGCGGATGCCGGCGATCCGGATCGGCTGCCCCGTGACCGAGGTCCGCGCCCGTGCGATCCCCCACCCCTGACGGACATGACTCAAATTCAGCTGATCGAGCCAGACCACGCGTTGGGCCTTCAGCTGAAAGGGTAGCAGCCCCAGACAGACCAGCGTCAGTAAGAGCCGGAGCAACGTCCCGTTCTCTCCAGACGGCCCGCCAGGAACTCCAGCTCGACCCTCGCCCGCCCCCGCGCATCGGACGCTTCGCTCTGGGCCAGGATGGCCCGGCCCAGCTGCGCCGTCTTGCTCGAACCCCTGAGCCGCCGCAGCTTGTCCTGTGCCTGCTGACTCGGGAGCAATCCAAGCTTACCCAGCAGCTCCAGCCACAACTCGAGCAGATGATGAGCGTCCCGTGGCAGCTCGTCCCCCGACACGATCAGTGCATCCAGAATGCAGACCGAGAACCAGCTGGTCAGCGCCGAGATATCCGACAACCGCCTCAGAGCATCGGCCAGCCGATTGAGCTTGACCCACCCACCGCCCATCAGCTGAAGCAGCGTCCCGCTCAGCTGCCGCGGCTGTGCGCGTCCATCGACGACTGCGCCGTGCAGCGCCTCGACCGCCACCCCGCGCAGATCGGTGTCTTTGCCCACCATTGCGATTCCAAGCACCAGCAGGCCCAGCGCAGACCAGTTGCGGTCGGGCTGGAACAACGGCTCCAGATAGCTACGGCTCGGCTCGAGCGACGTCGCGTTGCAGTCGATGCGGCCCATCAGCCGCTGGATCAGCCCCGCCAGATGAGGGTCTGGATTCCCTGGCCAGATCGAGGCCCGCCACTGCCTCATGAAGCCCGGCATGAACACCGTGGGCCGTCGTCGTTGGCTGATGCCCGCATGCAAGGCCTGAATCGGGAAGGCCGCCTCGTCCAGACCGCTACGGTCGCTGGGGCTGATCGAGAGCCGGATGCGTTGCTGTCCGGTGCGCTTCTCGCCATGGGCCACCCAGCGGTAGCGGGCGGGGGTGATACCGTCAGGCACCTCATCCGACAAGCCTGTCAGAACCAGCGGCTCGATCACACCGCGAGGAGTGCGACCGCGGCCGGCCGCCAGCCAGGCGCCGGCCCACTCCGTCGAGGGAGCTTCCTGACCCCCTAGCGCCCAGCGCACGACCACGCCCGCCTTGCCCGGCAGGTCAGCCGCGGCGGAGAGCGCCTCCTCGCGGCCATCCGGCGCGAGCCGCAGCAGGCCCTGGATCAGATCCAGCTGGGGCGGGTGCAGACCCAGTTCATGAAGCTGGTGCATACGCTCGACCAGCCGCCGCGGCGCGAGCCAACCGTACTCGTGAGTCGGCGTGGCAAGCAGCGGCCCCGCCACGCCATGCTCGACACGCGCGCTCAGCTCCGCCAGACGAAGGTCGATCGACCGGTCCGGACCGGTCGGCGGCTGACAGCGCATCTCGCAGCGGGTACCGGTCAGCCAGAGATGAACCAGCTGGACCATCGAGCGGGGCGTGGCCCAGGTCCCAAGACCCTTCTGGGATCGGCTCAGCATCCGGCGAACCAGCGTCCGCGTCCGGCGCGGGAGTCCCGTCGGCCGGCGGTCGGCGAACCGACTGATGCCGTCGACGATCCGCTCGAGTTCCATTGCAGAGTGGATGCCATCTACCGCCTGGGCCACGGCATCGAACAGTTGCTCGTGGGTGATGATGGGCTCCACCTCGGCCAGCCCATTGAGCACGGGCAGGTCGTTCGCGAGTTCGAGTCGGTCACCAGGCGCCGCGTCGAGCCCATAGTACCGGCGGGTCGCTGCAGGAAGATCCGCGATCCGCCGCCGAAGCGCGTCCAGTTCCGCCCCGACGTCGAAGTTCGCAGCACCATCCGAGTTCGCTTCCTCGACGGTCAGCGCGCCCCCCCACATGCCAAGCAGCTTACGTGCCGCATCGCGAATCTGCCGCTGGGGATGCCTCAGCGCAGCAGCGAGGACGGCCGCCCCCTGGCCGCGCAGCCCGGGCGCACCCCGAATCAGCTGACGGAGGATGGTCAGCGCCGCCTTGACCGGACCACTCGTCGGCAGGCACAAGACGGGACCGACCGAGTCGAGAAAGTCCTCGTCCGTCAGTCGGCCAACGCGCTGTAGTGCCCGCAGAGCCTTGAGTGCAAGGGTGACCACCCGACCTTCCGGCCGGGAGAGCAGACCGAGAAAAACCCCTTCCCGCTCCGCCACCTCACCCGGGTCGACAGCCAGCCTCTGATAGAGCTTGAGGTAGCCACTCAGCTGGCTCGACTTGAATCCCGACGCGAGCCCGCCAAGACACGCATCGATCAGACGCGCCCGCGGGATGTGGCCCGACCGGGCCAGGCCGGCCAGTGCCTCGCCCCAGCCGGCGTTGCGAAATGCCACCGTCTCCACGGAGAACAGCCGCCAGATCTCGTCTTCCAGCAGTCCCCGATCCCGCAGTAGATTGCGCCGCAGATCGTTTTGTCGCTGCACGACCTGCCGCGACAGACCGTGAACCATCAGCCGGAGATAGCCCTCCCCTGTCGGCTTGCGACAAACTCCGGTCTTGATCCAGCACCGCAGGTCCTCCCAGTCGATCCCTGGCCAGTCTGACTCCATCCGTGCCTCGACCCATTCGTCCAGCCACGGCGGGCACCGATCCTCGAGGATGCGCAGCGCATACCCCTCGGGAGTGAAGCCAGCAACTCCCAGGACCCTCGTGGCGGGACAGACCGCGAGGAGGGCCAGCTCCGCCATCAACTCCGCCGGCTCATGGGTGTACCCCACAAACTCGTGCTGGCGCAGCCCGCGGTGCAGCACGACGGCGGTCTCGGCCAGCGCCGCCCGCTCGACCTCGCTCAGCCCACAGACGGCTTCGACCAGCTCCTCGGGGGATCCGTGTTTGACCAGCCGCGCCAGAGTCTCGGGGAGCATGCAACGATTGTACGCGGTCGCTGGCCAGGCGCCATGACTCCTGACAGGCAACTCACCTGGAGCTCTGCCCGCCCTCGGCAGCCGTTTTCGCTCTCAGCGGCCCGGTGAGCTGACCTCGGCCCCGCACGGGTTGGATGGAGCAGAGATGAAAAATAATGCTAGGTTACAGGCGGATGCGAATCGTGCAGATCACTCCGGGAGCCGGCGAGGGCTACGACTGCGAAAACTGCCTGCGCGACACGTCATTGACCTGGGCTCTCAAGCAAGCCGGTCACGACACCCGGATGGTGCCACTCTATCTGCCACCGATCGCCGACAGACCAGAGGAACAGGTGGACAGCGAGATCTTCTACGGGGGAATCAACGTCTACCTGCAGCAGAAGACCCGCGTCTTCCGCAAGACACCCCGCTGGGTCGATCGGATGCTGGACCGGCCCGCGCTGCTCAGCTGGGCTGCTCGCCGCTCCGGGATGACCAGCCCCGAGGAGCTGGGCCAGACCACGATGTCGATGCTGCGCGGCGGCGAAGGGCATCAGAAGAAGGAGCTGACGCGGCTGCTGGCCCACCTCGGAGAGCTCGAACGTCCGGATCTGGTCTGCCTCTCCAACATACTGCTGGCCGGCCTGGCTGGCCCGATCAAGCGAGCTCTCGGCGTACCGGTGGTCTGTCAGCTGCAAGACGAGGACGGCTTCCTCGACGACCTCGGCGGAGAGCTGGCCGAGCAGGCCTGGGAGCTGGTGGTCGAGCGCGCTCGAGATCTGGATGGATTTATCGCATCCAGCCGGTACTTCGCCGCTCTGATGCGTGACCGAGCCGTCTTGACACAGCCGATCGAGGTGGTTCACGGCGCGATCCACCCCGACGACTTCCGCCCGGCTCCCCATCCGCTAAACCCACCGACGGTTGGCTTCATCGCCCCACTGCTGCCGCGCAGCGGCCTGGACCAGCTGGTCGAAGCCTGGGCCCGGGTTCGGGAGACCCTCCCCGTCGAGTTGATCATCGCGGGCAGCCGCGGGCCGGCCGACAAGGCGTTCTGTCGGAGCGTGATGGAACGAATCGAGGCCCTCGAGCTGGTCCGGAACGTCACCTGGGTCTCGGGCGTCGACCGAGAAGCGCGCATCGACGTGATGCAGCGACTGACGATGCTCTGCGTGCCCACTCGCCGCGGCGAAGCGTTCGGTCGCTTCAGCCTCGAAGCGCTGGCTGCTGGCGTACCGCTGGTGCTGCCGGCCCATGGCGGCTTCGTCGAGGTCGTCGAAGAGACCGGAGGCGGGCTGCTCGTCCCGCCCAACGATGTCGACGGCCTGACCGCTGCGCTGGCCGCACTGGCGGCCGACAGCGATCGGGTGCAGTCGCTGGGCCGGGCCGGACGCGAGGCCGTCGCCCACCGCTTCAACCTGGGCTGCGCGGCAGACGCGCTGTCCAGCGCCTTCGAAACCCTTCTGGCTGGAGTCGGTCGATGAATACCCCTTTGCTGTTACTGGAGCAGCTGACGCGCGAGTTTCCCGTTCCCGACGACCGGCCGCCGCTTTCGGTTCTCAGTGGCATCGACCTGCGGATCGAGACCGGCACCTCACTGGCCATCGTCGGGCCGTCCGGATCGGGCAAGAGCACGCTGCTCAACCTGATCGGCGGCCTCGATCGGCCGACCGCGGGGCGCGTGCTGCTCGAAGGCCAGGACCTCGCCACACTGGACGAGGCAGCTCTGGCCCAGCTGAGAAGCCGCGAGTTGGGCCTGGTCTTCCAGTCACATCACCTTCTGCCCCAGTGCTCGATCTGGGAGAACGTGCTCCTGCCGACGCTGGCCTGTGACGAGGCTCCGTCATGGGCCGACAGAGAAGCCCGCGCCAGACTGCTACTCGAGCAGGTCGGGCTGTCCGACCGAGTAACCCATCGTCCCGGCCAGCTGTCTGGCGGCGAGTGCCAGCGGGCGGCCGTCGCCCGTGCGCTGATCAACGGGCCCAAGCTGCTGCTGGCTGACGAGCCGACCGGCTCTCTGGATGCGGCCACCTCGGCACAGGTGGCCGACCTGCTGCTCGGCCTGGACCAGATCACCCTGATCGTGGTGACCCACGCACCGGAGCTGGCAGAGCGTCTCGACCGGCAGCTCGACCTGGGGGCCGGCTGAGATGAGCTGGTCCACCCTGATCCGACGCAGCCTCCGCTTCTACTGGCGCACCCATCTGGGCGTCCTGGGCGCCGCGGGGATCTGCACCGCGGTGCTGGTCGGGGCGCTGCTGGTCGGAGACTCCGTGCGGGAGAGCCTGCGCGGCCTGGCACGCGCTCGGTTGGGGCAGGTCACGATGGCACTCCACTCGCCCAACCGCTATCAACGCACCGAGCTGGCGGACCAGCTGGGACGCGCCCTGAGCGTCCCAGCAGCACCCGTCCTCCGTTTGCGAGGGATCCTCAAGAGGGGGGCGGCCCGGGTCAATCAGGTCGTGGTGCTGGGCGTCGACCGACGCTTCTGGGCGCTCGGGCCGGAGGGTTCAGCAGGCGGCGATGGCGTGGCGCTCAACCGCGGACTGGCCGAACAGCTCGGAGTGACGACGGGCGACGAGCTGCTGCTGCGTGTCGAGCGGCCGAGCGTCCTCTCGTCCGACCTGCCGCTCTCCGCCGACCGGAAGCGGACCGTCGCCTTGCGGCTGACCGTCGGGCGCATCGTCGGACCGCGAACCTTCGGCCGATTCAGCTTGCGCGCCGATCAGGTTCCGCCGTTCAACCTGTTCGTTCCGCTGACGGTGTTGCAGCGCCGTGTCGGGATGGCAGGGCGGAGCAACATGATCCTGCTCGGTGGCACGGTCACGCCCGTGGCAGCCGCCGATGCCCTGGCCCAGCACTGGCGACTGGCGGATGGCGGCCTGACCCTGCGGGACGTGCCCAACCTACCGAGTGCGGAGCTGGTCACCGAGCGGATCTTTCTCGAGCCAGCGGTCGTCTCGGCGGTCACCCGTGCAGTCCCGCAAGCCCGAGGTCTACTGAGCTACCTGGCCAACGAGATCCGGGTCGGCAGCCGGCGCTGCCCATACTCGGTGGTGACCGCAACGGGGGAGGGACCCGTCGACCAGATCCGGATCAACCGCTGGCTCGCGCAGGACCTCCAGGCCACCCCTGGTAAGAAGCTGACGCTGACCTACTTCACCTATCGCAGCGCGCGGCAACTGACCGAGCACAGTCACGAGTTCACCATCGGCGGCGTGCAGCCGCTGACGGGCGAGCAGGCCGATCCAACGCTGATGCCGGAGGTGCCCGGGCTGTCGGACGCGGAGGACCTGGCCTCCTGGGACGCGCCGATCCCGATCGACACCTCGAAGATCCGAGCCAAGGACGAGCGCTACTGGGACGACCATCGCGGGACGCCCAAGGCCTTCATCACCCTGGCGGCGGGCCAGCAACTCTGGGGAAACCGCTTCGGGACCCTGACCGCCCTACGCTTTCCGCCCAGCCAAAAGTCGGCCGTCCGAGACGCGATCCCGCCACCAGCCGTCGGGTTGTTCTTTCGGCCCGTGGGCCTGCTGGCGCATCAGGCCAGCCACCAAGGACTGGATTTCGGCCCGCTGTTTCTCGGGCTGAGTTTCTTTCTGATCGCGGCCGCACTGATCCTGACCGCCCTTCTGTTCGTCTTCGGGATCGAGCAACGCCGCAGCGAACTGGGGCTGCTTCTCGCCCTGGGAGTGGGGCCCGCTCGGGTTAGACGACTCTGGCTAGCCGAGGGGGGAACCATCGCCTTTCTCGGCGCGCTGATCGGTACGGCCGCGGGGCTGGGATACGGTTGGCTGATCCTCCGTGGGCTGACCACCGTCTGGCAGGGCGCCGTAGCCGGCTCGGCGGTGGTGTACACGATCACGCCCACCACCCTGGCGGTCGGCCCACTGGCCGGAACATTCGTCGCGCTCGGCGCGATCTGGCTGGTCCTGCGCAAGGAAGGCCGCGCGCCAGCACGTTCCCTGCTGGCCGACGAACCGGAGGTCTCGGCGTCTGCGGCGACGCGAGCCAGGCTCAGTGCGGCGGGCGCGGTGCTGATGCTAGCGACGGGCCTGGTTCTCCCACTGGTGGCCGGCGACAAACAGGTCGAATTATTCTTCACCGCGGGCGGGCTGCTGCTGGTCGGGACGCTGCTGGCCAGCCACGCGCTGCTCAGCCGACTGGCCCGCGGCCACGGCTCTGGTCGTCTGACCCTCGGCGGCGTGGCGCTGCGCAGCGCCACACGGCGGCGCGGCCGCAGCCTCGCAGTGATCAGCCTGCTGGCCTGCGCCAGCTTCCTGATCATCGCGGTGGGCGCCAACCGCAAGAGAGTCCAGGAAAACGCCAGCACCAAGAGCTCCGGCACCGGCGGCTTCGCTCTGTACGGAGAGACCAGCGTGGGTATCAGCCGAGACCTCGGCACCCCCGACGGGCGTGAAGCCTACGGCCTGGATCGGGGCGGAGCGCTCGATGTGGTCCAGTTACGACTGCGAGAGGGTGACGACGCCAGCTGCCTCAACCTCAACCGCCCACAGACTCCGAGGCTGCTCGGGGTGCCTTCCGGTAAGCTGAGCGGGAGGTTCTCCTTCGTCGCGACGGATCATCCGACCCAGACCCCATGGGCCTTGCTGGAAGAACAAGATGCTGGCGCCCTGCCGGCGATCGCCGACAAGACGACCTTGATGTGGGCGCTGAAGAAGGCGGTCGGGGATACGATGACGCTCACCAACGGTCAAGGAAAGCCGATCACCATCCGGTTCGTCGGAGCGCTCGACGCATCGATCCTCCAGGGCGCCGTGCTGATCTCGGAAGCCAACTTTCTGCGTTCCTTTCCCGCAGCACAGGGCTATCGCGGCTTCCTGATCGAAGACGTCTCGGCGCGAGAGAGCCTGGCCAGCTCCGCGCCCCTGCGGGACGCCGGGCTGGATCTTTTCTCCTCGACCCAGCGCCTGGCCGATTTCAACGTGGTCGAGAACACCTATCTGACCATCTTTCAGGCTCTGGGCGGACTCGGCCTGTTGCTCGGGACCGCGGGGCTGGGGCTGGTGGTGTCACGCAACGTGCTCGAGCGGCGTACTGAGCTGGCCCAGCTGCGCGCGATCGGTTTTGCCCGCCACGCGCTACAGCGCATGGTGCTAGCCGAGCACGTGGGCTTGCTCTTGATCGGAGTGGCCAGCGGCGTGTTCTCGGCACTGGTCGCCGTGCTTCCCGCGGTGCGTTCGGCCCAGGATGTGCCGTTCACCTCCCTGGCAGTGACGATGGCCGCCGTCACCCTCAGCGGACTGCTCTGGACCTGGCTGGCCACCCGAGCCGCACTGCGAGGCGATCTGCTGTGCAGCCTGCGCAGTGAGTGATACAATGCCGCTTGGCCCGGGCCGCTGCCGGTAGGCATCTCGCGAGTGATCCGCCAATGACGAGGAGCTGATCACTCTCGGAGCCCGGCTCGTCGGAGTTTCTCGACAAGACCTGGACCGTGACAGACAGTCGAGTTGCCACGCTCAGCCGTCAGCCGAAGCCCATCAAGAAACCCGTTCAAGACGGAGACAACCACGATGCACCGATCACTCGCTGTGTTCGCGATATTGCTGCCGCTGTGCGGCCTGACGCTCTACGGTGAGGACTGGGCTCAGTTCCGGGGGCCGAACCGGGACGGGCACAGCCAGGAAGAGAATCTGCTGGCTCGCTGGCCGGCCGACGGCCCAAAGCTCCTCTGGACGGCCAGCGGACTGGGCGAAGGCTACTCCTCCGCCTCGATCGCCAATGGGCGGGTCTATCTCGCCGGCCGACTCGACTCGGTCGGGTACCTTTTCTGCTTCGACCTGAAGGGCAAGCAACTCTGGAAGTCCAAGTACGGACCCGAGACCTCCGGGATGACCCGCTTTCCGGGATCGCGTTCGACCCCGACGATCAATGACGGCCGAGCCTATCTGCTCAGCGGTCTGGGCACGCTGTATTGCTTCGACCTCAAGCAGGGCGAGCTGAGCTGGTCGATGGACATTCTCGACAAGTTCGGCGGGCGCAACCTGCGCTTCGGCATGGCCGAGTCGCTGCTGATCGACGGCGACAACCTGATCTGCACGCCCGGCGGACCGGGCGCCAGCGTCGTGGCGCTGAACAAGACTAACGGCAAGCTGGTCTGGAAGTGTGCCGGGCTGCGCGACCTGTCGGCCTACTGCTCCCCCCGACTGTTCCAGCGTGGCGGCACTCGCCTGCTGATCACCCTCGTCAGCGGCGGGGTCGTGGGTATCGACGCCAACAGCGGCAAACTCCTGTGGCGGCATGCCTACCGCAACCGGTTCGGAATTCATCCAATCAGCCCGGTGATCCGCGGCGATCACCTGTTCACGACCAGCGGCTACGGCCACGGCGGCCTGATCCTCAAGCTGTCCAAGGACGGCACGTCGGTCAGCGAGGTCTGGCGCGAACGGACCTTCGACACCCACCACGGCGGCGTCGTGCTGCTCGACAAGTACGTCTATGGCACCAGTGACAAACGCCCCCGCGGCCAGTGGATGTGCGCCAACATCGAAACCGGCAAGATCCTGTTCGAGACCCGCGGGATCGGCAAGGGCTGCGTGATTGCCGCCGGTGGCTTGCTCTACGGTTACGGCGAGAACGGGATACTGGCGCTGATCAAGCCCTCCCCCAAGGGATTGAAGACCGTCAGCTCGATCCAGATCGACAAGGGCAGCGGCCAGCACTGGGCTCATCCGTCGATCTCCGACGGTCGGCTGTACCTGCGGCACGGCCACACCATGATGGTCTACGACATCCGCGCCCAGGGGAGCAACGGATCGAGGCCAAAGGACTCGAAAAAGAAGAAGGACTCGCAAAAGAAGAAGGACAAGAAGACCAAGTTCTACGAGTGACCCTTGCGACAGGCGCCCAGTGCCGCCGCACTGAAGATCAGCGGGTAGAGCGCTTCGGCATACCACAGCTTGGCGAAGTAGAGGCCGACCGGAGCAGCCGGCGTGACGGCGCCGCCCGCTGTCTGCTCGGCCAGCCAGGTCTGTCCTCGTGCCAGCCGGTCACAGTCGACGTCCGACTCGGCGAGCGACTCCAGGGCCAGAGCCGTCTCCTCTATCGAGGAGGGGCAGTTCACCGACCCGCCCCACCCGCCATCCGCGTTCTGAGCCGAGAGCAGCCAGCGGTCGCCGCCCTCCACCATCGTTTCGGTTCCCTCGAGTCCCCGCAGCGCCAGTAACACACGAGCCGTGCCGTAGGTCGGGTTCTCCTGATCGACTACCCGCTGGTTTCCGAACCAGAGCGGGACCCAAGCGCCATCCGGCCGCTGGGATCGTCCGAGGTAGCGCACAGCCCGGGCGATCACCGCCCCGATTCCAGGGCCCAGCAGGTCTTGCCAGGCGACCCAGGCGGCCACTGCGTGGGCCGTCAGGTCCGGCGTGCTGCGGTCGAAGGGCAGCGCTCCCCAACCCCGGCAGAATGTCGGCACGCCGCCATCGCGGTTCTGCAAACCGACCAGCCAGGCCGCACCGGCGCGGGCGGCCTCTCGCATGGTGTCGTCGATCGGTCCGAGCACGCGCAGCGCCAGCAGCGCACCTGCCGTGTCGTCCGCGTCCGGCACCCCCCCGGGCAGGTCAGTCCAGGCCCATCCTCCTGAAGGCGCAAGCGTGTAAGGATGCTCTTCTCGGTACTGCTGACCGACCAGCCAGTCCCGGAGAACGGTTCGCTCCTCCCCCGTGAGCAGCGACTCTAGCTCCCCGCTCCGGGAGAGCGCCTTGATCGACAAGGTCGTGACCCATGTCGCCAGGTCGGTGTCGATCGGCCAGCAGCCATCCGCGCGAACCGAATCGAGCAGGAAGCGCAACCCCTGCTGAACGACTGGGCTGTCGGCCTGGCCCGCGCCGATCAAGCTCATCACGACGAAACTGGTCAACGGTGTCGCCTCGAGAAACCCCCCGCTGCTCGGCTGGACCTCCTCCAGCACGCGCAGCGTGCGGCGCCGGGCGCGGTTGCGCAGCCATCCGCTGAGCGGATTACGCGTCGGGCGCTGGTGATGGCGCAGCTGACCGATCGCGATCAGCGCCGGGATCGCATAGCTGACCACCGGCAAACGCAAGGTGCGAAACCAGCGTCGCGGAAAGGCCGCCAGCTCGAAGGGTAGCTGAGCCACGTACCGCCATCCGTCTGAACCCAGCCGGCCGGTCAATGCCAGCATCATCAAGATCGGTACGGAGAAGGTGCGGTCCCTCCCATACCGACTCGCGATGGCCCGAGATAACTGCTCGGGCTCCAACCCGCCAGCCGCCTCGCTCAGCCAGCTCTCGGCACGCCCGACGACAGGGTCGGCATCTTCTCCGGCGAACGCACCCCAGCAGAGGGCGGTCGTACTGATGTTGCTCGGGCTGTCGACCGTGTCGCCCCAGCCGCCGTCCGCATTCTGCTGGCGCGCCAGCCAGGCCAGTCCCTGACTGACACGCTCCGGTTCCCGCCGGGCCATCCGCAACGCAACGACTGCGGTGGCGGTGGAGAGGGCACTGCTGGATAGCTCGCCGACCCAGTGGCCCGACTCATCGCGGGCAGCCAGCAGTCGCTGGACCAGCGCGTGCCGGCAGGAGTCGATCGTTTCGTGGTCTGACATATGCTGAGAACTCGTCGCCTCCCTTCGTATCTGAGAGTACGAGGGGAAAAAAGTGAATTACCCAGAAACTTCTCGACCGCACAAGGTGTTCAGTTGGTGGAGGCAACAATGCACATCACCCAGAGCCAGAGAATCGAGACAATCACCCGGTCGCTGCCGCGGCTGCGGCTAGTGGCTGACGCGCCGCTCGCTCCGAGCCTCTCCCACCGGGTGTTCAGTCAGCTCGACCGGCTGGATGCCCTGGTCGTCGACTTCCTCAAGGGATACGGCATGACCGCCTTGAGGCTCTCGCTGGGCATCGTCTTCTTCTGGTTTGGCTTTCTCAAGATCGTCGGCGTCAGCTCGGCGGCGCAGCTGGTCACTCAGACCGTTTTCTGGTGGGATGCGTCCTGGTTCCTTCCCCTGCTCGGCTTCGGGGAGTGCATCATCGGGCTTTGTTTTTTCTACAAGCCGCTGGTCCGGGTCGCGCTGATCCTGATGGCGATGCAGATGATCGGCACCTTCTTCCCCTTCGTCGTTCTGCCGGACACGACGATGCAGAGCGGGATTCTGGTCCCGACGATGGAAGGCCAGTACATCCTCAAGAACATCGTCCTGATCGCCGGCGCGATGGTCGTCGGCGCGCAGACCCGCGACTAGGCAGGGCGTACAACAAACTACGCCAGTCGCCCTCTCACAGGCTCAAGTGCCCCAGAGCGAGCAGTCCGTAGTAGGTGTACTCGACATCGAAGGTGTCATCCTGCCAGCTGCCGCAAAATGCCCCACGGCTGCTCCAGAGCGTGTCGATGAAGTCCAGGCAGGCCTCCCGAATCGGTGCTGGATCGAACTGTAGGGCACCCAGCGCGTGGAGGGCCACCGCCGTCGACAGCATATCCGGTATCGGCGCCTGCGGCGCGGCGAAGAACCCTCCTTCGGGATGCAGCCGCGCCAGCAGCCAATCGGCCAGGCCGGGGTCGGTAGCGACACCGAACTGACGCAGTAGCGTGGCGGCGGCGCTGGTCGAGGGGGTCAGTCCGACAGGCATGCCGGGCCGATCCGCGTACCCCCCATCCGAGGCCCGATAAGAATCGATCGACAGCCCGAGCAGCTCACACCCCAGATCCTGCAGCGCCCCGACTGCGAGGAAGCAGCGATAGAGCGTGCCAAACCCACCGTCCGCTCGTCGATGCGAGAGGATGCTATCGTCCAGTCCAGCGGGCGGGTTACCGATGGCTGCCCAGCAGCGCGCCAGGCAGCACAGATGTGTCAGGTCGAGCCCTTCACCGACGCCAAAGCACTCCAGGTAGGCCCGAGGAGAGACGGCGGGCTGCGTCTGGAGTGCGGCCAAGGCCTCGAGACCGAACACCGTATAGTAGAGGTCGCTGTTGCCCGCTCGGTCGCGGAAGCCGCCGTCGTCAGTCTGCTGGCTTCGAACGAACTGTGTGACCAGCAGGCTGGATTCCTCCAGCAGCCTGGGCGCCAGGCGCGCGACCTGCAGCATTTCGAGCCTCAAACTCACTGCACCACCCCTTCACCTCTAGCTGGAAGATCTTGCCGATCACACGCCGCAGGAGACCCTTGAGGCTCGCGTGCTTCAGCTCGTTGAGGGAAACGACCGCCTCCCGCTTGAAGCTCTCCAGCAGTTCGTTAGCGCGCGACTCGACCCCCTGTCGGTCCATCAGTCGGCGAAGCTCCTCGATGGATACCGCCTCACGACGCCAGGCGCTGGCCACCAGCGCCTTCTCGGCCCCCCTGGCCTTGTCGTGAGCAATCGCCAGCAAGAGCGTGGGACGCAGCTGGGTCAGGTCGTCGAGGCCGTTCTCGTGGCTCAAGTCGTCCAGGTCATCACGGATCTGGTAAGCGATTCCCAAGGCCTCGCTATAGCGAGCCAGCACCGACATCACCTCCGGCCCCGCGCCGGCCCGCAATGCACCCAGCTGGAGCGCCACTTCGAACGCTGGAGCGGTTTTCTGGCGATAGATCTCCAGCACTTGATTGATGCTCAGCGGCCTGGGATCTCGCGCCCAGACCAGCTCGGCCCCCTGTCCCAGACAGAGGGTCCGATGGCCGGCCGCGGCATGCCGGGTAAGCTCCCGACCGTGCGTCGTTTCGGCCAGCAAGCGGTACCCCTCTCCCACGAGCAGGTCACCGACATTGAGCGCCACCGGCACCCCCTCGGAGACGTGCATCGCCTCTTCGCCGTAGCGCTGGTCGTCGTCGTCCTCGATGTCGTCATGGATCAGTGACGCCTTGTGAAAGCACTCCACTGCGACACAGATCTGCTGCAGGTCATCGGGCAACGACGCATCCGGGTCCTCGGCCAAGGCCTTGTAGCAGCACGCCGCCAGAAAAGGCCGCCAGCGCTTGCCCGCTCGGCCCAGCCAATCGGTGGCCAGGCGCAGGCTGGTCTGGTCATCGCCGATCAGCGCCGCCAGCGCGGTGGGCTCGAACCAGGTCGAGACCTCTGACTTCAGCTGGTCCAGGTCGAGCCGACGCGTCCGGTCCTCGCTGCTCAGATGGATCACGTTCCAGACCCAGTCGAGGTCGACATTGACATTCTTGCAGTCATCCTGCAGCAACGGAATCGCAACACTCGGGATGGCGGCTGACTCGGTGTGCGGAAAGGCCTTTTCCAGGACCGAGAAGCAGCTGACTCCAACGATCGCCTCGACCTGTCCACTCTGGATCATCGCCATCACGAGCGCAGACCCCTCGGCGACCAGTACGGCATAGCCCAGGCGCTCGGCTTCACCCTGCAAGTCCTCGATCGAGCACAGTCCGCAGTCCTTGCAGAGCAGACCCAGCTCGTCGAACGGCGCCGGACAGCGGTCCTCATCGCGTAGGCACTTGGGCAACAGCAGCAGGCGTCGATTGAACGGAACTTCGGCCAGCGCCTCGCGCCACAGCGCGTTGTTCAACAACACCGCCAAATAATCCTGCCAGCTCGGGTTCAGTCCGTGCTCGGCAATCAGCTCACCCGTCAGAACGCGCAAGTCCTCCAGCGCGACCGGCGGGACCTGCTCGACCGAGGGTGCATACCACTCGACCAGCTCTCTGAGGCGCGACCGCTCGGCGGCGGTCTGAGGGATATTCGCTTGCGGCGGCCTCGACGGGCGGGCCTTGAGCAGTGGCGGCAAGTTGATCGGCTGTAGCTTATCCATACGCCCCAAACCCGAAGAACCAGTATTTCTTGGCAAACCGGTAGGCCCAGTGTTTCTCGGGCACCTGGTGTTCGAGCACGTGCTGGCTGGAGCGCGGCTTCATCCGCGACAGTTCGTCCAGCGCCGTCTGTCGCTGCGTCGTGTCCCGGGCGCCATGACGCGCCACCAGCTCCTGCACCAGGTCCGGCCGCTCGAGCACGATGCAGCCCCGAGTCGTGGCGGCCGCAGTCTGTCGAAAATCATCGAGGAAGCGCGACTCGGTGAAGGTCTCGAAGATGCTCGAGCGGTCGTTGATCGTCTCGGTGGCGAACTGGATGATCGGGCAGGGTTCGATCGCTCCGCTGGGGCCGATGTGATGGCTGACGCCAGTGGCCATCGGACACAGCGCCTGGCCCTGGTCGTCCCAGTAGGCATCGACGATCGCAATCGGCAGCTTGACTCGCATCTCCACCATGAAACGCCTCAGCGCCACGACATGTTCCGGTGAAAGTGCCAGCTCCGGAGAAGAATCGGGCCCGACGACGCGGTAGGTGTGAAACCAGGCGTAGTGCACCCCCATCTCGATCAGCTTGCGCAGCCAGGCCTCGTCGACTTGGGCCTCGAAGTTGCTCCGACAGACACTGGTCGCCACGCCGGTGATGATCCGTTCGCGGACACAGTTCTCGATCCCCTCGATCGACCGGGCCAGTACATCCGGCCGACCTCGCCGGATGTCACTGACCAGCTGGTCCCCTTCGAGGCTGATCACCGGGGTGGCGTTGCCGAGGCGGCGCAGCTCCCGCGCCATCTGCTGGTTGATGAAATGGCCGTTGGTCAGGATCTGGAAGTAGGCATCCGGATGAGCTTCAAGAACCTCGAGCAGATGGGGGTAGAGAAACGGCTCCCCGCCGAGTAAACCGAAGTAGGCGTTACCATGGGCCTTGGCGTCGTTGATGATCCGGTTCAAGTCGTCCAGCGCGATCATCTCGCGCGGGCTGGCCACGTCGACCCAGCACCCCTGACAGCGCAGATTGCAGCTGTTGATCACCGAGATGTAGAAAAAGGGTGGGAAATACTCCCCACGGCGCAAGCGCTTCTTGAACTTCTGCACCGAGCGCATGCCTTTCCAGCCGAAATTATAGACGAATTTCCAGAGCAGCCGTTTGTCCGGCTCGGTCAGCATGCGTCGGGCGAGCGCGATCGTCATCGGTTCTCCTGCGCCTGGCGCGCCTTTTCCTTGGCCAGCTCCGCCTTGGCCTGGATCTCGGCCATGCTGGGCAATTCAGACAGCAATTCGTCAGGAATATCCAGCCCCTCCTTCAGCTTCTTCAGGCAACGCTGGCGCTCTTGAAGCGCCCGATCGTCGTCACGCTCATTGGCAAAGCGAGACCTGGATCGCGCCCGCCGATCCCGCAGCATACTGTAGATATCCCCCCCCAACAGCGATGAAATGTCGACCTTCATCGCCTCCCGCTCAAGATCTTGCTGCGTGATATCGCCCCCGCTGAGCGCACCGCTGCGATACTTCGGAAACAGAATCGCCACCTCGGGGCAGACCCGCGAGCAGGCCGGACAGTCCGTCTTGCAGTTGGTCTGGTTCTGGACCTGGATGTGCCCCGCTGCGTCAGCACCATAGACGTCGAACAGACAAAACGACAGGCACTGCATGCAGTCGGTGCAGCGGTCGTAATCAATGACGGGGAACCAAGGCTTCCAGCTGCCCGGCTCGTGCAGATCGGCCTCGCGGCGGATGTCGTCGACTACCTCGGCGACCCGGTCCGTCTTCAATCCTTCGATA
>PVBE011217865.1_pt1 | contig 18340 bp, 18 predicted proteins | sample 1631181 | NCBI WGS metagenome assembly PVBE01 (sample SAMN08397723, study PRJNA350692) | Marine metagenome, whole genome shotgun sequencing project. | isolation source: water | place: Pacific Ocean | collected 2012-04
GCCTTCGACAACTCCGACGACGGCGAGTTCCTGCTGCACACGTTGACCGACGCCGAGTCCGGCGACGAGTTCACGCTGTACCGCTACTGGGCGGGCGACAACCCCGTCGGGTTCGTCGTGGCCGCCGACGGCACCGAGGTGAAGCTCGAGATCGGCGATGGCGAGATCGGCGACATCACCGTGCACTTCGAGCCCAACCCGGAGTAGCGCTGCCTGCGCGAGGCGGCCGCGGCGGGTCGCCTGCCGAACGATCGCCGGCAGCGACCCGCGGCCGCGTATTCGGCTGTAATCGCTTTGTGATCGACACCCGGATCGTCACCGATCAGCTCACCGGCGTGGACGTGAGCGCGGGACTGGAGGCGCCCCAAGGGTGGGAACTGGTCGCCGAAGTTCTAGGGGACCCGCACGGCCGGCGCAGGCAGCAGCAGCTCCTCGCGGGCGAAGTCGGTCCCGTTGCCGAAGACGTACACCTCGTCGGAGAGGCGCTCGAGGTCGTAGTCGTCGACCAGCACGTTGACCCCGAGCGTCGCCCCGGTGATCACGCCGCGCTGCAGGTCGAGCTCGCCCTGGCGGGCCACCACCACCCCGGCGAGGGCCGCCCCGCGCACCTCGAAGTTGCGTAGCGTCGAGCGAGCGCCCGCCAGGCTCATCACGGCGTTGCCTGCGCCTTCATTGGTGCCTCCGTCGTAAGTGCAGGCGAGGTGGTTGTCGGCGGGCAGCTCGGCGCACTCGGCCTGGAGCGTGTCGAGCACGGCGAGGTCGGTGAGCTTCATCGTCGTGGTTCGCCCCGCCTCGCCGAACGCGAAGATCGCTGCGTCGCGGGCCCGCTCCACGCGCACCCGGCGGCCGTCCACCGAGGCCCCCTCCTGCACGATGAGGGCGTGCCCGCCGGCGACCCGCTCGTCACTGCGCATGTCGTGCACGGTCAGGTCGTAGATCAGCACCGTGGCCTCCGAGGCGAGCACGGCGACGTCCCGCACCCGCCCGACGAGCACCCGCTCCAGCACCACGGCCTCGGATGCCTGAAGGTCCAGGCCCCGGCCCTCGCCGTCCAGCAGCACGATGTCGGTCAGGCGCGCGGGCGCGTCGGCCGTGCCGGCGCCGATGACGGTGATCCCGGCCTGTGAGGCCCAGGCGGCGCCGTACACGCGGTCCGCGGTGAGCGACCCGCCGCGCTCGACGCTCAGCACCCGCCGCCGCGGCGCGCTGACCACCGCGTCCTCGATCTCCAGGGTGCCGTCCAGCTCCACGCCCAGCCCGACCTCCGCCGGTCCTTCGACCCAGACCCGCCGGGCCTTCAGGCGGCCCCGATCCGACGCGACCAGCGCCACCAGCGTGTGGTCGGTGGCGGACACGCGCACGTCCGACACCTCGATCCTGGGGGGGAGGAGGTCATCGGCCGTCGTCAGCGAGGCGATCGCGAACTCCATCACGCCTTCGAACGTGGCGCGCTCGATGACGAGGCGGGACCCGTCGTCCGCGGTGGCCCCCCGGACGCCCCGTACGGCCAGGTCGGTGAGGTGGATGGTCGACGAGCCACCGGCGGCCACGCCGGCGATGCCGCAGTCCTGCAGGTCGAGGCGCTCCCCGGTGAGCCGCCCACCCTCGGCGGCGTGCACGCAGAAGCCGAGCAGCCCGTCTGCGCTTAGCCGCACCTGCCGCACGGCCAGGTCGTTGGCCACCACATCGGAGCTCTCGCCGAGGACGAGCAGGCCCTCCGCGTCGGCGGCCTCGATGACGATCCGCTCCAGCGTCAGGCGCCCGCCGAGGTTCTGGGCAACCACCGCCACGGTCTGCGAGGCGTTGACGCTCAGATCGGCCACCCACGCCGGGCCCCTCACGTACAGGCCGGGGATCCGCGTGCCGCTCGCACAGGCGCCGACGAGCGCCACGTCCTTTTCGAGGATGCGGCCGACGACGTGCTGGCCCGGCCCGAGGGCGATGATGTCGCCCGGCTCAGCGCGGTTGTACGCCGGGCCCCAGTCGCGGCCGGCGCCGGCGTAGTGGATGTCGCCCTCGTAGCCGGGTGCCGCCGACCGGAGGGCCGCCTCGGTCGGGAATCCGTCTGCGGTCTGGGGGCACGGCCCTCCGATCTCCCGGGGCGGTGACAGCGGGAGCGGGCAGGCGGTGAACTCCCAGGGCTCGCCGACCCCGACGGGTGTGGGCACGCCCCCCGGGGGACACTCCCAGTCGGCCATCTCGGGTGTCGCCGGCGGCGCTGCGGCCGGCAGGTTCGACGGCGGCTCGCCCTCGCCCTCACCGGCTCGCCCGACGTCGGCGTCGCCGCCCGGCGCATCGTCGTCGTCGGCCACGTCGCCGATGGCTCCTTGCTCAACGGTGCCGTCGTCCCCGCTGCAGCCCACGAAGAGCGCAGCGATCACCGGGGTGCGAGCCAGCACGGGGGGCAGTCTACCCCCGCCGGCGGGCCCGCTGCTCACCCCCTTGCCCCCCGGGGCGGTCCCGCGGGAGACCTGCCGTGTGCAGCCCCGTGTCGGCGCCAGTGACGGGTGCGGAGGCGGGAGGGGCTCTGATCGGGATCAGCGAACCTCCGCGCCCGCTTCATCATGTTCGCCTGCACCGCCTCCACCTGGTTGGCGCTGCCCAGGATCGCCCGCTGAAGGTCCGTCTCCAGCTTGAACGCGCCGGCGACGTCGAGGTCGAGGGCGTCGTTGAGCATCTGCTTGCTGGCGCGGATGGCGAACGGGTTCTTCGTGGCGATCTCGCCGGCCAGGGCCAGGGCGTCGTCGAGCGGGGTCAGTGACAGGCGCGTCGCCAGACCCAGGGTGTGGGCCTCCGTTCCAGGGAAGCGGCGGGCGGTGAAGGTGAGCTCCTTGGCCACGTCCAGGCCCACCAGGGGCAACAGCGTCCGGGTGATGCCCATGTCCGGGATGAGGCCCCACTTCATCTCCATCACGGACATCTCGGCCTCGGGGTGGACGATGCGGATGTCTGCGCCGAGGGCGACCTGCAGGCCCCCGCCGAAGCAGGCGCCGTGGACGGCGGCGATGACCGGAACGGGCACCTCCTGCCAGATCCAGCCGGTGCGCTGGGCGACGTTGGCGGGGCTGACCTCGGAGTCGCGGGCCAGCAGGGTGTCGGCGCCGTCCGGCATCGAGAGGAACGAGGCGAAGTCCAGGCCAGCGCAGAAGCTCGGCCCCTCGCCGGACAGGACCACCGCCCGGACCGTGCTGTCGGCAGCCACCGCCTCGCCGGCCTCGATGAGGCCCATGAACATGGCGTAGTCGAGGCCGTTGCGCTTGTTCGCCCGGTTGAGCCGGACGTGGGCGACGTGGTCTTCGACGGAGGTCAGGACACGAGGTTCGGCGTCGGCCATGCGCATGCGCTTACCATGGCTGTCCCCGTCGATGGAGCCGGAGACGGTCAGGGGTCCTGGATCATGCTCATCTACGACTGGATGAGCTGCTTCTCCATGTTCTGCTGCTGCGACAGGTCCTTGCGCTCGGCCAGGGACTTGAGCCGGTCGTCGATACGATCCAGGGCCGTCAGCGACGACCTCAGGCTCGCGATGACCGTGGGCGGCTCGTTCGAGCGTGCCTCGCCGCGCTTCCCCTTCTTCTTCTTGGCCTTGTCGGCGCTCGCGCCGCCTTCGGTCATCTCGTACTCGAAGTTGCCCAGGAGCACCTCCACAGCGGCGTCCACGCGCGCCTCGGGGGTCGCCCCCGTCGTCTCGCGCAGCACCGCGTCGAGGTCCGCCGCCGTCTGCTGGGCGGCGAAGGTCGCCATCTCCTCGACCGCCTTGCCGAGCTCGGCCTCGAGGGCGCCGCCGAGATCGGGGACGGCGCGCACGGCGCCGTTGATGAGCTCGTCGACGAGCACCGGCCCTGTCTCCTTGAGGGCCACCTCCAGGTCCTGGCCGATCTGCGGGACCGTGTTGACGGCGGAGTCCGCGACAAACGTCGCCAGGGTCTGGGGATTGACGATCTCCTCGAGCTGGGAGTGCATCCAAGACAGGTAGCCAAAGCCGAGCAAGGTCGCGAGGAGGCCCACCACCACGACGCGCTTGGCGCCGGACGTGGCGGCGTCGATCTCCGCCTGTATGAACGCGGCGACGGGGTAGGGGAGCTTCGTCGGCGGCTCCGCCTTGGGCGCGGCCTTCGCTTTGGACGCGGCCTCCGCCTTGGGCGAGGCCTCCGCCTTGGGCGCGGCCTCCGCCTCGGGCGCGGCCTCCGCCTCGGCCTCGGCCTTGGGCGCGGCCTCCGCCTTGGGCGCGGCCTCCGCCTTGGGCGCGGCCTCGTCCGACTTCGGGGTCCCCTCTTCAGGGCGATCGGGTGCGTCGCTCATTTCGCCACCTCGCCATCCAGCCGGGTGTTCATGATCGCCAGGAAGAGCTCGAGCACCTCCTCTGGGTTGGCCTGTCTCGCCCCTTCGGTCTTCGCGGGCTGCAGCTTCTCGAGCGTGCCCTTGACCCGTATCAGCGAGGCCACGGCCTGCTCCAAGGCCCCGGTGAACTGGAGGATCGACCACTGTCGGAGCCGGTTCTGAACCCGCTCGGTGAGGGCCTCGAGGCGCTCGGGGGAGGACTTGGCGATCTCTGGGAACGCCTTCGCCAGGACCGCGTGATGCTCCTTGCGCGTCTTGCCCAGGACCTCAGTGAGGATCTTCTCCGGCTTCTTGTCGAACGAGGTCCGCAGGCGATCCGCCTCGGCCTCCACCGCGCCCAGGACCTTGGGGGCCGCGCCCTCCATCTTCCGACCGAACATCTCGACGAGGAGCGGCGTCACCCGGGTCCTCACAGCATCGAGCTCGCTCGACGCCATCGGCCACACCTTTCGTACGGTCTGCCGGTCCAGCGACGCCATGAACTTGGCGTCGTCGAACGACGTGAAGACGCCGTAGATCCGCCACCCGAACAAGGCGACCACGGAGACCACGAGGATTGTGAACAGCACGCGGAGCCTGGATGTCTCCCGCCTCGAAAGACGGATCTGCTCCACGCCGTCGGCGGCGCTTGAGAAGTCCATGATTGCTTCTTTCTGTTGATTCCCCGCCCCCATGGAACCCCGACCCCCGGTGCCGGGTCAAGACAACGGCGGTAGGCGGATCCTAGACGCCAGGGTGCGGCTCGGCCGAATCACCACTGCGGATGCGACAGGTCGCCCAGGTATCGGGAGTCGAGCGTGTCGTCGTAGCCTCCCGACAGCAGCCAGGCCGCCATCATGTCGCCGGCGAGGACGACTGCGAAGGTGCCCGCGGGGTACGCTCCACAGATGCGATGTGGAAAGTGCGCCGACGTCGAGATGGTCTCAGAGCTCCACGACGGCATTGAGATCGACCGCTGCCCGAGCTGTTCAGGGATCTTCCTGGACTGGGGTGAGCTGACCAACCTCGTCAATCAGGCCGGCATTGCGGAGATCGACAACGCGGCGCCGCCCAGCGAGGCCAGCGCCGCGATGGACGCCATGTCGGCCAACTGCCCGCGTTGCGGTGATGTCGTCATGCGGCCGGTCGACACGCGCTTTGGCCTACGCCTGGACAACTGCGGCAAGTGCGGCGGAGTGTTCCTCGACCAAGGCGAGTTTCGAGCGATGGTCGAGGCCCTGAACGCGCTGGCGCCCCCCGCGGCGAGCTAGCTCACTTGCAGACCGTCGCGCTGAACGTGCCGTTGACCTCGTCGTCGTCGTTGCGGAACAGCAGGGCGCCGGTCACCTGCTGACCGACCTCGGTGGTCCACGTGTCCAGGCGGATGAGGCCCTTCTTCACCGGCGCGTGCTGGGCCGCCGAGGTCTCGGCGCCGATGCCGCTCTGGAGCGTGGCGGCGTGGGAGTCGCCGTACTCGACCTCGGCGACTCCCGCCGCCTGCGTGATGACGCCGAAGTTGATGAGCAGCGCCCCTTCGGGCGGCGGGTTGGCGTTGCCCGTGCACTCCCAGGGGTAGCTGCGCAGCGAGATGACCTTGCTCGTGCCGATGCTCGACAGCGTCCCGCTCGCCAGGCTGAAGTCCTTCCCGCCCACCGTGCCGCTCACCGCCTCGGCGCCGAGCTCCGCCTCGTCGATCGGCGCGAACGTGTCGCTGGTCCCCCCGCAGGCCGCGAGGGTGCCCAGCGTCAGCGCCAGGAGGATGGGGGTGGAGGTCGCGGTGCGTGTGAGCGTGTGCATGATGCCGGATGATAGCGCGAGGAGCGGTGCCGTCACGGGGGCACTACGGGGTCCTAGAATCGACCCGCAAGCGACACTCCGCCCGGTGTCGGCGTCAGGACGGGGTGGCTCGCCGCGGCCTCGTCGCCCGCTGATCCCGCCCGCCAGAGCAGGATGGCGCCCGCGCCGACCGTGACGACCCCGACGGCGCCTACGATGGCTGCGACGTCGGCCTGGGCGTTGGCCGAGTCGGCCTCCTCCACGAGCGAATCCTGATCTGCCTGAGCGCAAGGCCCCGCCTCCAGGAACGTCGAGTAGCAGTCGGCGGCCTCGGTCCGCTTGCGCTCGGCGCTGACTGCGAACTCCGTCCTCGCAACGAGGCCGCCCAGCGCCACCAACCCGCCCGAGATGAGCAGGATGTTCGGGAGCAGCCGGGCGTCCTCGCGGGCCTGAAAGCGGCGCCTCCACCGCTCCTCGGAGGCCTGCCGCGCCAGCTCGGCCACCCACTCCTTGGCGGTGCGTAGCTCCACGACCCGTGCCGCCTCCTTGGCCTTGGCCTTGGCCTCGGCGTCAGCGAGGGCCTTGGCCGCCGCGTCCGCCTTGGCCTTGGCCTCGGCCTCCGCCTTGGCCTTGGCCGCCGCTTCAGCCTTGCGACGAGCATCCTCGACCGCCTTCTTGCGGGCGTCGACCACCTTGGCGACGGAGGGCAGCAGCTCGATGGCCCACGGGACGCCGGACGCCGGCCGCTCCTCGGCGATGATCGCTTCGAGCATCGCCAGCGCGGCTTCCTCGCGCTTCGTCTCGATGTAGCGGTTGACGACCCACTGGGCGACCTTGAGGTTGGCGAACAGGTCGTGGGCCTCCACGTACTTCGCCAAGGCGCCGTCCAGGTCGCCGTTGGCCCGCAACACCTTGGCCTCCTTGTGCAGCGCGATCGCCTCGGAGCGAGGTGTCGCCAGCGCGGTCGAGCAGAGGATCGGGAGCGCGAGCCAGGTCGCGAGACAGTTCAGGGCGAGTGGGGAGCGCATCACGAGCAACTCTAGCCCACTCGCTGGGTGAGCTGTTTGGAGATCGCACGCCCCAGGCAGGCGCCCACAGGCTGGGTCGACGGCCGCGGCCGATCCGTAGTAGGCCGGTTCTTGATGGGAAAGCTTGCTGCGATCAGCCTGATGCTCGCCGCCTGCGGTGGTGGGCACAGGGCCAAGGGCGACGCGGGCGGCTGCCCGGATCACCTCCCCTACGCCGACGAGGTGGTCGCGTATCGCCCCGGCCTGGGGGCCGGCTTTGGCCAGGAGGAGATGCCCGAGGTGGTGCTCGGGCCGCCTGCGCCGGGGCCCCCGTCGGCCGGCTCCCTCGACGTGGTCAGCCTGGGTGCCGACGGCGAGATCGTCATGGGCTTCGGTGGCCGCTCCATCGTCGATGGGCCCGGGGCGGACCTCATCGTCTTCGAAAACCCCTTCTGGGTGGGCGGCGATCCCGACAGGCCCTTCGCCGAGCTCGGCGCCGTCGCGGTGAGCGCCGACGGACAGATCTGGCAGGAGTTCCCTTGTGATCCGCAGCGCGAGGGCTCGTTCGATCCGGGCTGCGCCGGTTGGCGTCCGCGCCTGGAGTTCGAGGCCTGCGACGCCGTGCCGCTGGACCCCACGGTGTGCGGCGGCGATCCTTTCGACCTGGCCGACGTCGGGCTCGCTGAGGTCCGCTTCGTCCGGATCCGCGATCTGGCCGGAGGGTCGCCGCCGTCCGCCGGGTTCGATCTGGACGCCGTCGGCGGCGTCCACCTGTCCGAGGAGTGATCAGGCTCGAGCGCAGGCCGCTCGGCGAATCCGAGATCGCACGGCTGCGCGCCGCCTCCGGCCAGGAGCCCCCTGCCGAGGAGCCCGGGCCGTCATGGGCGGGCGTGATCTTCGGGGGCGCCGTGACCGCCCTGATGCTCGTGGGGCGCGCACCCTGGTACGCCGCGCTGCCCCTGGGCGCCCTGGCCTGGCGCATGGCGGTGGTGGCCGGCCGCCGCCGCCGGGAGGCCGCCGCGATGTTCGTCGAGGCCTCGGCGGCGATCTACCGGCGCGATCTCGAGGTCGGTGAGGCGGAGCTGATGGCCGTGGAGGCGACCGCGGCGGTCGCCCGTCCGTCCCGATCGGACGAGCCGCCGGCGTTCGTCCTCGATGTGGGCGGCGGCGAGCTGCTCGCCCTCTGCGACCCCTTCCTGTCCGATGCGGTGGGGGAGGGGACCTTCCCCTGCGCGCGGTTCATCCTGGTGGTCGGTCCCGAGTCGGGCGCCCTGCTCGGGCTCGAGTGCCTCGGGGGAGACCTGCCCCCAGCGCGCGAGGTGGACTTCGATCTGTTCGGCTCGCCCCAGGTCTTCGAGGGGGTGCTCGCCGAGATCGGGCTGGACGAAGAGGTGTAGCGCCGCTTGGGCGCTCGTCACTCCGCGGGTTCGGGCACCAGCAGCACTGTGGACATCCAGCCGCGCCGGACCCTCAACGGACAGCTGCACGCTGCCTCACACCGCGGATCAGCGGTCAGTCGTCGATGATCTCGTCCCGGAAGCCGTCCAGGGTCGGGGCCAGCATAGGCCCCGTCGGGTGCTCGAGATCGACGGCGCGCACCGCCGCCTTTCGTCCGTAGCGGGCGCGCACGAGATCGAGGGCGGCCTCGACCCTGCGGTCTCGGGCGGGGCCGGCGAACATGTCGATCTGCCCCTTGGCCACGCCCTCGTCGCGGGCCCGCGTCAGGGAGATCGCCGACAGCCCCACCAGGCGGAACGGCTCGTCCCAGGGGAACCGGTCGAGGAGCGGCTCACCGGCCTCGAACAGGGTCGCCGCCACGTCGGTGGGCGAGATCAGTCGGCACTGTCGGCTCATGCCCTGGTGCGACGAGGTCTTGAGGCGGACCACGACGCCACGGGCCAGCAGCCCCTTCTTGCGGAGCCGGCCGGCGACGGAGTCCGCGCTGCGCCGCAGGTGGCGCAGGACCTCCTCGCGGGTGCGCACGTCCTGCGCCAGGGTGCGGTTGCTGCCGACGCTCTTGCGTGAGTATCCCCGGCTGACCTCGCGGGGGTCCTCGGCGCGGGCCATGCGTTGGAAGTGGGCCCCCATGTTTCCGATCGCCGCCCGCAGCTGCTCCTCCGTCGCCTCGGCCACCTCGCCGATGTTCCTCAGCCCGGCCCGCTCGAAGCGGGGCGCGGTCTTGGGGCCGACCCCCCACAGCCGCTGCACGGGCAGCGGGGCCAGGAACTGCCTGGCCTGCGCGGGCGGGACCACCAGCAGCCCGTCCGGCTTGCCGACGTCGCTGGCGACCTTCGCCACGTACTTGGTCCCGGACGCGCCGATGGACACCGCGAGGCCGCCGGTGGCCTCGCGCACCGCCTCCTTGATCCGCTTGCCCATCTCGCGGGGCGGGCCGAAGTGGGACACCGCGCCGGTCATGTCCAGGAACGCCTCGTCGAGCGATATGGGCTCGACGGTGGGTGAGAAGTCCTCGAACACGGCCATGATCCGCTTCGACAGCTCGGAGTACCGCTCGAACCGGGGGGGGACGACGATGGCCTGCGGGCACCGCCGCCTCACCCACGCCATGGGCATGGCGCTGCCCAGCTTGAACGGGCGGGCTTCGTAGCTCGCCGTCAGGACCACGCCGCGGTCGCTGTTGGGACCGACGATCACGGGCTTGCCCCGCAAGGCGGGGTCGTCGAGCTGCTCGACCGCCGCGTAGAAGGCGTCCATGTCTGCGTGCAGCACGATCTTGGGCCAGCCGTCCACGGTCCAAAGACTATACCGATGTTCAGGTCGGGTCCACGCCCGGCACGATGTAGGATGCGCCCCGTGAACGACGAGACCCAGCTCGAGCGCTACCTCGACGAGGCGGTCAACGCCGCGCTGGTCAAAGGCAGCTTCTGGGCGGCGATGCTCGGCATCGTCTGTTCAGCGGTGATGTCCGTGGGGATCTTCAGCGGGCAGGTGACGGGGATCGAGTACCCGGCCATCTACGCCCTCGTCTGCGGGTGCTACGCAGCGGCGTTCAACTGGTCCGCCCGGCGGGGGACGCTGCAGGGCCGCTGGCGCTACCCGGCCTTCCTGCCGTTCGTGCTGCTGCCCACGGCGTTCTTCGTGGGCGCCGAGGTGTTCATCCCCGACGGCGGGGCGGCCATCTACATCACCGGCCCCATCTCGTACCTGTACTTCATCATGATCCTCATCACGGGGTTCGTCTTCGACCGGCGGCTCGCCCTGCTGTCGGGGGTGCTGTCCGGCGCCGGCTACCTGGCGGTGTTCTTCGCCGTGCAGGACCGCCTGAACGCCGAGCTAAGCGGCCTGTCGCCGGCCTTCTTCCAGGACTTCGCGTCGCCCCTGTTCTACTCGTTCAAGGCCGTGATGATGCTCGTCGCGGGGCTGATGACCGGCGCGCTCACCGGTTTCACGCGCAAGCTCATCGTCCGAATCCTCAAGGAGGAGGACGAAAAGCGCATGATCAACAAGCTGTTCGGCGAGTACGTCAGCGACGAGATCCGCGAGAAGATCATCGCCGAGAAGGCGGCGCTCACCGGCGAGAACCGGGAGGTCGCCGTGCTGTTCTCGGACATCCGGGCCTTTTCGACCTTCAGCGAGGGGCGCTCCCCGGAGGAGGTGGTCACCCACCTCAACGAGTACTTCGAGCGGATGGTCGCCGCGGTGCAGTCCGCCGGCGGCGTCGTGGACAAGTTCATCGGCGACGCCGTGATGGCCGTGTTCGGCGGGGTCGTGGAGCTGGACAACCCCGCCGAGGCCGCGCTGGACGCTGCGGTGGCCATGCGGGAGGGCTTGGCGCAGCTCAACGCCGAGTGGACCGCGGCGGGCCGCCCGACGTTCGACAATGGCGTGGGCATCCACTTCGGCGACGTCGTGCAGGGCCCGCTTGGCAGCCCGAACCGCAAGGAGTTCACGGTGATCGGCGACGCCGTGAACACCGCCAGCCGCCTCGAGGGCCTCTGCAAGGGCCACGGCCGCCCCATCATCGTCAGCGAGGCCGTCGCCGAGCGCCTGCCGGCCGCCAAGCGCGACCGCTGCGAGGACCTCGGCGCCGTGCAGGTCAAAGGCAAGGCCGAGGAGATCCGCATCCACGGGGTCTCGGACGCCTAAGAGCCGAGCCACCTACCCCGTCAGCGTCCCCGCAGAAGACCGAGCGATGAACTCCGCCACGTCCTGCCACACGGCCGTGAAGCGCTGACGGTCGAACCCGGTGCCGCTGGGGATCCAGTCGTAGTGCGGCGGGTCGTCGTTCGGCCCGCCGTAGTGGCCGATGACGTCCAGGTGGTCCGCCCAGCAGGCGTGGATCAGGGGGCCCCAGACCTGGGACAGGGTCGGGACGATGGCGTCGCTGTCGTCCGGCCCGGGCGGGGGCTCGCCGGGGAAGGCGTCGGCGGGGAAGACCCAGGCGGCGCCTTGGCCTTCGTCGAGCGCGGCTTGTGAGTGCAGCCAGCGGAAGACCGTGTGCATGGTCTGGGCGTAGGGGTCGAGGCCGAGCTCCGCGACCGTGCGCAGTCGGGGGTGGCGGGCCCTGGTCACCACGCAGCCGTGGTGGATGCCCTCTGGCGGCGCCGGCAGCGACGCGTGCAGCACCTCCATGGCCTCGGGCGTGATCTGGGCGAGCAGGGCGGTGTCCTTGCGCACCTCGTCGAAGAACTCGGCGAGGGCGTCGCGCCGATCCCGGCTGAACTCGCCCAGGATCTGGCCGGCGACCTGGTCGATGACGGAATCCGCCGGGGCAAGGAGCGCCTTGGACAGGTGGGCTGCGAGGGCCAGCGGCAGGCGCCCGGTTCGCAAGACGGCGATGGTGGTCAGCGACAGCAGGCGGAGGACGTGCTGTCCGCCGACGCTGGCGAACAGGCCCGCCAGCGGGGTGCCGTGATGCGGGGTGGCGACGGTCACGACCGTCCGCAGCCGGGGGTCGGCCAGCTCCGCGGAGGTGGCGAGCAGCCGGGCGTCGAGCCCACCGGACGAGTGGCCGATCAGGTGGATGTCCGCCCCCGGGCCGGCGAGCTCGCCGATGCGCTGGGCCAGGTGCGCCGTGCGGGTGTTCAGGGACGCCGTCGGCGGCGTGTCGACGTAGTGGATGCGCGCTGCGGCGCCCCGCTCCTCGAGCTCCGGGCCGAGCACGCTGCGCACGTGGGTCCAGTACTTCACGTCGCCCAGGTAGGTGAACCCGAAGAACCCGGGCACCAGGAAGACGTCGTGGGCTGGGGGATCAGCCACGGCGGTGGCTGAGGCGTCGGCGTCGGTTGGCTCTGCTCAGCATGGCAGGGCTGTAACCCGCCCCGCTCCGACCGGCAAGACGACCTGTGGTAACAACCCGGTCCCCAGACGCTGCGACCCGCAACAGGAGACGAAGATGCCCCAAGCCCACGGACGCCCCTGCTGGTACGACCTGATGACGCCGGACACCGGCGGATCCCAGGCCTTCTACACGGAGACCTTCAACTGGAAGACGATGCCGTGGGAGGGGCCGATGGACTACACCATGCTCCTCGTCCAGGGCATGGAGGGCCCGTTCGGCGGGTTGATGGAGCTGCCGGTGGAGGCCGCGCAGATGGGCGCCCCGCCCCACTGGCTCTGCTACTTCAACGTGGACGACACCGACGCGTCCGTGGCCAAGGTCGCCGAGCTCGGCGGCGCGGTCTACCGGGCGCCCATGGACATCCCCGAGGTGGGACGCTTCGCCGTCGTGGCCGACCCACAGGGGGCGGTGTTCGCGCTGTTCACCTCCCTTCACGACGCGCCGGAGGGGGAGGAGCTGTGCGTGCTGGACAACTTCTTCCACTGGCATGAGCTGAACACCACGGACCTCGAGGGCGCCCGGACGTTTTACACCGAGCTGCTCGGCTGGCAGGAGACGGAATCCCACGACATGGGCCCGGAGTTCGGCGTGTACTCGATGTTCGGGTTGCGCGGGGCGACGTACAGCGGCATGTCCGCCGCAGGCAAGGTCACGGGCGTGCCGGCCCACTGGCTCCCCTACCTCAAGGTCGCCGACATCGACGCCACCGCCGAGCGCTTCAAGGCCAACGGTGGCCAGGTGCTCAACGGTCCGATGGAGGTCCCGGGCGGCGGTCGCGTCGCCCAGTGCATGGACGCCCAGGGCGCCGCGGTCGGCCTGTCCTGGCAGCCGCCCACCGCCTGACCGCCCGGTGCACCACCGCCGGCCTGCTCGCGCTCGCCTGGACGGCCTGCTCCTCGGGCGAAGGCGATCAAAGCCGGCCGCCCGAGGACGTCGTACTCACTGTGATGACGTTCAACGCGGGGACCAACGCGCTGCTCGGGCACGACGGCAGCGCCGACGACGGCTATACGTCCAAGCACGCCCGGATCACCGACGCGCTGTATCGCGACAACCTGTCGTGGAACCCTGCAGAGGCGGCGCTCATCTCATTCCTTGAAAGGATCCGGCCGGACATCGTCGGGTTTCAGGAGATGTGGCACGACCCATGGTGCGAGGAGATCGACGTCGATCCGAGCCTGGACTTCGTTTGCCAGGGCTACGATCCCGGTCGTGCCTTGCAGATCGAGCGGCTGCTGGGACCCGACTACCACACGGCGTGCGCCCCCAAGCAGGTCGACAACTGCGTCGGCGTGCGCAAGGACCTGGGGGTCATCGTGGACGGTGAGGTGTGGGGAATCGACACCGTGGACAGCTGCTCCGGCCTCGGCCGGGTCGGCGCGTTCGACGTGCGGATGGGCGAGGGCGCAGACCAACGGACGCTGAGAGTTGTGAACGTTCACGCCCGCAGCGGCATTACACAGCAGGACATGGGTTGCCGTACGGCCCAGCTCAAGCAGGTCTTCGAGGACTTCGGTGACGGTGATCCCGCCGCCGGGCGGGGGGACGCGCTCGTCTTCGGCGATATGAACGTCGACCCGGAGCAGTGGATCGAGTTCGATCCGAGCGCGGCCTATTGGAACGAGTGGGTCGGATCAGGCCAGCCCTTCAAGGCGCTGACCGGTCCCACCCCGACCCACCGGCTGGGCACCCGCCTGGACCACGTGATCGGTCGAGGCCTGGACGGCGCCTGCGTGGTCCACGGAGAGGATGAAGGCTCGGAGCCGGTGATGCAGGCCCTGTATTGGGATCACCGGCCGGTCGTCTGTGAGGTGAACTTGCCACCCTCGAGTGGCCCAGGTGTCCAAGGAGACGATGGCTGATCCAATGCCCCAATTGCACCTGCTCCATAACAGCGAGGGCGTCGTCGCCGTCAGCAAGCCCGCGGGCCTGCCCTCCACGGGGCAGGATCTGTCGGACCCGCTGTGCGTGCAGTCCATGCTCCAGGTCCAGCTCGGCGAGGACGTGTGGGCCGTGCACCAGCTCGACAAGGGCACGACCGGGGTCAACCTGTTCGTCACCAGCAAGGCGCTGGTGCAGGAGTGGCAGTCCCGGCTCAAGGCCGGCGGCAAGACCTACACCGCCGTCTGCCACGGCGCGCCGGACTGGCGGAAGCGCACCGTCGACGCGCCCATCGGCTGGGCCCAGTCCCAGCGCCGGCGCTGGGTCGTGCAGGGTGGCAAGAACGCCCAGACCGGCGTCAGCGTGCTCGATCGCGCCACGCACTACTGCGTGCTGAGGGCGCGGCCCCAGACGGGGCGCACCCACCAGGTGAGGATCCACCTCGCCTACGTCGGCCACCCGCTGATCGGTGAGAGCCGGTACCGCCGGAAGTCCTGCCGCCGCCTGACTCGGCCCGCCTTGCACCTCGGCGAGATGCGGCTGCCCGGGCTGCCCAAGCTCTTGGTGCCGATGCCCGAGGACATGCTCCAGGTGGCGTCCGAGCTACGTCTGCAGCTACCGGGGGGCGCGCCCAAGCTCGTGGAGGCATACTCCGGGGCGCAATGAGCGACCTCGACGACCTCGACGATCTCGGTCCCGTAAAGACCCCCTTCTTGAAGAACCCGGCGGTCCTCGCCCTCATTGTCGCCATCGGCGGCGGAGGTGCCTGGTACGCCTACAACGAAGCCAACCCGACGGCGGAGGGCATGGTGAAGCGCGGCAACGCCGCCCTCGCCGGAGACGACGCCGCCGGCGCGGTGGAGGCGTTCAAGGCCGCACTTGCCCTCGAGGGAGGGCGCCTCGACGCCCACCGCGGGCTGGCCGAGGCGTTCGGTCGTAAGAAGGACCACGCATCGCGGGTGACGTGGCTGAAGAAGGCCAGAAACCTGGGCGTCGCCCGCAAGGGGGACGCCGTCCGGCTCAAGCAGGACCTGGCCGCCGCCTCGCTGGAGTGGGCGAAGGCCGTCAAGGGCAAGGACGACGCGGCGTACGACAAGGCGCTGACCACGGCCGCCACCGCCGACTCCCAGAGCCCCGCCCACGGGCTGCTGGCGGCTCACCTCATGGCGCTGGTGGAGATGCACACCACGAGAAACGAGCACGACAAGGCCGCGGAGCATGCCGCCCGGGCGCAGACGCTGAAGATCAAGAAGAAGGACAAGCTGCTGGCCCTCGAGGCCGAGGCCCGGGCGCGGGTGGCGCTGTTCGCCCCGGTGTTCGCCAAGGAGTTTGAGACCAAGCACAAGGCCGCCTTGGTCAAGTCGAAGCAGTACGACGACAAGAACGAGGGCTTCTACGTGCGGATCGAGGCCGAGATCCCGTGGTCGGGGCCCACCCGCACCGCCGCGCAGGTCCGGATCCACGAGGTCAACGTGAAGAACCTCGCCAACAAGCTGGTCCGCGAGGAGCTCATCAAGGTGCTGCTGGTCGTGGCCGGCCCGGGCGCCAACGCCGCCGTGCTCAAGGACCTGCCCCCCAGCATCACCCAGTGGGTCCAGAAGACCTGGTCCGAGGGCTGGGTCCGGCACCCCACCAAGTACGCCCTCGGCGTGGTCGTGCCGTTCGAGGAGGTCACCCGCCTCATCTGGCTCATGCGTAGCGGGTCGAGCCTGCTCAAAGCGGGCTGATCGGCACCATGGTCCGGCGCTTCGCACCGTCGATCCTGGTGCTCGCGCTGTGTGTCCCTGCGGTGTGCGAGACCGCCGAGCTGGAGCTCACGCTGGCGCCGGTCAAGGTCGTGGAGAAGCCCGGGCCCGGCTGGACCCCCCCCGAGCCAGTCCGTGTCCTGGCACCTCACCGGCCTCGGCGAGCCGCCCCCGGAGGACTGAGGGGCGTTCGCCGGATGGCGCACCCGTAGCTGGTGGACGTGAGCTCCACCACCTGGTGCAGCGGGATCGTCACGTAGGGCGCCCGGGTCAGCGACTCGCCGGTGAAGTAGGCGTACAGGCAGCGGACCACCGCCTGGTGGGCGACGACCAGCACCGGGCGGCGGACGCGCTCGAGCTCGATGATCACCGGGTGCAGGCGCTCGATGAGGTCGACGTACGACTCGCCCTGGGGGTAGCGGTAGCGCAGCTTGTCCGCCTGACGGGCTGCGAACTCGCCGGGATGGCGGGCCTTGATCTCGTCGTAGGTCAGCCCATCGCAGGTGCCGCCGTCGATCTCGTCGAGGGCGCCCCACTCCCGGGTGGGCAGCCCGATGGGCGTCGCGGTGCTCCGGGTGCGCTCCAGGGTGCTGGTCCAGACGGCGGGTGGCGAGTCGGGGAACTGCTGCGCGACCCAGGCGGACAGGGCCTTTGAGTAGGTCCGGCCGGAGGCGGTCAGGCCGGAGTCTCCGCCGATCCGTCCGGCTGCGTTGTCCTCGCTCTCTCCGTGGCGGGTGAGCATCACGGGTCGGGGCACCAGGTGCAGGTTCATCAGGATGGTCGCTGCCCGCGTCGGCACGTACCCCTGGATCCGGTTGGCGATGACCTGGCGGCCGGCGTCGATGATCTTGGCGTAGGCGAGGTCGTCCTCATCGACGGGCTCGTAGACTCGGCTGTAGTGCGCCAAGCGCTCCTGGAAGTCCGCTGCCGCGGCGTCCGAGGGCAGGTCGGCGAAATCCGGGGAGTGCAGCTGCTTCTCCTCGACGTTGGCGTCGATGAGCCCGTCATCGTCGGTGATCGACTCCACGAACATGGCCTCGGCGCCCATGGAGGCGGCCTCGTCGTTGAGCCACGCCCGGCGCTCGCGGGTGGAGTTGGTGGCGTCGAAGATGGCGACGTGGCCGGCCTCGCCGTCGGGCAGCGAGAACCACTCGCGGATGTCGTCGATGGCCAGCTCGGCCATGCGGTTGCGCTGGCGGATGCCGTCCAAGTTGTCCGGCGCAAAGAAGTCGGGGCCCTGCCCCCCGCCGAGCACGCGCCGCCGGTAGTCGCCCAGGTTGAAGATGCGGCTGCGGTATCCGAGCCAGGACAGGTAGCGCTTGAGGCGTCGGGCCACCGACGACTTGCCCCGGGCGGGCAGCCCGACCATCACCAGCAGGAGCTTGGGCGGCCGATCGGGGTGGCGGGGGTGGGCGTGGACGCCTTGGCGGACCATGGGGCGAGTATAGGCCGCCCTGCGGCCCCCGCTGCTACGATGCGGGCGTGCGCCTGCCTTGTCCCTGCTCCTGCTGATCGTGCCTCTGCTGACCGCCTGCGGGACCGGCGGGCGTGCCTCCGGTGGCGGTGGGGGAGGCGGAGGCGGCTCGGGCGGCGGCCACGGGGACGGGGCGGACGACGGGCAGGACGGCGGAGGTGACCAGGGCGGCCCGGGCGCCGGAGAAGGCGAAGCGGTCGGCCGCGGCGAGGGCGAGGGTGAAGGCGAAGGCCCCGGCGCTGGGGAGGGCGAAGGCGAAGGCGAGGGCCCCGACGACGACCCCCCGCCCCCCGACGGCCTGCGCACGAAGGAGGAGGTGTGCGAGCGCTGGCGCACCGAGCGCGTGCAGGTCTTCCCGGAGTGGACCGAGGGCGGCGCCGGCCAGTGCGCACTGGGCGACGTGCCTGCAGACGCCATCGACAACGGGGTGCGCCGTACCAACCTGTACCGCTGGCTCGTGGGCCTGCCGCCGGTGACCCTGGCCGAGGATCGGTTCCAGATGCAGCAGGAGTGCGCGGCGATCATGTCGGCGCTGGGGGGCCTGACCCACGGCCCCCGCCCCGACGCCCCCTGCTACACAGCGGAGGGCGCGTCCGCCGCCGGCAGCTCCAACCTGTCGTACGGCTCGGGGCTCGCCGGCTCCGTCGACGCCTACGTCGGCGACCAGGGCGTCGCCAGCCTCGGCCACCGGCGCTGGATCCTCAACCCGGCCATGACGCAGACCGCGTTTGGATACAAGCCGCCGGCGGGCTGCATGCACGTCTTTTCGTTCAGGGCGAACAACCCGGTGGACTACATCGCCTGGCCCCCGCCCGGCCCCGTCCCCAGCACCGCC